>Ga0102926_1001742_pt1 | contig 12719 bp, 12 predicted proteins | sample SalPonR1_A_D2_MG_FD_78173 | JGI IMG/M metagenome (GOLD analysis project Ga0102926, IMG submission 78173) | Salt pond soil microbial communities from South San Francisco under conditions of wetland restoration - Salt Pond MetaG R1_A_D2_MG | ecosystem: Environmental > Aquatic > Marine > Intertidal...
GTTTTTTATAAAAATTATTATACTTTTGTCTTTTATTTAATTCTTTTGTTAATTTTCCCGTAAATGGTGAAACAATTTTAGGAAGTTTAACCTTATAAAAGTTACTAACAGATATTGGCATTGGAATGTTCCTCCTTTCTAAAAATATTCAGATTATAAATTGATTCAAAAAAATATATTTGGTGAATCTTCTATAACTAAGTAAAAATGTTCTACTCCATTAATTTGGAACGCTTTATTTTCTTTTTTAAGTTTTTTAATTTTTTCTATTTTTTTTTCTTTTTCGGATGTAACATTTTTTAAAGCACCAACAGTTCCAGAACAACAAAATTTAGAAGCTTCAAAATTAGTTCTAAATATTGGTGTTTTCCATGTTTCAAATGCGTTATCATCAATAATCTTAAAAAATTTACAAGGATACCCAAATTTTCTTGTTAACTGATCAGTTAAATTACATGTACCACTATGATCAATATATTCTAATTTTAATTTAACTAAATCAGCAGGATCAAATATATTATCAAAATTTATACTTTTTGGTTTACTATTATATAAAATCTCAATATCAGTTTTACCAATACAATCTTGTCTTGTTTTATTAAAAAATAAAGTTTTTAAAAGATTATCATTTAAAAATAAATAACGATCTTTATAATCTTTCATCCAAAACATAATACTATTAATATTATACAATAAATATGATGAAAAATCATGAAATTTATTTTGTACTAATGTAGTTTCTTTTAATAAATCATGACGTCTAATAGTTTCACTAAACATATTTGTGGCTGTTATAACTGCATCAATTTCATTTGAATCGTGTAATTTATTAACATTTGAAGCTAATAATAGACACCCCCACCATTTTTTATTAACAAAAATAGGAGTAATAAATATTTGTTCAAAGTTACATTTAACATTGTTTACCATTAACGACAAGTTTGTATCAAAAACAACATCTCTAGATTTTAATTTGTCAACCCATTCAGGATGTTTATTAAAATCTAATATGACGTTCTTTTCGGTTTTTAATGTCTTTTGTTTAAAATATTCATAGTGAACAACAGTTTTTTGATTATATATATCATTGCAACATAATGCACAATAATTATAATCTGTTATATCGGTTAATATGTTTAAACATTTGTTTATACTAATTTTGAACTCTTCAGCCGACAATAATTCTAATGAAATATTCGAAAGTCCTTTAAATAATTGAAAATCTTTTAATTTATTTTTATATTGTTCTTCCATTTTATGTAATTTAATATTTATCTGTTGATATGCGTCATATGTTTCTTTTGTTGCTTTTTGTAAATCATCAACAACTTTATGATAATTTGGTTTTTCTTTTTTGTTTAAAAAATCAAACATATTAATTCTCCAAATACAAAATAAATATTTTAGAGTATTAATTGGATAATACTCTAAAATATATTAAAATTAATTACTTATTATAATTTGACAATGGACATGTGCCTGAGTACAAACAAAAATAACATTTAGTTTTATCAACAAATTCATCATCATCTGTTGGAAATTTGTTATGATCAATATACCAATTTATTTTTTCTATTTTTCTTTTTATAAAATCGATATATGGTGATATATCAAACTGATTTACGTCTAATACTACACTTGTTATATAAAAAAATTGATTATGTTTTGATTTTAATAACGTTTTAACATCTTTCACAATTTTCATACACTCACTAAATGTTTCTGCATCACTAGATATTACATCGTGTGCAACATAAATAAATTGCAATGTATCAATATTATATTCATCTAATTGTGGTGGTAATGTTCTAGTATTTGTTTGTTTTTTACATTCATCTAAATAATTTTCTAATATATATTTATAAAACATAACTTGATAAAAGTCTGGAGTTCTTGGAGTTTGACTTTTTAATATTTTGCGATAATCACTATATGTACAACTTTTGATTTCAACTAATACATTATTACTAATTAAACCATCTAATCTAACAGATGTTCTGATACTAGGTACTTTCATACTTCTTTCTTGCTCAGTAAATTGTAATGTATTTTCTTGTATTGCATCGTGTACAGCTTTTCCAATAGACGCTCTCATTGTGATTGGTAACCATTTATGACTAAATGATTTAACTGGATAATTTAATATTTTAGCAACCGTTGTACCTATACATTCAGCCGCAATGGAATATCCACTTATATTACTGGCATAATGTGTATAAATTTTATTATCATCTTCAGATTTTTTTCTTACTTCTTCACAAAAATGTTGTACGTCAAATGGTTTTCCTACATTTTTTTCAATCTTAATTTCAGGTTGTTCTTGTTGTAAAATTGAACAATCTTTTACATCACCCGCTTTAGAAGCAGAAATACGATTAGGGTTATCTACATTATCTCCGGTTTCAAGTAAAGTTGTCAAATTATTAAAAGTACTCAATGTATCTCCTTTTAAAAATAAATAATTAAAAACATATTATTAATATTATTTCTATATTAAATAACAAAATGTTAAAATTATTATTAGTACTTTTTAGCGGCAACTAATCCACGATTACCATATTTTCTATTAACACGAGCTTTATATTTTAACCAAAGTTGTTTATATTTCTTCATTTTTTCAACATCAACATCGCCAGCATCTTTAGCAGCTTTAACAGCTAAAGCTCCACCCAATCTATTAAGTTTTGATTGTCTACTTGATTTTATTATACTTGATTTTAACGCCATTATTATTCTCCATCAAAAAAAATATTTATACCAACAAAAAATTCCGAAGTTTTACCTCGGAGTTATTAACTAACTATTTTACACAGTTAATCTATAATTTCTTATTTCTTTTTCATGCATGTTTGACACATTATATTTAATATCATCAATGTCTTTTTGTATCGTCATTCTTAATTCACGTTGTGTTGTTTTATTTTCAAAAAAGAAATCAATTAAATCGTGAATTTTATTCATTGCTTCTGTTATTTCAATAAAATATTCTCCACAAGATGAAACTAATCCAATACTATTGTCACGATGATTTTCAGTTTTAAGAAGACTTAATAATTTAGCACTATTCATATTTTTTACTCGATCAAAATTACCAGTTTGTTTTAAACAAATAAAATACATTCTAGTTACTAATTTAACTTTTTCAATTTCAGTTTGAATATAACACATTACTAATGATTTTGCATTAGATGTAGCATATTTACTATCTACCGCATGTTTATTAAAATAATCAAATATAGTTATTTGATTTAAATTAGTAATACCACATTGTTTATAACAATGTTCACGGTTTTTTTGAATTACAGCATATCTAAATTTTGAATATTTACTAATATTTTGAATAAATTTTCCAAAGCTATTTCCAAAATCTCCTATAGTTGCTAATGTTTTAAATGTATTTTTAGTAACAGATTTACGTTTTATAATAGCAGCACAAATTAAAAGAATCCAAGCTGGAGTAGGTATCCATTGTAATAATTCAGATATAAACTCAATTGATTTATCTGCAACACCTCCTAATGCACCAAATAATTCAAAACTGTTATTTGAACTTATGGAGGGAATAATATCATTAAATGATCCTGAAACTTTATTAAATGTTTTATCTGTTAACCAAGTTATTAATCCAGCAATTCCTAAAGTTGCTGAAAGTTTCAACGATGTATTTTTTGTCGATGAAGTGGGATTTCGATTTATAACTTCATTTAAAGGTTGTGAGTCTTTTGAAAATAAAGAATTTAAATAAATTTCAAATACTCTTTGTTGATGTATTTTAGACATTTCATAAACAGTATTATATAAGTCTAAATCAATTTCATAAATATGGTCGTTAATATAATTCAATTCATTTAAAACTGTTGAATATATTGTTTCACATTGGGATTCATTAAATTCACCATAAATATCATGATCAATTAGATATCCTTTTGTGATTTGTTCAAAAAATCGACGTTCCATCAAAAAATCTCCTATAAATTAAATACCCCAAATAAAAATATATTTGGGGTATTGGCATATTTCTAAAATACGGTTTCGTATGAATCTTCTGTTGAATCTTCAGCAACAGAATCTGAAGTTTCTTCTACATTTGATGTTTCAATTACTTTTTCTTCTATTATATTTTCGCTAATAAGTTCTGAATCTTGTGTAGTTATTTGTTTTTCTTTAGCAGGAGCATTCATATCTTCTTTAAACATACCATGTGTGATACGATAATAAGCACTAATTTGTAATGCATAATCAAACCATTGTCGAAATTCTTCATCTTGATGATATTTATTTTTTGCTTCTTTTTTATAAAATGGAGGAGAAACATAATCAACACTTGAATCTTGTGGATTTGTAACATGTAGTTGGTATCTTTGTGCATTATATTTTTCAATCATTAATGGAAACGGTAACTTTTTTTCTCGATAAATCTTTTTCTCAGATGGAGTTTTCTCAGATAAGAATATATACTCACTCCAAAATTTATCTAACCCATGATTCATATCAAATACACAAGTAACAGCATGTTGACTAGGTGCCAATTTATTCTTTTCAGTAACAATATTTAAATGCCACCCATCAATACCTAATCCATCAGCTGGTGAAATTGCTTTTCCTCTAGATAAAAACAACCATTGTTGAATGTTATGTTGTAATGAATATATATTTGTTGCTGCTTGCATGTCTTTAAATTGACCTACAGATTTTTCTTTTGACACATAAGGACCATCAATTTGAAGTTTTGCTCTTACTTGGTCAACACATAAGAAGAATATTCTATTAAATTTTAATTTTGGTAAAGCTTTTTCTAAATAAAACGATAATTCACGAGCTTTAAACCCTATCATCTGATTATGATCCGTTACTAAGTCTGTTTTTGAAGAACGTGTGGCTGCAACAGAATCCCATATAATCATTACATAAAATTCTCGACCTGTTTTTTCTTCAATTGTAATTTTTTGTTCAACAAGATCGTCAATTAATGTGAATAATTCTCGCATATTTAATACAATAGATTCATATCTTACTCGAGTAGAACCAGACAATCCAAATGTATCCATTCTAGATACTTTATAATCTGTAGATTCTTGACTAGAACCAGAACCTTCAATGTCTATATATACTATAATACCATTTTCATGTGTTTTATGAAACATCCCTGCCATTTGAAAACAATATGTACTTTTTCCTGATTCTGGTGAACTTGAAATCATAATTGGACCTGATGAAATTAAACCTCCTCCTAACAAAGCATCTAAATGATAAATTCCTGTTGACATTATTAACGGTTCAGGTGATCTCTTTCCGCCATATTTTTTAGCGATGACTCTGTCAAACATTTGACCTAAAATACCAGCTTGTTCTCCAATAGGTTTTTGGTTCTTTTTTTCAACCATAGTTGACACACTTCTCCTTATTTTTGATAACGGCAAAAAGTTTTAGTCTTATAATTGATATGTTTCGTCATTTAAAGGCACAGATGCTTGTTCTAATAACTCTTGATCTATACTATCATTTTTTTGTAATCCTGCTAAATTACGCATAATATTATAAAATTCTTGACCTAATGAATTACTCCTATCATCCATCTTTTTTAATTCAAGTTCAATTAATCTTTGTTTACGATAATTATTATCACTAAGTTCTTTATGGTATCGAAATTTTACAGATTCAAATTCTTTATATGTGTCATATAACTTTGTAATTAATTCAACATTTTTTACAATAGCTGTACGTAATCCACGAATACGATCAAAACTAGGATTTGCTGTTTGTTGTTCTTTATCAACCATTTGTTCCATATGCGAAATACTATTTTCAATAGTAGTCATATAATTTTGTAATTCTGTTTGTTTATATTCAATATTTGTAATTTGTTTTTCTAAATTTTCTTCAGTTTTAACAAAACTATCTTTAACATTGTCATAGTCTTCTAATTTTTGTGTCAACGTATTAACCCTACCTCTCTTAAACATAATTGGACAAATTTTTTTAATTGATGTACAAAACTGTAATCTCTTATTCTAATAGTTGAAAATGTGATTGGATTAATATATTCTCCTGTTATTATACTATCTACAAAATTACTTGTTGTTTTTTCTAAAACAGAATGAACATGATCTTGTGAGAACATGTTTCTAAAAGGATGTAATAATTCTTCTAAAATAATAGTTTTAATATAATCTGGTTTAATTTTTGTATTATTATATGAATTAAGATTTGTATTTGTTATATGAATGCATTTTAATAGTTTATAAATTAATGGTAATTGTTTTAACTTATTTAAAAATTCATTATTGTCATCCTTATAAAGATTTAAAACTTTAAACTGGTTGTTTTTAACCATAAAAATATCATAATTTAAAGAATAAAACATATCTTGAAATTCATTATTAATTATAATATTTTTAAAAATATTATAATTATAACTAAGCTGTTTTAATGTTGACGATTCTTTACACATTTTTTTAATCTGTAGGTCATACAATATATCCCTGTATATTATTTTGCGAGCAGGGATATTCATATTCTTACTTAATGTAAAATCAATAACAGAAAAATCCGAATGCAGAGTATTAAAATTATAACCAGTTTTAAAATAATAATAAAACACATTTCTAATAGTCACTCTATAAAAAGTATCAATATTATTAATTTTAGAAGGATCAAATTTTCTTAATCCACTTCCTAAAAATCTATATAATATGTCAGATTTAATAATATCTTCATCCATATAATGGGATTGACAAAATTTATTAATTATCCCGGAATGTCGTGTTTTATATTCATTATATACTTTTCTAACAGTAGCTTGAAGAAATCCTCGAGCCTTATGAAATTTACGAATCAACACATACATTAAATTTGGAAATAAAATTCTTGATCTAAATTTTTCATGAGATACTTTTAATTTTGTTTCATTATATTCATATAATCCATTACACATTTGATGTAATAAATATAATTCTTTTTCTAATTGACTTAAATTTTTAGTAAAATTATAATAGTTCTCATTTAATTTATCTAAAAAAGAAAATAATTTCTTTTTTGAAAAACATGAAAACCCATATTTTTCACTGTTATCAATAATAACATTCATTTCATTAGAAAAATAATTTTGAATTAATTTTACTGGTAATTTTACACTATACTCAAAAACAAAGGGATCATTATTATTATTATTATCATTCAAACAAACTGAGTTAACAACATAGGACAAGTGATCCTCCTTTTCCACAAAGATGTTTTTCAAATTGAAAAATGAATTAATTATATTATTTCTATATAAAACATGAAAACTTTTAAAAATCAACAGCTATGTTTTAACAAATCTACTAATTAATTCAAATTTAAATCGTGGTCCAATATTTAAAGGAAAAACTCTTTGAAATAATCCACCTGGTAATTTATACTGTTTTAAAAGAGGAGTAATACATGTTTTTCCAATTAATGAATATGTATTTTGTGTATATATGTCAAGATTAGAACTTCCAATTAAACAAACATGTATACTCTCACTAATGTCAAAAATATTTTCTTTAAAAAACATTTTCGTTGGTTCATCCCATTCAATATCATATTTCTTTTGAATAATTTTCATTTCATTGGAAGTGATTGGAAATTTCATATCCAATGGTCTTGTGTTAAATACAAAATATTGATCATCGACTAACTCAATACAATAATGCCATGGTAAAAAAACTGATTTAGTTTGACTATATAACTCTCGATACCTTTTAAAAACTATACTTAAATTTAATTTACTTGTGTCAATTTTTGGTTCAGGTCTAATAGGAAAAAAAGGATTATTATAACTATCTTGTATTAATATACCTTGAGGTTTGGTTGTAAATTTATTATGAATACTAGAAGCATCTTTAGCAGAAATTACTCGTTCTTCTAATAATTCATAAGTTTTTTTATAATTAATCAACATATGACACTCCACAATGAGTCCTATGACATTATTGGATCATTTTTTCATTATCTCGTTTATCAATATTATAACTTGTTGTTACATTATCACATCCTTTACCTACACCAGTTTCATATTCAGGAGTTTCATTTGGCCCTAAATCTTTAACTTCAATTTTCTGTTTAGCGGCTGTACGATGTGCTATTCCACAATTTAAATTAATAAATGGAGAAGCGTCTATATTAATATTCGCTCCAGACCAAACGTTAATTGTACTGTCAGATGAAACATGTGTTTCTCCTTGAACTTCTACTGTAACTGTTCCTTTTACTTTATGATCCTCATCACCATCAATATTTTCTTGTTGGTCGCCTTTAACATATCCAGTTCTATCACCATCAATTTGAAAATTCTCATCTCCAGCTACGCGAACTCTTAAATTATCACGTGTCCAAATATGAACACCTGTTTCATCAATTCTATAAACAGTTCTTCGAGCTGGATTATTATCTCGATTATAAATTAAGTAAATTGTATTAGGTTCATTAAGAGTATCTTCGTTTACATAAAAACTTGACCATTTTTTTGGAGTTTTAAAAATTAAATATTGTTCATCACGATCAGTTAATGTGGGTATTGGATCAACACAATCTTGGGCTTCAACATCTCGACCAGTTTTATAATCACTTAATATCCGATCGACATATCCTGAATTAATGTCATTATCAAAAAATTTAACAACAACATAAGTACCTGGATGAAGTGGATAATGTGAACCATACTCACCAACATCGGAAGGCGTAATGTTCCATTTATTAGTATGATTTTTACACCATATACCTTCATCTTTATCAAGATGTGGCATTAATTCAGGAATATGTATTTTATATGATCCTTGTAATTCGTAATCATAAAATTCTTCAACTTCTTTTGGAACAGTTTGACCAATAAATTCACGTTGTGTAAGATTAAACATAATAGTTTTTCTCCAAAAAATTTAAACACTAATAATAGAATATTTTAATTTGTCAAGATAATTTTGAATAATAATTTTTTCAATAGTTTCTTGTAATTTACTATTTATAGGAGTGATATCACCTAATAAATTTGTTGGATAATTAGTTATAATAATGGTGGCTATCAAATTTGGTAATGTCCCCATAATATTATAATAAAATAATTTTCCAAAGTTTTGAATTAATAATAATAATATTTTATTTGGGGATATTGTTAATACATTTAAATCTATTAAAATTTTACCGATATCTTTTAATGTATTATAATTAGATAATAATTCAAAAGATGGTAATAATTTTTGTAAATTATCGTTATCTACGACACCGGCAAAATTTCGATTTAAACGACTTAATGAGGATGAATGATTTAATTGTAAATAATGTTTTAAATAAATATAAGCACAAGATAAATACATCCCATCTAATTGAAATTTATTAAAAGTATTTGATCTCCCAATACTTTTTAAAAAGAGATTAAATAAATACGATATACATAATTTATGCAAATCAAAATCTGTTTGTAATTCTTCTTTTCTACATTTTAAAGATGCTCGTATTAATGCGAAATAAACAGCATAAATACAATCATCAATATTATTTGTTTCACCATTACGTGAAATATTTAAATCCCCAATTTCAAGAATTACTCCGGCTAATTTATTATCGTTAGTTAATAAAATACGTGAATAAATAGCAAACTCTTTTTTATTTTCACATCGACCTAAAAAAATTCCATTTCTATTTAATAAATTAAGAACATTTTCAGTAACATTATTTTTAGGCATTTTTTTAAGATATAATCTCATATCTGTAAAAAACACATCAAAATCAATCATTTCATTTTTTCTAGAATAGACTAATACACTTTGTTCAGTTTTTTGAAGTGAATTAGCTATTGAATTATCTGAATTTGCAAAATCAGTGGTATTAGTAAATTTATTCAATTTAGCTGGCATTAAATTATTCTCCTATTCTGTTTTGAAGTATTCGTTTAATTGCTATTAATTTTGGGGCAATGATATAATTTTTTCTTAAATTTTCAGGAATAAATTCAAAAATAGATTTAAGATTATTAGAAAGTAAAACTACTGGAAAAATAAATGGATGTTTATAATGATCGTCACAAAAAAACTCTGGTCTCATTTTCCATTTATCAACATTAAAAGAAACTAAATCACTATTAAGTAATAAAAAATCTTTATTTATATGAAAAATATTTTCGTAAATTGTTTTCTTAAATTCTTTCATAATTAATTGGTAATCAATTGGTTGACTATTATAATATCTTTTTAAATTACTTGATTGTTGACTCATAAAAATCTCCATTTTTTTAATAAGTTTTTTAACATTTGCAATTTTCATATAGAAATTATATAACTATAAAGTAATAGTTTTTAATTTATTTTAATTTAATTTTCAAAAAGGAGAACACATGGATTTTGATGGAAATCAAATGATTAAAGAATTAAATGAAACTTTAAATCTTGTACTTGGAAATTGTTACTTACAAGTACAGGGATCAGATGTAGCTCCTCCTTATTTAGCTGGAGCTCCTGGAGCCGGTAAAACTCAATCTATACAACAAAAATGTATAGATTTTAATTGGGGAATGGTAAGTACCCATTTCGCTCTTAAACCTTTAGAAGAATTGTCTGGGATTCCTCAATTTACAAAAGTTAAAGTTGGGGATGAAGAAAAATTAGGAACTATCTGGTCATACCCAGATGTAATGGGTAATTTATTTAAATTATCTACTCAACACGAAATGGTGATTTGGCTTCTTGATGATATACATTTATGTGGATCTGTCCATATGTCATTGTTATATGAACTACTAACTGAACGAAAATTAAAAGATCATAAGTTGCCAAATAATGTGGCAATAGTACTTGCCGGTAATTTTGGTGATAATAAAGCTGGAGCAAAAACAATGTTTTCAGCTATTATGAACAGGATTACAATGTTGCCTATATTTACCTCTTATGAAGGTTGGAAAAAGAACTTTGCAATAAGAAATGAAGTGCATTTAGGTATACAGTCTTTTCTTGGTAATGATAGATATCAGCAATTTTTCCATGAAGATGAACAAGTAGACGCGTCATGGGGAAGTCCAAGAAGTTGGACTAGATTAAGTAACATTATTAAAGCGATGGAACAATGGAATGAAAAAATCACAGATGATGATTTATTATATATAGCTCAAGGGCATGTAAGTAAGAATGCATCTTCTGAGTTTCTTCAATATTATAAAATATTTAATAAGTTTGATGTCCCTGAAATTCTTAAGAAAGGGGAATCATATGAGTTACCCGAATCTACTGTTGATAAATATGCACTTGCTTATGCAATGTGTAGTTATTTAGGAGGAGTCAAAGATCGAAAACCAATTAATAAAGATTTTTCGAAAGTAACATATAAATATTTAAAAAATTATCCTGATTTAGGAATAATGATCATCCATGAATTATTAGATATGGAAAAAATGTTAAATAGAAAAAATATATTCATGAATATCTCAAAAGAGTTAAACGAAATTGAACCTGGGATTACTGGAAAATTATTAGAAGAAGTTAGTAACGCTGGATAAATATTTCATTAATAGTACACCTGCTTAATTTAAGTAGGTGTACTTTATTATTTATAATAAAGGAAATTAACATGGATAAACATATTCAAACTATAATTAAAAAAGCCAGATTAAAAATGTTTCGAAAAGATATAGGTTTAATACTTTTCGGAGCATGTTCATATAAATTCAATTGGAAAGTAGTCGATCTTCCAGAAACAATAGAAGGTTGTGTAATGTTTGACATAAAAACAAAACAAGTTGAAGATGGAACAATATATATTAATCAAAATTATATTAATAAGGATGATTATAATCATAACAATCTGATCGCGTTAATAATTCATGAAATATTACATATATTACAAAAGCATGGAATACGGAGTGGTAGTCGAGATTTTAAATTTTGGAATTTTGCATGTGACCATGTTGTTGATAGAGATTTAAAATCAATAGGATTAGAACCATATGAAAATAGGTTTAATATTATTCCAGAATTACATAAAGAAAATCCAAAATGTACAGCTGAAGAAGCATACAAGTGGATAATGGAGAAAAATTCTCAATTTCAATTAAGTGAAAATGGGGATGGGAATAATGTTGATGAGAACAATAATAATATCCAAAGTTTCACTATTAAAGATGAAAAGAGTGGTGACGAATATGATATTGTTGTTACATCTGAAAAACGATTATCACAAGAAGATAAAGAAAAAATTAAACAAAAAACTGAACAATTTGTTAGTGAAGCTCGAGCACAAAATCAAATAATGAAAGAAAAAGGAAATGGATCTAATAGTATTCAACAATATCTAGATAAATTATTAAAAGTAGAGATCAATTGGAAAGATTTATTAGAAAAAGCAATTAAAAATAGTGTTATATTAAAACCTAATAATAGAAGTTGGAGAAAAATACATCCATACTATCAATTACATGGAATGACAATACCAGGCAGAAGTATGGAAGAAGAAAAAGAGAATGTTGGATTATTGGTAGTGTTAGTTGATACAAGTGCAAGTATTAGTAAAAAAGAATTAAAACAGTTTGCATATGTTTTAAATAAAAGTATACAATACTTTGAAACTGTTCAATTAATAACACATGACATAGATGTTAAACAAAATATAAAATTTAAAAAAGACGAACATAATAAATTTTATGAATTTTTAAAAAATCAAGGTTTTACTGGTAGAGGTGGAACAAGTCATATTGATTGTTTTAATATAATTGA
>Ga0102926_1001750_pt1 | contig 12702 bp, 19 predicted proteins | sample SalPonR1_A_D2_MG_FD_78173 | JGI IMG/M metagenome (GOLD analysis project Ga0102926, IMG submission 78173) | Salt pond soil microbial communities from South San Francisco under conditions of wetland restoration - Salt Pond MetaG R1_A_D2_MG | ecosystem: Environmental > Aquatic > Marine > Intertidal...
ACAGAAGACACAACTTTATATATGCAAGTTTATAATTTCTCTGACTCTACAGGTACAGCGGTTGTGGCGTGTGGTAGAGGGTACCCAGTAAACATAAAAGTTTTAGACGTTTAAGAAAGGAAACAAAAAAAATGGCAAGAATTATAGATACATTTGTTAACGTTAATAGAAATAGAGTGACAAACGTTGCTGACGATTACACTATATCTATTGAAGATGATACAGTTAATTACATTGAAGTGTCTGGAACATTAACAATAGACAATGATTTATTTAATATTGGTAAAAAGTTAAAAGTTAGGAAATTAAACAGTAGTTCAGGGGCAGTAACAATAAATTTTATAAATGGGACAGTTACAAAGTCTGCAAAGGCAGCCATAACTTTGACTTCAGATGGCGACTTTTGGATGCTAGAAAAAGTTAAAAGTGATCGGTGGGAGCTTATCGCTGGTTATGAAAGTATAGAGCATCATCCGGATGCCACTAATGGTTTTTTAACTACAAATGATGTGTATTTTAAAAGATTTTATGACGGTTCTACAAAATGTTATGTTTTAGGAAGTGTAGCCACTACAGGTAGCGAGGCATTTAATTATGTAGTTTTACCTGATTCAATATTGTCATCAGAATTAAGCGATACATCGACTGTTAGTACTAACGGTGTTACTGCATCCGGTAGAAATATACTAGAATATTTAGCGACATCTTCTGTAGGGTTAGGGGTCCGTTCTGGCAACCCATCCGGTACAAATACTGTACGTATTACTTATACAGGCGTTTGGTATTAGGACAGAAAGGCACATAAAAATGTTTAATTTTTTTAAAAGAAAAGAAAAAACAAACCAAAAAATAGAACAACCTTTAAAAATTCCACAATTTTTTAACTATGCGGTTGAGGAAGAACCTGAAAAAAAATCTTGGAATACGCTAATAAAACACACTTCTTTAGAATCTTTATACGATAATTTTATTAGTATTGAGCAACTAAGAAGCGTGTACAAAACAGAAAAAAATGTCCCAAAAGTGCTAAATCGTATTGCTACTCAGTTTTTAGGTGTTAAATTTTATTTGCAAAATGAAGAAGAAGACACAATATATAAACACCCAATCCTAACCAAACTAAATAGATTATCCGAAAACGCTACACTACATTATGAATGTGTCGTTGATATGTTACTGACTGGTAACGCTTTTCTGCTGTATTTTGATGATACAGGCCTTTGGGAACGTATAAAGCCTGAAAACATATCAGAAAAAAAAGACGGTGTTTACACCATATCAGACAATTCAAGTGTTTTAAAAGTTATCGAAAAAGATGTAATTCATTTTAAAATGCCTTCCGTTATGGAAAATACTTTTTTTGGCGATTCCCCTTTAGCTGTAGCAATTTTGAATCTTTTATTGGACAGGTATGGATATGAATATATAAACACTTTTTTCCAAAAAGGCGGCGCCAGCACTGGTATAATCGAAACAGACGAATCAAATCAAGACAAGCTGCAACGACTAATTATGTCGTTGCGTGGTGCTTTTTCTTCAAGAAGGAATGCCCATTCTGATAAAATTTTACCGAAAGGCTGTAAATGGGTTGGTTTTGGCAATAATTTTCAAAATATGCAATTAAGGGATTTATTAAGAGATAATTTAAGAGATTTTGCGGCACAATTCGGCGTTCCTCCAGTGTTGCTAGGCGACACTGACGGGGTAAATTTTGCTAATTCTGAAACGCAAATGGCTTTATTTTTTGAACAAACTATACAACCTTTACAAAAAATGTATTGTCAAAGTATAACAAATAACAGCAGATTTAAAGATTTTTTTAAAGATAAAACTTTACACATCGACAACTCAGGTATTAAATATTTGTCTGATTTTGATAAAAAAGTTGAACAGATTGCTAGTTTAAAACAGGTACTTACAATAAATGAGATTCGCAACTTTTTAGGTTATGATAAAACTGATGAAGAATATTTTAAGCCAGCACAAAATCCTTTTTCTTTATTTAGAGAGGAACCAAAAGAAGACGAGAAGCATCTTAAAAGTGTAAAAAAAAAATCTTTTGACGATCCCGAAAAACTTTTTTACAGCAAGATGGTTGATTCTATCTACATCGCAGAGTTAAAAAAATGGGTTGATATGTACATTGAAAATCCGCAGCAAAGTATGAAAGATTTACACGAAAAAATAAACAAAACTAGAAGGGATTATTTTGTTGCTTCATTTGTTGCTTTAATGGAAGATAAGCTTATACGGTTTTATAGAGATTTGTTAAAAAGTGCTGCTAGCTCAAAGCATTTACCAACTGCACAGATTAAAGCTTATAGCGATGACGTAGATATAGCCATTGAAGAAAGAGGAAGACTTTTTTTGTTAGGTAAAATTAAAAAGCATGGTGAAGATTCTTTTTATGGTTATTCAAGAACTATGACGGAACGTTTATACAAGCGTGTTCAAGAGATGAGAAAAGAAAAAGAAGATCTGACATTTAATGAAATTGCATCTAGGTTGCGTCTTGGCGATAAAGATAACAAGCCTTTTTTTGAGGAATATAAAAGTCAGTTAAATACTATTGCAAGAACTGAAATCGGCTCAGCTATCTCTTTGACTACTCATAAAGCCGGCGACGATATAAGTCTTTATGCGAAAAAAGCGACTAAAACTTGGAGCACTAAGTTAGATAATTTTACACGTGAACCACACACAAATTTAAACGGCGAAACTGTTTATTGGGAAAAACAAACATCAAATTACAGTTCTATTAGTGATGTACCTTTTTCTAATGGTTTAAGATACCCACGGGACGGGGATTCTGGTACACCTGCTGATGTAATTAACTGTAGATGTACTGTTTTATATGATATACTAGAATTTGAGTAGACTATTTGGAGTTATGAAAATATGAGCGATAAGAAAGCGAAAAAAGTAGTAAAAAGATTTGACCTTGAAATAAAAGAGTTTGAAAAAGAGACCGAAACACCTCAAGAACTAAGAGAATTTCTAATAAGAGGTACAGCTAATTCAGGCCTGAAGGATAGGTATGGCGAAATTATGCCTAAAGAATGTTGGGATTTTGGCAACTTTCAAAAAAATCCCATTATGCTTTATCAACATAACCACAATTTGCCCATTGGACAAATCACTGAAATTTACACAACGGAAACAGGTGTTAAATTTGTTGGTAGAATTGGGAAAGAAGGAAAGAAAAAAACTTCTTTACAGCAAGAAGTTATTGACTTGATTGAACAAGGCATTATTAAAAGTTTTTCAGTTGGTTTTATACCAAAAGACTATGATTATGATAGAAATGCCGATGTTTTAGTTTATAAAGATGTAGAATTGTTAGAAATTAGTGTTGTTTCAATTCCGATGGACGGAAACGCATTAATGAGTAGTTTTAATTTTAAAAGTTATATCGATGGAAAAGGAGACATACCTATGAGCGATAGTTTAAAAGAGGAAATCAACGCTTTAAAAAAAGGTTTTGAAGGCATGCAAGTGAGTTTTAAAAACACAAATGCAGAACTAAAAGAAATAATGAATTTTCTTTCTAAAAAAGAAGAAACGTTGAAAAAATCTACTGAGGATACAGAAAAAAAGCTAAAAGAAAATGAAGAATATACTAAAAAATTAGAAGATTCTTTAAATACTATAATTTCAGAAATGGAGGAGTAATATTATGCCAATAGATTTTAATAAAATTGAGTCTTTAAAAAAGAAAATTAAGAAAGACAAAGAAAAAAACAGTGATAGTAAAAGCAAGCTATTAAAAAAAGATGCTAGTTTTAGTGTACACACAAAATCAAAAGCACAACATCTTGACAAAGAGGTACAGGCGATTGGTTTAAAAGGTGTTCAAGATTTAATTACATATGCGCCTTCAAAAGACGACAAAAACAACCAACTGATCAATTTAAAAGATCAATCTTTTTTTGATGAAGAACTAGCACAAGAAGCACTAAAACTTAAAAAGCTTCTTTCAAACGTCCAAATGGAACATCAAGCAAAGCAAGCAGCTGGACAAATGGGAATGCCTGTAAAGCTTTGTTCTTCTTATAGAAGATTTGAAAGTGTTGCAAAAGATTATAATTCTGTTGATTGGGCTTCTTGGATTCCAACAAATTTTACTTCTTTTACTTGGGATGAGTTAGAGTTACCTTATAATCTAGCGTCGATGTTCCCTAGCTTCAACATGACGTCATTAAAAGAAGACATACCTTTACACGCTGGATATTATGAAGGTATGCTTGAGTCTGAGACTGGAACTTTTGAAGAGCAAAGCACAGACGTTGACACAGTTCAAGCAGAGTCAAAAAACAATGTCGTTCATGCGGCTTTTTGGCAAGATCTGCTTGAGGATAATATAGATCCTCAATTATTTGAAAAACAAAGATTTAATACTGCTATGGGAATAGTTAGATCTTTTGAAAATGCTATTTTAAATGGCGACGATTCTACAACTCATATGGACGCATCCGTAACGAATCCTAAGGATTTTAGAAGAGCTTTTAAAGGGTTACGTAAACTAGCTATGGAAAATTCTGGCAATGGTACTGTAGTTGACGGTGGGGGTTCTACTATCGAACTATCGCACATTCAAAATCTAATTGCGGCCGGTATGAATGAAAGCGACAGCCAAAACCAAAAGTTTTTAATGCCTGCTGAAATTTGGAAAGCAATTGCTTCTGGTAAAATCCCTGAAATTTTGACAGTCCAAAATGCTGGTAGCAATGCGACTCTGTTGAGTGGTAATATTTTTCCATTATTTGGCATTGATAACTATAAAGCCCCAAAAATGCCGACAAACTTGAACGCTGCAGGTGTGAACTCTGCTATTGATGATCTTTTAACGGCTTTGCTGCTAATAGATACAAGCAGATTTGTTGTAGGTAACCGGACTGGACTAAGATTCTGGATTGGTAGAGCTTTGCCAAATCAAGATAGAATTTACTGTACAGCAAAACAAAGACATACTTTTGCCGCACCTCCTCAAAATACAAAAGAAAAAGGTGTTGTAATGTTAAGAAATTTAGCAAGAGTTTAAGGAGTATAAAAAATGAAGTTAAGTAATACTATAGAAGTTAAAAATATTTCAAAATATGACGTGGTTATTAGTGAAATAAGTGGTGGTCTTGTTATAAAGTCTGGTAAAACCGCTAAGCTTAATGATGAAGACTTTCAAAGAATTATTGGCAAATATGCAAAATTTTTAAGGCAAGAGGTAAAATAAAATGTCAAGTTGGTGCTCAAATCTAGGTTGGGTTGTAGAATCAGATGCTACAACTGTACCTAACACTTTATTATCACTAGAAGAAATAAAAATGTGGTTTGGAGCCGGCTTGTATGAAAATCCTGAAATGATGCATATAATTGACTTTTGTTTGAAATCTGCATATAACAATTTAAAAAATTATTGTAATAGGGATTTTATATTGTGTAGATATAAAGAAATTTTTAAAAGTCAGGGCACTGACACACTTATGTTGAAAAACTATCCATTACAAGAAATAGAAGAAATAACAGCTAACAACACTAAAATTGATTCTCCTATTTACGAAACTGGAGTAAATTCAAATGGTATTGTTTACTTAAACAAAATTGTACGGCAAGGTTCAATGCTTACTGTTTTATATAAAGCAGGTTTTGAGTATAAAGATATACCAGCAGACTTAAAGCATGCTAATTTATTGCAAGCTTCTTTTTTTTATAAAAGATTTGGCTCTGAAAATGATGGTTTTATTGGAATGAAAAGTATAAGTAAAATGAATGAAAATATAACAAAAGAAGATACCTCTAATTGCGGTTTAATTAGTGAAGTTAAGGGGTTATTAAAACCCTACATTAGAAGTGAAGTACCTACGAATATAGCTTTTCAAGGAGTTTCATAATGTTAAGTCAAGCTTTATCTAATGCCAAAAATGAATTTGAAAGAAGGGAGATTCTTTTTAAATATGCAGCTGCTCAAAAGTTAAGAAATGAAGTTATAAAAAACATCGATGCAAATTTTGGAGGTAGGACATTAGACGCTACAGCTGCTTTTAGGGGGGGAGCCTCTGGTGGTTTAAGGAACTCTGTACAAGTTGATGTTCGCAATGATGAACCCGCTGTAGTAGTTAATGCCACAGGAAACACACCGTATTGGCGGATTCATGAATATGGCGGCGTTGTAAAACCTGTTAAAAAAAAGTGGTTAACAATTCCTGCAGCAGATAGATACAGAGCTAAAAGAGCTAGAGAATTCAGAAATTTGATATTTGTAAAAAAGAATGAAAAAAAAGCATATTTAATTGATACTATCAATAAACGTGTGGCGTTCTTTCTTAGAAAAAAAGTAGTTATACCAGCAAGGCCGTACATAAAACCAGCAGTTAAAAAAATTCAGTCTGAAATAAACAGTTATGATTTTTTTGGGGGTAGGTAATGCTATTATTAGAAGATTTAAAAAAAAGATTAGAAACTATAAAAGAAGCAAATAATTACCCTTTAACAATAAAAAAAGTCTCTTATGTTCCTGCAATAGACATAGAATACATATCGCATGAGTTGCCACTTATCGAAATTATTCTTGGCGATGAAGAATATTTACAAAAGGCACAAGGTAATTTGGAATGCACTCAAGAGATGATTTTAAGATTAGTAGCATCAAAACATTTTAGTGATGATGAAATGTTAAAATTTAAAAGTGCCGTGATTAGGTGTATATTTTCTAATAGTTACAGCAATCAAGGAAATTCAGGAAGTCAAGCTTTTGGAACTAGTGATATATTACAACCTAAACTTGTCGCTTGTGTTTCTGATTTGAATATGCTTAACGCTAATAGAATATGGAATTTAGTGTTTAAATTTAAGTATGTTACACATACATATATGATATAAGGAGAAAAAAATGAAATTATATAGGAGTACTCTTGATTGGGTACGTCAATACGAATCTAACAAGCAAGGATACGCAAGTGCACTTGAACTATTTCCTTTTTTAAGGGCTGAGACAACAGCAGGCGAATTTAACGTACCAAGATCAGGTACACAAGGGTACAGCTTTTCAGGTTCAACACCTGAAACAGATTTAACTTTAAGTTCAAACGACTCTTTCAAAGTAAATATCGACTTTGAGGGTGATCTTTTAGTGACATTAGACACAAGCGTTTTAGACACTGGCACTGCTATAGCAGAAGAATTAGAGACTAAAATTAACGCTGCTAGTGAAGCAGCTTTGCGTGATGGAAGGGTTTGGGTAGAATACTCAGATTTAAAATATAAAATTTATTCGCAAAAAACAGGTACTAAATCGTCAGTAGTTATAACTAGTGCTGATACAAACGATGTTACTACTGAGCTACTTTTAGCTGATAGTGAAGAGATCGGTACCGATTCAGACGACTGGATTTATGTTACATCATCAAATGTTAGTTTTTCTCAAGAGTTTGAAAAATCTGGACACAGAAGCGGGCGACAAGCTTCATCAATCTATAAAAAGAAAAAAATGGTTGAGGGTAGTTTAGAGATGTATTGTCTGTTAAATCCTTCAACAGAATCAACAATTTATATGCCTGAGGCGTTAAAAACAGTACTCACAGGTGCTTTTGGGGCTATGCGTGTAGATTCACCTGACAAAGCGGTTTTTGATATGTCTCAACCGCACACAAAGTATATGACAATGCTAAATGCAAATAATATTTTTACGCAAATTTCAAATGGCTTGTACATTAAAAATTGGGGATTAGAACTTTCTGGTAGCGATGCTGCAAAAATATCTCTAGATTTAAAAGCACGTGATTCAAAAGTTTCTGTACCCGCAAAAATCGATGACACGACTAGCGATGATACTCTTAGTTTAGTAGCTGGAGAAGAACAACGCTTTGAAATTGGCTCAAGGGTTATGATTTGTAGAAACGATGGTAGAAGTATAGAAGAAGGCTATGCCGGCGATTTATATGTTACTGAGCTTCTTCCTGAGCAAAATAAGGTCCGACTAAATAAAAATTTATCCACTTTAACAATCGATTCTGGATATATGCTAGTACCTTATTACCCATTATTTGGGTATAATATTCCTGCAGACAATGCACAAATTTCAACGGATTTAACTGGTATTGTTTCATTCGACGGAGGAGCAACACAAATTGACACCGTAACATCCGCTAGCGTGAATGTTGATCCACAACTTACAGATTTAGACGAATACTATGGTTATGATAGTAACCAAGGCTTTGTCGATAGTTCAAGAGCTGAAATCACCGTATCGGTAACGATGCATTTGACAGCAGATAAAGCGGCACTGATTTTAAAAGCCAAACGATTTAATGAATTTAATTTAAAAGTTGTTGTTGGTTATCCTGATGGTCAGCGGATGGAAGTAGTTTGTCCAAGAGTAGTTTTTAAAGTGCCAAATATTGAAATTCCTGAAGATGGAGCAATTGACGTGACCTTTGAAGGTGAAGCATTACAGACGTTTACGGGTGCAAATGATGCGTTGCAAGTTTCATATTTAGCCAACTAGAAGGTAACATTTTATGTCTTCTCATTGGTATAAAAAAGATGTTGTTTTTTCTGATGTTATTGTTGAAAATTCAATAATATCAAAACCTTTTAGTTGGTCGCCTTACAGGTTCATTGATGCGATCTTTGAAGCTGATAAACAAGTAAAATTTAGCATTGAATTTTGTCTTGATAATGATTTTGCTAAATGGTTTACATATGATGAGATAAACACGGATTCTATTTTTATTTACAATGAGTTTTCTAGCGTTGGAAAATGGTACAGAGTCAAAGCAGAGGGTATAAATGCTAATGTAAGTGTGCATTTTTGTTTAAAAAATAGATAAGGGGGTATAGTTTGACAAAAAAAACTTATAAAACTATACAAAGTAAAAAACCTTATTTGCAAAATAATCTTGCTGGTTCCGTGATCCTTGGTGTAGATTTTGAAGAAGACTTAATACCTCTGAATATTGATGAGTTTGGTAGATTAAGAGTCATACCTGTTGAAGATTCACAAGAAGTTAATATAATTTCTGGTTTTGTTGAAAACTTAATACCTTCTACAAAAGAAGTTGTAAAAACATATACAGCAACAGAAAACTTGACACTTTCAAGTGTAAATTTTTTTGGTGATGGGTTGGGCGAATTTTATCTATATAAAAATGATGTTCCTATTTTTTTATGGGCAAATTCATATGCAGATAAAGCAAAATATGTTAATGTAAATGTAGACATCAAAACAGGCGATTCTTTAAAAATAGAGGTAAAAAATGCTAGCATTGTAAATAAAAACAACAATTATTTTTGTAGTTTTTTCTTTTATAAAATATAAATTTTGAGGGAGTTTTTTAGATGATGACAGAACAACAAGTATATGAAAGCGAATTAAAAAGATTTTCATGTAAAAAAGATATTATGAGTTTAGAAATGTCTCTATTAGAACATGATAAAATGCTATTTCAAGCGACACGCAAAATAGAAAAACTAAAAAATGATAAAATAGAGATAGTGGAAAAGTTAGCTAAAGCTAACAATTTGTTAAATTCTTTAGAAAAGGAGTAGTTTTTTATGGCTACAGATTTTGAGGGTTCTTTACCCGTACAGACGGCAAGAGATGACGAGTTTAAAATTATCTTGGTTGATGGCGACAGTGGAAGCGATGCAACACAGAAGTTGGAAATCAATGCAAACAGTGCAGCAAAAACTTATGTAACATCACACGATAATAACAATTTATTTATAGATTCTGACGGTTCTATAAAAGCAAATGTGACAATCGACAGTGCAAGCCAAGACCTCATTTGTTCTTATGAAGAGTCGGAAGATGTTGCAAAAAATGCGGAGGTTGAACACGATTATATTATAACAGACACAAAAACTTTCATTGGTTGTAGTGTTTTAGTTGGAGCTCGTGGAGCTGTAAAAGTTACTCTTGGCTCATTTGACGGCACAGATTTTACAAAACTAGCTTCTTGGTACCAATTGCCGGCATCTAATGAAACAAAATCATTTAAAAACATTAAATATTTAGGTGACGGTACAAAAGCTATTAGAATAAAAGTTAAAAACCTTGACCAAACCACTGATATTATGACTACACTTCAGGGTGAAGAGGAATAATATTAAGAAAGGCTGTTTAACAGTTTTAAGCTAGATATTTTTACATATTATAAAAATGTTTAGTTTATTAATGTGAAAAAGGAGTTTTAAAAAATGGACAATACTTGGAGTACTGTAAGTAGGATTACTGGAAATGATGAACTCTTAGCAACTGATGTTTCTAACGATTGTGGAAAAAATCGATTACATACGGAATCAGTCACTAGATTTAAAAAAAGTTTTATTCATACAGTTAAAAGTGTAGCCTCTACACCAATTTTATTACAGGTTAATCCTACAGCTTTACCAAATAGAAAATACCTAATCATACAAAATCAATCCGATTACTCAATAAAAATAGGAGGATCTGACGTTTTGTGGAGTAATGGGTTAACTTTGCATGCTTTTGGAACGTTAAATGTCGCTCTAAGTGAGGATATTTCTCTTTATGCTATTGCAGAAAATGAAGCCGTTTCTGTTTTTGTCGGGGAGATAAGTTAAAAATGAATTTGATAGATATAACCAGTCCGCCGTGGTTTACTGTAGTTTCTCCTGGAGTATCACCAGCATTTGTATTTTCTTATAGAGCTTCATTAAGTAGTGGCCAGTTTTTGGACACTGGAAATGTGTCAACTTATGATACAGGACAACCTATTTTTGGAAAAAATAAATTAACTAGGCTGCGTGTTTCTGTAGAAGGGAACGTTAATCAAAACACAACTTTTTCTTTATATCGGCGAACAGATGCAAACACAAAAACAGCTATTGCAGGTGCAAGTATAACTATTGACGCAGGTCATTATACAGCTTCTGCATCTTATGACATTGATCTGCCACCTGATATAGAATTGTGTGCGTCTGTAACTGCTGGTTCCTGCAAAGCACCAGTTTTAGCTGTTTTTTTAATGCCGAGATAAATTTTTGGAGGTGAAAAGTGGACAACCAACAACAACAAAATCTGACCGGTGTTCTTTTTAAAGAAGCGATGATTGAGTTAAAAGATATAAAAAAAGAGATAGTTACAATGAATGAAAAACTATCATTGACTATTGAGCGTCAAAGCGTTGCATCAGATTATTTAGAATCATTGTCAAATCGAGTAGATGCCTGCGAAAATCATATAAATAGATGCCCAGCAAGAAAAAATTTTGAATCAAAAAATTTAATCTTGAAAGATGCAGCTTTACTTGCTAGTCTTTTTTTATCGTTATACGCTGTATATAGCATTTTTAAATAGGAGAGAAAAAATGTTTAAAAAAATTATTTCTGGAATAGCAGGCAAATTTATATATAGTTATCTACTAGATATAATTATTGATTTGATTTTAGATAGAATTATTACATATAAAAATGAAATCGATTTTAATAAAGTAGAAGCAGATGCAATAAAAATAATTAGAGAAAAAGTTAACTTCTTTTTTCTTGAAGAAATATTTATAGCACTTTTAAAAGTTGTGCTAAAATATTCTGAAATTGTGCTTGATGATATTCTTTTTTCTAACGATGTTTGGAACTTAATAAGGGAGAAAAAATTTAAAAAAGCCGCTAAACTTTTGAAAAAACTTATTTTAAAAAGGATAGGCTCAAAATGATTTGTCATTTTTGCTTTAAAGAAAACGCCTTTTTTTGTTTGTATGTAGGAGAGGCAAGTAAAAAAATTTTTTTATGCAAAAAATGTTATGAATCTTTAATAGAAGAAGCTGAAGAAATTTAATTGTATCTTTTTTGAATTTCTTCTAATATTTTTTGTTCTTCATCTTTTGAATAGGTTTTTACGCCTATAGCTTTTCTTTCTTCATAATCTTTTGGACTGCTAACTTCCCAAAAACGATTTGAACCTTTTCTAGTTTTTTTTAATTTTTTTTGTTTTTCTTCTTTCTTTTTTTGTTTTTCTTCTACTCTTTTTTTATCGGCACAACTACCGCACAGTCGTACTTTTTCAGCCCTCCTTAAGTCGGAAATAGTAGATTCAAAACCTGCTTTTTTTTTGCAATTCGTACATTCCCAAATAAATACAGTACCTTTTTTGTAGTGCTTATAAAAATTTGTGGCTTTATAAGTGAAGCAGGTTTTTGGACTTTCCCAGCCATTTTTTAAAACTTCCCGAATTATTTCATCTGATTTTTTTGTAGCAGCATGATATTTCTTTTTTTTGAGCTCAATTATTTCAATTAAGTTGTTTATACTTCTTTCATTAATATCGTTTTTTGCTATTAGTTTTTTTAGTTCTGTTATAATCTCGTCAATTTTCATAATAATAATCTCCTAAGTTTATTTTAGTTATATTTAATTATATAAAACATAAAGTATATAGTAAATAGTTATTTTTTATATTGTTGTTTTAATTAAAATTTTTTGTACTAACTGCGTGATAGTACTAATAAAAAAACATTGAATATAAGCGGTTGGATTTTTGTTTTGATACAAATACAAGCAAAAATTTTTTTGGGACTGTCACGGCTAAAATAAACAACATCAATTGTCGAACAATTTCAGCATGTTATAAATCATGTGTTTTTTTCTCTATTCGTGTTATAATTTAGTTGATGTTTAATAAATCAGGGAGAAAAACATGTTTAGAGTGAATAAAAAAGGGATAGAATTAATAAAAAATTTTGAGGGTTG
>Ga0102926_1001754_pt1 | contig 12697 bp, 9 predicted proteins | sample SalPonR1_A_D2_MG_FD_78173 | JGI IMG/M metagenome (GOLD analysis project Ga0102926, IMG submission 78173) | Salt pond soil microbial communities from South San Francisco under conditions of wetland restoration - Salt Pond MetaG R1_A_D2_MG | ecosystem: Environmental > Aquatic > Marine > Intertidal...
AATCTTGATTCACTTGTATCTCAGAGATGATTAAAACATTATGTTATACAAGGTGAAGCAAAAACCCACTAAAGAAGCAAACGCTTCCTGCAAGTACGAAAAGATGCCAAATAAGATGATGGTATGGTATTTTTTTTACTGCATAAAAAATAATTCCGAGAGAGTAGGTAATGCCACCAGCAAATATCCAGAATAATAGTCCCTCAGGTGAGAATTCTCGCAGAGGATTCAAGAAGAATATTACCATCCAGCCCATAGGCAAATAGAGCATATCAGAGAGCAGATGCTTCTTTGTAAGAAATACTGATTTCATGATAATTCCTGCGAATGCTAGAGACCAAATGAGCAAGAGTAGCTGCCATTTGAAAGGATTAGGTAGTACGAGCATTGCAAGGGGGGTGTAAGTACCAGCGATAAGGAGATAGACTGCAGATTGGTCGAGAACTCGCATGACTGAGTGAACCTTTGGCCGATCCGTGAGCAAGTGTGTAGCTGTTGATGTAAGGTATAAAATAATCTGAGCGAGGCCGTAAATTAGGAATGCAATATTTGCATATGTAGTCTTATTGGCTTTAATTTCTAGTATAATTATTGCTGCAATTGCTAAGATAACGCCAATTCCATGTGATAAGCTGTTCATCCTTTCTTTCTTACTAATCATTTAGATACCTCCAAGTTTGTATAAACCATTATATAAATAATCTTATCTGATTGCTATAGAGAAACAATATTTCTATTTAGAGAGTTATAACTATGGATAGGATTTCAACATTGTACAAACTATAATTTAATAATGTATAAAAGTGATGAGATAATTAATAAACTCATATTATTTTGCTTTTATGTGATAATTTCAGATTTCCTTTTGGTTATTCACTACATTAATACTTTTCTTAACCCACTGATCAATTATTACAAGATTTATTTTCTTGACGGTTTTTGCTATCCATCATATAATTTTTTAATCAGTAGTTCTTGTTGTTGTTTTCACAAAGGTTAAGGATTATCTGCCATCCAATATTAAGATAAAAAGAGGTTCACGTTTATGATGTATAGCAAAGATGAAGATATTAAGACTCTAGAAGAGGCCCTAAAAAAACCTTGTAAGAATCGAGATATGGATAAGGCGCTACAACCAATGGAGAATTTCCACTCTACTCCAAAAGGACCTTATGGACAGCCTTTAAGTTTTTGGGCATCATGGGATTTGAAGGACAGACCTAGGAGAATTGCACTACTATTAGATGATTGTCAAGAAGAGTACAGACCTTATGCAAAGAAGATTTTACCAAATCTTAAAAAACTTGTAGATACCTTTAGAAAAACAAGATTAGAGAGTGATGGAATTCGCATCATGTGGAGTGCTTGGACTCGTACATTTGATGATGGTATCAAAAACTCGATGGATCGATGGTATGGATCTCAAGGGTTTAATTCCAAAGATCCAACGAATGCTGTTTATATTTTTGGTGGTGCACCGGGAATGAAACCCTTAACTGAGATAGCTCCAACAGAGCAAGAGGTAAATGATGGTTGGTTTTATCATGGTAAACATCTAGATATGTTTTGGACCTATGATGAAAAGGGAAACTCCTATCTTGATGAGAAACTTAAACAAGCAGGTATCGATACTGTTGTTATCGTAGGCCTTTGGACAGATGAATGCATTATGAGTACATCTTATGCGGCTAATTCACGTGGATATGATGTAGTTGTAGTCAATGACTCAGTTGCCACAGCAACATCAAATCATGAGATGTCTTTGAAGGTTCTTGGAGGAACTGTAGCGAAAGTTCTCTCAACAGATGAAGTACTGAGTTATTTGAAAAAGGATTTTGTAACAGGCGAATCTGGAGCTGTTAAAGGTACTCGTTTCCCTGATGGCAGAAAAGATAATTGATTTTGATTTAACGAATTACAATCATGCATCTTTGTGCATAATTAAGATTTATTTTGTCATTCAAAACATAATAAATCATCAATCATTTCACTTCTTATAAAAAAACCGGTGTTATTGGAAAATAAATTTATAGTTATTTTCATTATTCTTTGTAGAGTGATTTTTAAAAGATTATTATAATTGAAAAAAGTTTTTTAAAAAGCTCTCTACAATATCAGTGTCTACTACATTTTATGAGATAATATTTTATATTTAGATAAGAATAAAATATTAGTAAATAATGCAAAAAAGTCATTCTTTTAGATTGCTTAATACATAAGAGTTAAATCATTCTTATCCTTTTTAGAGAACTCATAATTGATCTTGCCTTTTCTATCTTTACAATTATATTAGCTGCACCATCATATTGTTATAATTATATTGAATTTGTATAAATAAACAAAAATATTTAAAATATTCTTAATTACTGTTTTTAGATGACTTTTGTAAATAATGAAAGTGGCAAATAAAGAAATTGTAATAATTAAAAAATAAATTATTAGCAATTAGGTTATTATTCGCTTTAAAAAGGTCAATTTTAAATTTTAAATGAAGTTGTATCTAAAATGATAGAATATCTCAAGAACAAATTTTTTGAAAAAGAGTAATAGATAAAGCCTCTACGATAAAGATCTCTAAAACGTTTATTGATACAGAATATATCTACAAATACAAAAATGGAAAAGAAATATAGAGAAACATCTATAAGAAAAAAAATAATTAATATTTGACAAGCAGAGAATCTCCTTGTATTCTATTAATGTTAAGAAAAATTAACATAAAGGAGTTAGGTATGAAAAAAACTTTGATTATTGCTTTATCTTTAGCATTTTTAGTGCTTCCATTATTTGCAAGTGGAAATAAAGAAGAAGCAGCAGCCCCTGTTGTAGAAGAAAAGGTAATGACTCATGATGAGTTAGTAGCTGCAGCAAAAGAAGAAGGAAAGGTTGTAGTTTATGCAACTACAAGTAGAATTGCAAATGCAGCTGAAGCATTTAGCGCAAAATATGGCATTGAAACAGAAACCTCTAATCTTAAGGATTTTGAATTAATTGAAAAAATTTCAAAAGAAGCTGCAAGTGGTGCATTAGGTGCTGACTTTGTAATTGCACAAGATGGTGCTAGAGTAATGGGCGAATTAATTAACTTAGGTTATTTATATTCTTATGTTCCTGAATCAATGAAAGATGTTATTCCTGTACAATATCAAGATCCTCTAGTTTTCTCTATTATTAATAAATTGTTTATTTTTAATAATGAAGATACAACAGAAGAACCTTTTGATAATATTTGGGCATTAACAACTGAACAATGGAGAGGTAAATTCCAATTTAAAAATCCTTTCCAAGAAAGCGTAAATGCAAACTTTCTAACAATGGTAACAAAAGATGAAATTGCTGATCAAATAGCTAAAGCATATAAAGATTATTTTAATAAAGATATTGAATTAACAACTGAAAATGCTGGTTATGAATGGATTAAAGCTTTATATGAAAATGATTTAATTGTTACAACATCTGATACTAAAACAGCAGAAAGCATTGGTGTTAAAGGTCAACATAAAGCAGAAAATGCTGGTTTATTTGTATTCTCAAAACTACGTTATGTTGATTCTAAGAACTTAGCTTTACAACCATTATTAGAAGTTGAACCATTTAGTGGTTTCTATTATCAATTATATGCATTAATGGTTAATGATGCTAAACATCCTGCAGCAGCTAAATTATTTATTGAATTCTTATTAACAGAAGAAGGATTCTCTCCTTGGTCAAAAAACATGGGTACCTATTCTTCAAATCCTAATGTTTCATTAGTTGAAGGTGATTATCCAGTAAGTTTCTGGGAAAATATATTAGTTAGTGAAGATCCTGTTTGGTGTTTTGAAAATAGAGCACAAGTAGAAGAATTTTTAAACGAATATTTATACTAATACAATTATTTATATGGGGTTGATTATTCAACCCCATAATTACAAAAAGGATTGAAAATGACTTATCGAAATAGATTGAAGATGTATTTTAAAAAACCTCAGAATGTAATATTAACATCTTTATTTATTATTTTAATATATTTAACAATTATTCCAATGATAACTATTGTTATTGATACTTTTACTGTTCACCAGTCAGAGTTAATGAGGATTAAAGGTTCAAAAGTTGGGTCTTTTACTTTTTATCATTGGGGAAAAGTATTTTTTTCTTCAATTAGTGAGAAAATGTTTTATCAACCTCTTCTAAATACAATTATAGTAGCATTTGGAACTTGTTTTGTTGCTATTATATTAGGTGGTGCTGTTGCTTGGTTAATTACAAGAACAGATATGAAATTTAAAACAATAATTTCAACATTGTTTATTTTTCCATATATTATGCCATCTTGGACAATTGCAATGGCTTGGTTGAATTTCTTTAAAAATCCATTAGTTGGTGGTGCTCCTGGTTTATTTACAGTATTAACTGGTGTTGAAACTCCAAACTGGTTTGCTTATGGGCAATTCCCAATAATAATGGTATTAGGTCTTCACTATGCACCTTTTGCTTATATTTTAATTGGTGGAATTTTGAGGAATATGGATGCTAATTTGGAAGAAGCTGCTCAGCTTATGAAAGCAAGTAGAGCTAGGATTATGAAAAAAATAACTATTCCTATTGTTCTACCAGCTTTATTATCAACATTTTTATTAGTATTTTCTAGTGCAATGAGTGCTTTTGCAGTTCCAGCTTTCTTGGGAACACCTGTAAGATATCAAGTGCTTACAACTCAAATGTATAGAACATTAAATGGATTAAATCCAGGTTATGGATATATAATGGCACTCGTGATGATTGTTATAGGGATATTTATTCTTACTATGAACCAAAAAATTATTGGTAGACGAAAATCATTTACAACAATTACTGGAAAATCTTCCAATATTGCTTTAATAAAATTAAGAAGCGTAAAATGGCTAATATCATTAATTGTCTTAATATCTACTTTAATGGTATGTATTGTTCCTTTAATTTCTTTTGCAGTTGAATCATTTATTGTTGAACCAGGTAATTATGCTTTATCAAACTTCTCAACTATTTTCTGGCTTGGTGAAGGATCTCCTGAGATTGCTAATGGAGAGCCTGGAATATTAAGGAACCCATCAATACTATTAGGATTAGCAAACAGTGTAAAATTATCAATAGTTGTTTCCCTTGTTGCAGGGACTTTAGGAATATTAACAGGATATGCAATATCTAAAGCAAGAGGTTCAAAACTAGCATTAGTAGTAAATAATTTAGCATTCTTCCCATACTTAATGCCAAGTATGGCTTTTGGAGCTATTTATTTATCAATGTTTGCAGTTAGAAGAGGGTTTATCCCACCTTTGTATGGTTCTTTTGCTCTATTAGTAATTGTTGGATCTATAAAGTATTTACCTTTTGCCTCCCGTGCTAGTATTGGTGCAATGCATCAATTAAGTGGGGAAATAGAAGAAGCTGGTACAATTCAAGGAATATCTTGGTTTAAGAGAATGACAAAAATTATCATTCCAATTCAAAAAGCAAGCTTTATTTCAGGATACTTATTACCATTTATATCTTGTATGAGAGAATTATCATTATTTATATTATTGGTAACTCCAGCTACAAGAATATTAACAACTCTATTGTTCCAATATAATGAAAAAGGTTGGTCTCAATATGCAAATGCTATCAATTTATTAATTGTATTCTTTGTAGTAGGAAGTAATTTAATAGTTAATAAAGTTACAGGTGCTTCAATTGATAAAGGTATTGGAGGAAATTAAAATATGCCAGAAATTAGATTAGAAAATATAACAAAAAGATTTGGAAAAGCTTTAGCTGTTGATAATTTATCAATGACTATTAAAGATGGAGAATTTGTTTCTCTACTTGGACCTAGTGGATGTGGTAAAACAACTACTCTTAGGATGATTGCAGGTTTAGAAACTCCTACAGAGGGTGAAATATATATAGATGATAGATGTGTGTTTTCTTCAAAAAATGCAATAGATATATCACCTGATAAAAGAGATGTTGGATTTTTATTTCAAAACTACGCTCTTTGGCCTCATATGACAGTTTATAAAAATATCTCATTTGGTCTTGAAAACATGAAATGGGATAAAAAAGATATAGAAAAAAGAGTTCATGAGTTGGTTAAAATGTTAAAAATTGAAGAATTTTTAGAAAGATATCCATCTGAATTATCAGGAGGCCAACAACAACGTGTTGCTATTGCTAGAACATTATCAACTGGCCCAAAAGTATTATTTATGGATGAACCTTTGTCTAACCTTGATGCAAAATTGAGAATGGAAATGAGAACAGAACTTAAGCGTTTGCATTTAGAAACAAGTGCTACTTTTGTATATGTTACTCATGATCAATTAGAAGCTATGACTTTATCTACTAAGATTTGTTTACTAAAAGAAGGTTTATTACAACAATACCAACCTCCTTTAGATGTATATAGAAATCCTAGTAATTATTTTGTTGCAGATTTTGTTGGTGCTCCAAATATAAATATTATTGAAGTTGATGGAAGTATGGTAAATATTGATGAAGTAAAACTTGTGAATAAATCAATTAATTTATTATTCTCACCTTTGTCAAAAGTTGTATCTGTAAGTGAAAATCAAAAATTATTATTAGGTATAAGACCTGAAGATATTTTGATTAAAGAAGATGGAGATTTTGAAGCTGAGGTATATTCAACACTTCCCTCAGGTATGGAAACAATAGTTAAATTAAAGATTAAAGATATAGTTTTAACCTCTGTGGTGTTCGGTGATGTAGATTTTGAAATTGGTAAGATAATAAAAATATCTTTTCCTAAAGATAGATATATATTATTTGATAAAGAAAGTGAAATACAATTAGCAAGTGGAAAGTTATCATAAATAAATTTTTATATTGCCCCGTATAGCTATACGGGGTAAACTATAAGTAACTCAGTTTAAGAGGTGTTTGATGAAGAGCGTACTTGTAGTTGATGATGAAAAAGCAATTGTTCAAATGTTAAGCATAAATTTAAAGAATTTTGGATTTAATGTTATAAAAGCTTATGATGGTTTTGATGCACTTGAAATATTAAGTTATGAAAAAGTTGATGTTGTTTTATTAGATATAATGATGCCTAAATTAAGTGGAATTACTGTTTGTAATAAAATAAAAGAGAATCCAGATACTAGAGCAATTCCAGTTATTATGGTTAGTGCTAAAACACAAGTAGAAGATCGAGTATTAGGTTTAAATAGTGGTGCTGATGATTATATCGTTAAGCCTTTTGATTTACAAGAATTGAAATCAAGAATTGATGCAGCAATTAGACAAGTAAAAACTTTATCTTATAAAAGTAATTTATTTAAAAAAGCTGATATAAGTTTAGATGTTGATAATTTGAGAGCATATTGCAATTCTAGTGAATTAGATCTTACTTTAACTGAATTTAAAATTCTTTTAGAACTGCTTAAAACTGAAAAGGCTTTAGAAAAAAATAACATTACAAAACAGATATATGGAGATGATTCTTATCAAAACAAAAGAATACTTGATGTTCATATAAGAAATTTAAGGAAAAAATTAGAATCAAATAATTCAAGATGTAAAATAATTACATTAAGAGGAATTGGGTATACTCTTGAACTCCAACAAGACTAAGATTTTATTTATAATATTTTTATCAATGCTTATTGGAGCTTTTTTAATATTGATTTATTTTTTCTCTTTTAGATTTGTAGTTTTGCAAATACTTGATAGGGGAGATTCAGATACTAATAATATAATAGCATTGATTGAAGATAGAGATTCAGTTGAAAAAGGGATTACTGATTTTTCAAAAAATAGAAATCTTGAGATAATAGCAGTCGATAATAAATATCAAGTTATTCATAGTTCGGCATCCACCCTTAGAACTCAATATTTTTCAAATAATATAACTTTTGCTAAATCTGAGGGACTTGCTTATTCTTTTGTAAAAAAAGATGTTGGTAAATCTTTTTCAATTATATATTCAAAAAGAAGCCTATATAAGAATGATGTAATAGTTATTAGCGTTGAATATCCTTTTTTGTTATATAGTGATTTTAAAAAAATAATTATATCATTGATAGTATTAGCTATACTATTAATAGCTATTGATACTTGTTTAATATCTTCTTTATACATAAATACATATATCAATGATTTAAATGATTATTTAAAAAATAGACATTTATTTAATGAATTTGATGAAATTGAAAATAGTTCACTATTTGAAAATAATAGTGGTGAGATAATTAATTTATTAAATACATTAAATAAATTTAGAAAAAGATATGAGTCAATATTAGAAAACAACAAAGAAAGGTTTTCTAAAATAACATCTCTTTTAACCATTATTCCATCTGGGTTATTGATAATTGATAAAAATAAACAGATATCACTTATGAATGATATGGTTAGCAATTTGCTAGAGATAAAAAAAAGAGAAATCTTAAATCCTATTGATGTAGATAATCTTCAAGTTGTTTATGAATTATGGGAAAAAGTAATTAACAATAAGAAAATTAAAGTTCAAGATATAAAAATAAAAAATAAAATATTAGAAGTTGAAGCTATTCCATTAAAAGATAAATATGCACCTTTTGAATTTATTGGTGTTCTCTTTTTAATAAGAGATGTAACAAAATCAAGAGAGCTTTCAAATATGAAAGATGAGTTTGTATCAAATGTATCTCATGAATTAAGGACCCCAATAACAATAATTAGTGGTTTTTCACAAGCACTTTTAAATGAAAATATTTCAGATGAAGATAAATTGATAAGTATTAATTCAATAAATGAAGAAGCTAAAAAAATGACTAAATTGATTGAAGAGTTATTACAAATTTCAAGAATAGATAAAGATATAACAATTGATGATAAACAATTCTTTGATCCTTTTGATATTGTAAAGGAGCAAGTTTCCTTATTTGTAAATAAAGCATTAGAAAAAGATATTAAGATTCAAGTTGAAGTTGAAAAACCTCAAGAGTGCAAATTAAATTGCAATTTAATTTACTTTAGGCAGATATTAAATAATTTATTAGATAATGCAATTAAATATTCAACTTCAAAAACTTTAATCGCAATAAATGAATATATAGATAATGATAATTATTATTTTTCAATAACTGATCAAGGTGTTGGAATAGCACAAGATGATATTAAACAAATATTCGAAAGATTTTATAGAGTTGAGAAGTCAAGAAACAGTGATATTGCAGGAAGCGGATTAGGACTTTCAATTGTTAAACAATTTTTAGATTCAATAGGTGGTAAAATAAAAGTTGAAAGTGAAATTGGTGTTGGAACAAATATTGTAGTTATAATAAAAAGGGAAAAAAATGATTAAAAAGATAAATAATAGTATTTTTAAAGCATGTGATATTAGAGGTATTTATAATGAAGAATTATTTGATAATGACTTTTATGATATCGCAAAAGCATATGCACTTATATTAAAAAGAGAAAATAAGAGTTCCTGTGTTTTAGGATATGATTGTAGAATATCTTCAAAAAAACTTTTTGAAGAATTTAAAAACGGTTTATTAGATGAAGGAATAGATGTAATTTATTTTGATGATTTTGTAAGTACCCCATATCTTTATTTCGCTCTTAATTATTTAAAAAAAGATAGTGCAGTAATGATTACAGCGTCTCATAATCCATATATATATAATGGTTGTAAATTTGTAATGAAGGATAGAATTTTCCACCAAAATGATATTCAAGAGTTAATAACAATAATAGAGAAACTAGAGGCAAGTAAGAAAAAATCTGGTAATTTAGAAAAGGTTAATTTAAATTATGAATATATAAAATATTTATTATCAAAATTGCAAATTGATAAATTATCAGATAAGAAAATAATTTGGGATTGTGCAAATGGAGCAACAAGTTTTATCATAAAAGATTTTGTAAAACAATTGCCTAATGAAAATATATTAATTTTTAGTGAGGGGGATGGATATTTCCCAAATCATAAACCAGATCCAAGTAAAGAAGAAAATCTTATTTTATTGAAAGAAAAAGTATTAGAAGAGAATGCTGATATAGGAATATCTTTTGATGGAGATGGTGATAGAGTTGGATTTATTGATGATAAAGGGAGATACATTGATGGAAATCAGTTATTAATATTATTAGCTAGAAATTTTTTAGAAAATCATAAAGGTGAAAAAGTTATAAGTGAAGTAAAAGCCAGTCTTGAGTTGTATAAAACAATTGAAGATTTAGGTGGTATTCCTATAATGTGGAAAGTAGGCCATACAAATCAAAAATCAAAAATGATAGAAGAAAATATTAAATTTGGTGGTGAAACTAGTGGCCATATTTTTTATAAAGAAAACAATTATTATGATGATGGAATGTTTGGTGCAATAAAGTTATTAAACTATTTTCTCTCATGTAATAAAACTCTTTCAACTTTAGTAGATACTATTTCAACTATATATAATTGTGGTGAAGTTAGACTTAAAATGAGTGATAAAGAACGAGATGATTTTTTATCGATAATTGAATTTGAATTAAATAAAGATAATAAACCTTTTATTGATATTGATGGGATGCGAGTAGAGTATGAAAATGGATTTTGGCTACTAAGAAAGTCTAATACTGAACCTCACATAACGCTATATTGTGAAGCGAATAATGAAAAAAATTATTCCAAAATCTTAAATATTTTAAAAAACTATATATTAAAAACAAATTATGATTTAAAAGAATTATAGTTAAATTAAGAAATTAGAAATGAAAATAATTTATTATAAAATAATTAAGGATATAAAATATGAAGTTGCAAGGTTTTGGGTTATTTGTAAAAGATATGGATAAAATGATTTCATTTTATAGAGATGTATTAGGATTTGATATAAAAGATGAAAGTGAAACTTCAAATGTATATTTAATAAAAGATGGTGTTTTGTTTTTACTATATAGAAGATGTGATTTTGAAGATATGACAAAAACAACTTATGAATATACCTCTAAACAAAATGGCCATTTTGAAATTGCTTTAGAAGAAGTTAACTTTGAAAGTGTTGATAAAACTTATAAAAAAGTCATTGAAAAAGGTGCTGTTTCAATAATGCCTCCAACAACTGAACCTTGGGGACAAAGGACTTGTTATATTGCTGATCCAGAAGGAAATCTGATTGAAATAGGTTCCTTTCAAAAAGAATAAGAGATTATAAGTAAAAACCTAGCTTATATGTTAATAGAGCTAAATGTATTTTATCTTACATATTAAAACTAGCTCGAATATCAGATATATATTTTTTTATAGTTCTTTCTAATAAGTTTAAAAAATTAGCAGTTTCATTATTTATTTTTAAGATTGAAGAAAGACCTCCTTTAATAAGATTTTGATTATCTGCTATAATAATATTAATGTCTTCATTTTTTTAATCCTAATAGTTTTTTTGGATATTTTGGAGCTTATGCAATAATTTTGTTCCTCTAGATATGTTATTTATATTGAAAACTTCCATGCATTAAGTAAACTCTTTCTATTAATTCAAATAAATACATGCCTAATTTTTTAATTCATTTTTAGAATTTTTAAAAAAAAGTTAGCAACTCTTCTATTTTAAAAGAGTTAATTAATTTTGCAAAAAAAATAATATTTATTATTACTCGGTGGAGGATTAACAACCAATTATAATAAGAGTACATTCTTTGCAATTTTATATTACAATCTTTAAAAGGAATATATACTTTTTAAGATTTTAGTGAAGGTTGGCCTTATGGAAATCCAACATATTTTGAATTTCCTTATGTTTCTTCTATGTCTCTTAAAAAAAATGGCAAAGTAGACCTTAGGATTCAGCTAAAGCGCTTCTATGATGAAAGGGAATTTATAAAAGGCCTTATTTATCTATTAAAGTTGTTGATATAATTGATATCTACATATAATAAAAAAATATATTTTTCAAAAAATAAATTAATAGTACTAGTTAATAAGTTATTTAAATAATAAGGAAATCATAAAAAGGTTAATTAATATTTATTTTTTAGAAATAACTGATTGTCTTTCAATTAAATCAACATCAATTAATAATGTATTTGGTAATTTGTTTATTTTTTGAATTTTATCAAGTAGTAAAGAAATTGCCATCTCTCCTTTTTTTAAAATATTTTGATTAATAGTAGTAAGTTTAGGATAGCAATAGTTTGAAATTGTTAAATTATCAAATCCGATTAAAGATAAATCTTCAGGAACTCTCATCCCAGATAATCTAGCTCCTTCAATTATACCAATTGCTACAATATCGGCAGTTGTTATAGCAGCGCTAATTGTTTTATTTTCACTAAGTTTTTTACCAACTTTAATTCCTTCATCAAAAGAAATTGAAGATTCAAAAATATTTGATTCTTTAATTTCTATTTTATTTTCTATTAGTGCATCTCTATAACCATTAAATCTTAATTCTATTAATTTATTTTCTTTTTTTGGGGATATAAATGCAATTTCTTTATGACCTTTATTTATCAAATATTTTGTTGCTAAATAAGTCCCTTTATAATCATTAATATTTATTACTAGTGCTTTATCACATTCTTGGTATGAATCAAAGAATACAATTTCACTAGATACATTATTAATTAAATATTCAACATCAATATCGGCTTTTGGGAATATAAAAATTGCACCATCAATATTCCAACTATTTAAAAAAATTATTGCATCTTCCATTGTTTTAATACTTCTAATCATAGCAAAATAGCCTTTTTTTCTTAA
>Ga0102926_1001758_pt1 | contig 12689 bp, 8 predicted proteins | sample SalPonR1_A_D2_MG_FD_78173 | JGI IMG/M metagenome (GOLD analysis project Ga0102926, IMG submission 78173) | Salt pond soil microbial communities from South San Francisco under conditions of wetland restoration - Salt Pond MetaG R1_A_D2_MG | ecosystem: Environmental > Aquatic > Marine > Intertidal...
AAGCAGTAAGCAGTAAGCAGTAAGCAGTAAGCAGTAAGCAGTAAGCAGTAAGCAGTAAGCAGTAAGCAGTAAGCAGTAAGCAGTAAGCAGTAAAAGTAAAAGATTGAAGAACAGACATCAGCTATCAGGAAGAACAAAAGATAAATAACATAAAGACAAAAGCAAAAGTCCAGTTACTTGAAGCTTTGAAAAACACGGCATGAGGAGATGCCGTGTTTTTCACCGTTTGGGATAAGGCAAAACAGAATGAATAACCGCAGGAAGGGTGCAGCCGAAAATACAAGCGGGCAGTTTGCAGCTTGTATTTTTATTTTCCAAACACTTCTTCATCCCATGTATGTGTTTTTCTCATTGTCTCATAGTCGGCCTTGAAATATTTGTACGACACTTCTTTTGTGCTCGAATCATAGGCATCTCCCCATGTAACATCTATGGCATGTTTAGCACCGTCTAAATATGCCATAGTCCATATATGTTCTACAGGTTTTCCTTTCACCTTTGCTTGCCCCACAACAGCATATGCTTTTATGCCCACTAATTTCAGCATTAAATTATACGTGGAAACATATCCCTGGCATACTGCAAGACCGTTTGTTATTTGTCCATATCCTGTATATCCTATTGGCGTGAATGAACAATCATTTGATGTATTGTTAATTACCCACTCATATAAAAATTTTGCCTTTTGTGTATCGCTCATTTCATTTGTCATATCCCCCGCAGCTATAAAATCATTTACTTTATTTTTTGTTTTTTCGAAAAATTTTGTTCTAAATGTTTTAATTTCTTCGCCTGTAAAATTTGCATTTTTTGACAATGCAACCAATTCCACAGCGTCCTTGTCTGAATGGTCAATTATTTTATACGATGTTCCATTGGCAAAGGCAAAATATTCCGGATACATCCAATATGCCTCTCGAAAACCTAATGTGAATGTTTCTTTAAATTCATCAGAATACACATAATCAAAATTTACATCCTCCAGCATTATGGATTTCTCCAAGAGGTTGTGTTTCCCCATATATACAAACAGCCTTTTTATGTCATCTTTCGTTGGAACACCCTTTGATATATCTGATATATCATATTCCGAGGTTTCTAAAACCGGAAATAATTTAAAAACATCCTCTTCGGCTTTCGCGCCTTCTTCAATCTCATTTTTAACAGTTTTCGCAACTTCTTCAATCTCATCTTCTTCAGTTTCTGCAACTTCTTCAATCTCATCCTCTGTGATTTCTGAATCTGCGATTTCTTCACCCTTGGGCATAATATTTTCTTTGCGCTTGACCACCCTTAAAACAACCACACCCATTTCCGCTCTATTTATATTTAAATTGGGTTTGTACTTCCTCTCGTTTCCATCCAAAACTCCGCGGACTATACCCTGGGAGTACAATGTCAATACATCACTATCGTTTGTATCAGAAAATATAGCTTTGTCTTCACTGTCATTTATTAGTTTCAATGCCCTTACTGTGTATTTTGCCACGTCCAATCTTGTAGCTTTGTCTTCAAAATTAAAATTCTCAACATCTTTTACAATATTTCTTTTTATTGCTTCCTTTAAAACACCCGACGCCCAATGATTGCCCTCTGTTTGCCCGACCTCTATGTCCGCAGCCTTCAACAGCATTGTCAATACTTCCGCTTTTGTAACTTCATTGCCCGGCCTAAATGTATTGTCAGGATATCCCTTTATTACACCACGTTCTTTTAACTCCTCCACATCATCGCAATACCATTTTGTACTGTCAACATCATCAAATGCATAAGCATTGACAGATAATAATGCCAGTATGCATAGCACTGCAAAAACTGTCTTCTTTATCATCTCATCCACCCCGCCTTTATACACCATGCCAATTATTGAGCTTGTGCATCAGAACGCTTTTGTTCGGTAAAGTCCTTCAATTTTCACCATTATGTCCCATTTAAACTATATTATATCTTATTGACACCTTACATTAAAGTATTCTGAAAATCCGGGCGGATAAACAGGCAACCCGCAATAGGCGGCAAAGAAGCAACCCCCGATTGCATTTCAGTCGGGGGCTGCTTCTTTGCAGATAAAACTTGTCTGTTCTTTCCACTGTTTTTCTCTGCCGCTGCCAGCTGTCTTTGTTTTTATCTTTTGCTCTTACTGACATCTGATATCTGTTCTTTATCCTTTCCTTTCCAACTAACCAACTGGCCAACATTCTGCAGTCTCTAGTCTTTTGTCTCTGATCTTTGTCTTTCTACTTTCCACGTTCTACTTTCTACTTTCTACTGACTTCTCTTCTCCCAGTCTTCCCTGAATTTCTTGTTGCCGGCATCTGTAAGGGGATGGCTCAGCATCTTTCTGAAGACGGCATAGGGAACCGTTGCAATGTCCGAGCCTGCCAAGGCCGCCTCGGTTACGTGCCTGGGATGGCGAACGCTTGCTGTTATTATTTCCGCATCAAGCCCGTAAATGGCTATCATGGCAGCTATCTCCCTCACAACCTCCATGCCTTCGTTTCCGGCGTCGTCAAGCCGCCCTATGAAGGGGCTTACGAATGATGCCCCGGCCTTTATCGCCAAAAGGGCCTGATTGGCGGAGAATATGAGGGTACAGTTGGTCCTTATCCCCTTTTCCTTAAGGAGACGTATGGCTATAAGGCCCTCCTCTGTCATGGGAATCTTTACAACTATGTTTTCGTGCAGAGCCGCAAGCTCCTCGGCCTGCCACACCATTGTGATGGCATCCTCCGCCACAACCTCAGCGCTTATGGGGCCGTCGACTATTCCGGCTATTTCCTTTATAACCGACTCAAGCTCCACGTCTCCCTCTTTCGCCACGAGGCTGGGGTTGGTTGTAACACCTTCCAGAACGCCCCACTCCGCAACCTCAAGAATTTCCTTTATGTTCGCTGTGTCTATGAAAAGTTTCATTGCTCTTCCCTCCCTTTTGTTTTCCGGTATAATTAATACCCAAATAACCGGGAATTACTACGGGGAATTATAAATCAACGCATTTACCTCCGTCCCCATTTCGTTGAAAATTACTCGAGTATGAAGATGCGGTCTGCGTAGAATTTTGTTCCTATGGTCTGCCCGTAAACAAACACTTTGTCGTTTGCGTCTATGTCGTCGAAGTCTCCGTCGTCGCCGTCTTCAAGATATATGTCCGTTCCGCTCTTCATATAAACGTATTTGAATACATAGTCGTCGCCGTCGTAGTATCTGACTCTAAGCCTGTCGGACGATGAGTCAACCGTTATTACATATCCGTCTATGTTGTCCGAAGAGCTTGTGCTTTCAGCGTCTATCGATGTTACAACGTCTCCCTGTGCAACCAGGCTTACAGTGTAGTTTAGGCGCAGCTCGTAGATTGTTCTGTCATATCCGTCAAGCTCTATGTCCACATCGTCGTGCAGTGTGTATGTCTTTTCGGCATCGTCCGAATCAACAACTGTAATTTTGGGCTCCTCGGCAATGAGTATGGACTTTATTATGCCCTCGGCGTTGGTTTCAAGCCCGCTTGCCACAATGCCCACCGCCTTGCTGTACTCTGTTGTCACAACGACGAAGTCTCCATTTATGAGATCGGAGATTTCCCTGTTCCTGTCGTTCTTCTCCACATCCACGTCGCCCGAAAGCTCTATCTCAACATACTTGCCGGAATCGTCCTTTATTTTGACTGCGTCGTAATCGTCGTTTTCCACCACTTCTATGAATATGCCGTCGTATGTCTGAGTCATGGAGAAAACCTGCAGGTCTGTTATGTAGTCCGAGTCGGTTTCCATGTTGACTGGGTCGCCGCTTTTAAGGTTTATGAGGCTTACCGCCAGACCGTCTTTGCTTATGTCTGTCGAATTGAGAAGCTTGTAGGCCTCCCTGTCGCCGTCAGGCATCTCTATTGTCAGTATTGCGTAGGACCCCATGTCTATGTAGTTCTTGTATATTCCGTCATACTCCAGAAGGTCGCTCGAAACATCTTCGTCTGTCACGGAAAGCTTGACCAGGCTGTCTCCGCTGAATGAAAGAATCACATTCATTCCTACCTGCAGGTCGTCGACATCCTTGCTGCGTCCGTCAATTAGTATTTCCACGTCTGTGAGGTTGTAGAGATTGCTTACGCTTTCATCGTCAACATCGCGCACCACCACGCGGCTTGTGTCTCCCAATATGCTTGTTATCTCGCCGGCTTTTGTGTTTTGTTCGGGGCTTTCGTCTTTGAGAAGACCCAAGGAGACCGAAAGCATTTTTGACATCGCGGCGCGTGTTATGGGTGAATTGGGATTGAAGTATCCCTCCGTGTCTCCGTTTATGACACCGTTTTTGTTCAGCAGATAAACATAGGGCCTTGCGGCTGAGACAATTGACGAGGCGTCCTTGAAGTCAAGGCTGTAAAGGACGTTGAGATTCTCGTCCAGGTAACTGTTCATTGCCTTTCCAAGGAATACGGCAACCTCAAAGCGCCTTGCGTTTGTGTAGGATTCGCCTATGTGGAAGTTGTCAAGATCCGCAGACGTTATTATTCCTTCTTCCAAGCAGTAGGCAACAGCCCCGTACATGTCGGGCCAGTTGGGCACTCCCTTGGATGCAATTGTGGTCATGTGCCTGCTTATGTTTATTGTCTGCTCCGACGATGTGACAAGATCGGCAGCCTTCACTGTCCTGTATATCATAAGAACCGAAGCGTACTTGCTTATGTTGTCGTTTGGTTTGAAGGTTCCGTCCTCGTAGCCTGTGACTATTCCCTCTTCCGCCATTTCCTCTATGTAGGTCTCGGCCCACGGAGCATCGCCCAGATCCGTAAAATCGGCGAATGCCGCCACAGGCGTTACAAGCATGGCAAGTGAAACCGCCAAGGCCACCGCTGTTTTTCTATTTATCATTTTTATTTTGCGCCCCCTTTTATGGATTGATATTCTTTGTATCATTATATCATATTCGTTTTTTCTTGATGAAATCCTCTTTATGGAAATTACAATGTTGTCATCTTTCAAAAAACAGCGAAGCCGGCATAAGCCGGCCCGCGATATGTTTAGGTTTGACATTGCACATGTTTCAGTTTTACATTCCAATCTGGTAGGATGCCTCAAAGGACATCTTGGCAAGCTCGTATCCAAGCAGGGCCCGGTTGTATGCAAGCTCGACTGTTTCAAGGTCCACCTGTGCCTGCAAAAGCTCTGTCTGCGTGCTCATGCCAACCTCGTAGGTCAGCTCCGAAAGCCTGTATACCTCGCGCATGGAGGCAACGTTCTTCTCGAGGGTGGAAACGCCCCTCTCGGCCTTTCTCATGTCTATATATGCCTTCTTGACAGCAAGGCGCGCCTCCTGCTCGGTGTCTATGAGCTCGTTGTAGGCGCTTCTCTCCTCGTACTCGACTTGCTTGAAGTCATACACGTTGGGAGTGTAGAAGTATCCGTAAATCTCTTCCTTGAGCTTTGAGGCCTCGTAGGCCTGGTCGGCCGCTATGACATCTATCCTGTTCTCGAGGGCCTGGGTCTCTTTCTCCTCCATGTCAACATCGGGGTAAATCTCAAAGCCTATGGATCCGTCGAGGGTCACTTGCTCGTCTAGGGGCAGTCCCAAGGTCTTGTTGAATGACATTCTCTCAAAGACCAGGTCGTCCTTGGCGGACTCAAGGTCCAGCTTGGCGCTTTCAAGGTTGGCGTCGGCCATTAGAAGCTCCTGCCTGGTGCCAAGGCCCATATCGAGCCTTCTTGAGGATATGTCGTATACCTTCTGTGCCCTCTCCAAGTTTACAGTCCTGGTATCGACGTCCTTGAGCTTGTTTAGTATAGTGTAGAAGCCCGACTTTGTCTCTATGGTGGCCCCAAGCTCCACGGCGTCCCTCTGCTTTAAGGCAAGGTCGTATGAAAGGTCTGCAAGCAGCTTGTAGTAGCCCTTCTTGACCAGCTTTCCACTTATGGTGCTGTATGAAGAGGATTTACTGTCTTCAGCATTTCTAAAAGCCTTGTCGCTTTCTTTCTTGTTTAGTGCCTCTTTCTCTATGTTGAAGTCTGCAATCTGTATGTCCCTGTTGTTTTGCGCGGTGTAGGCAACGGCATCTTCAATTGTCATCAGCATGGGCTCTTCGACCGTCTCGTCGCCTGCAAAGCCCAAAACCGACCCGCCGGTCAGCAGAAGGGACAAAAGTACTGCCGAGGCAGTTTTAAGGGAACTGTTCATTTTAACATCTCCTCTTTTTATTCTATTACAAGTTTTTCAAATACGCCTTCTATTATCATTATATCCTGCTCGACAGCCCCCTCATCGAGTTTCCCCTTTGTGAAGTTGCCGTTGTATTCCTTCCAAAGCTCAAGCAACTTGCCGTCGACAACCGCAAGCGACTCTTTCTTTCTTTCGAGGGCTGCGCTCATTCTCTTGTCTATGTTCTCCGGCTTTGCCTCGCCGACGGATACGAACCAGTCTCTGGAAAATGTCATCCAGTCCTCGTTTCCGCCATCATTTTTATATGTTTCGAAAGCTTCCTGAAGGCCCTCGTAGCCCTTCTCGAGCCCTTCCTTATACTCAATGAGCATTGCAAGAGCCTCTTCATTGTTTACTTGGGGCATCGTGTTTTTGTAATACCTTATGCCGTATACGGTAAGCGGCAGCGCAATTATAAGCGCAATGAAAATGATCAAGCCTCTTTTCTTCATGAACCGAACTCCTTCTAATCTATATTGATACACATGATGCAGCATAGACTATTATATATAAAAGGTACGTATTTTGCAACATTTTAGTCGTAGATGTAGACGGTCTTTGTGTCTCCGTCCCACACTACACGCTTTCCCAGGCTCTCTGACACAAAGCGCAGGGGCACCATTGTCCGTCCGTCAACTATGCGGGAGGCGGCCAGAAGCTCCATTGTAAAGCCGTTTAAGGACACGTTTTTAGTGTCCACATGTATGACTATGCTTGCCGCGGAGGAGTATATGGAAACCGTTCTCGCCGTCCCGTCCCATACCGGAGTATAGCCCATTGCCTCAACCACGAAGCGAACAGGGACAAATGTCGTTCCGTTCTCTATGAATGGCGCAACATCGAATGCAACCTTATTATTTTGGTAGACTATCTCGACAGAATTCGGGTCAAGGTCTATGAATGCGTCCAGGTCGTTTCTGTACATTCCGTCGGCAAGAGCGATGTATAGCACGTCCCCGTCAAAGGCTATGTCATTCACGAAGTTTGTTGGTAGACCCTCTGTGCCCTCTCTTATTGTTGTCCAGACACCGTTCTTGAGGTATACTATTCCGCTCTCGGTTGACCAATAGAGGACGCTGCCGTCCGCCCCGACCGTGGCTCCGACTCCCGTGTTGATTGTGTTTCCGGAGGTGCCGAAGTAGGGATTGCCGGCAGAGTCGAAGGCAACCGATGTGACCTTTCCGAAGTCTATGCCCGTCTCGCTCTCCTTGTATTCCTTTACTGTCCCGTTTGGTAGTATGGCGGAAACTCCGCCCTCTGTACCAACCCAAAGGGTACCATTATTGTCCATACCTATATCGTTTACCTTGTCGTTTATGAGGCCTGCCTTCTCGTCGTAGGTTGTCCATGTTCCATCTGTCCAAAGTACTCCGACTCCACCGTCCTGCCCCGCCTTGTACCAAGTTGCAACCCAAAGGTTTCCTGAAGAATCGAATGTAAGTTCCTTAACATCGTTGCTGGGAAGGCCTGAAGCAAAGGAATTTATGCGGGTCCATATTCCGTCCGAATTCCTATAGCCAATTCCATAACCATCAAAGCCCACCCAGGGGTTTCCCGCGGAATCTATTGCTATTGCTCTTATTTCATCCCTGTAGATGTTTGAGTTGTAGGAGTCTATATGGCCCCAGGTGCCGTCAGTCCTTAAAACATCGAGACCATAGTTTGTGCCAATCCAAAGGTTACCCGCATGGTCCCAGGCCGCAGCCTTGGGAAAGTTGTTTGAAAGGCCGCTGTTGCCCTCCGTATAGTTTGCTATTGAGTCATCCGGCTCCATGACAAAGATTCCGTAGCCCGAGGAAAGGAAGACCTTCCTGCCAGATAACGATATTTCAACCCCTGTCATCTTGGTCTGCCCCGAAAAACGCGTTTCAACCTTTTGGAAATCCGCAAAGGAAACAAGGGCCGTTGATGCAAATATTATAATAGCCGCCGCAAGTGACAGCATTTTTCTTGCTTTTTTCATTAAATCCACCATCCTTTCTGTAGTAGTATTATACCACAGCAGAAGCAAAACCCTACAAAAAAAGAAAGACCCCAAGCGATTACCGCTTGGGGTCTTCTTAGCCCTTATAGTGTAAGAACTTTCGTCCAAACATTTAAGAATCCATTTGAAGCTTATTTGTCGATTACAACAACATCAATCTCTCCGTCATTATCAGTATCGATTACAACTGCGAAGTAGTCATCGTTGACATCATCAAGTGTAACCATTTCCATATTGTCAACATCATCGATATTATAGATTACTACATCATCTTCCATAGAGAAAGTAGTATTTGCCCCACCAATGTTAATAGTCAAGAGGGCATTGTCAGCGTTAACTGATACTACAGCATTAACTTGTGAGCCATAAGAACCAGCAGCATCAGCTACAGCACCTGCTACAACGAGAAGACCGTCAGCATCTGCAGCAGCTCCAGCTCCGTTAATGTTAACTGTTGCAAGAGCTGTATCTTCAACAAACTCATCATCAGTAACTTTGTACATTACCAAATCACCTTTTGCAAGGGCTGCAAGGTCAACAGTTTGATTCTCGTAAGTGCTCTCAGAACCACTTTCGTAAATAACTACAGTATCGCCATCGGCATTAATTCCATCTTCAACATACAGTCCATACATTGTGTCTGTAGAAACCTTAGTGTCTACAACAACATACTCAACCAAATTGTCAGAATCAAATTTGACTTCTACATTTGTGCTAGGAACTCCTGCATTTACAACATCTTCCCAGTTGTCATACACTTTGGCGTCATTTGTTGCAGTCGAGTCAACTACAAAGATTACTGAATCGGAATTGACAAAGTAATTATCTGTTCCGTTTACATAATCAGGATCTTCGTAAATAACACCAGCGGCTCCTACGATTTTTTCATAATCGTCAGCAAGAAGTAAATCATCAGTATAATTAGTTGCTACAGTAGCATTGCTTCCAGAATATACTTTTTCTACATATCCGTCGTCATTGATTTCATACTTTATGAAACCATTTCCAGCTGCAAATTCACTTGCTGCAGCTGCATAAGCGTCAACACTGTTTGTGTCATTTTCAAAGCTAAGAATAACTGTCTCGTCATCAGAATTCAGCACTTCGATATATGCTTCAGATACTCCGCTTACAACTGACCAAGTAGGTCCAGCGCCACTAAGTACGTCTGTGACAATTGCATAGTTTTCAGCAAGAACATCTACATCTGAATTGATGTAAGCAATTTCTCCAACACCATTGAAGGAAAGTTCTACTGTCTCACCAACGAAATCTGCTTCATTTCCGACCCAAGCTATGATGTTGTCTCCGCTATCTAACGTAGCCAAAACATCGCCATCTACTGAATATGAAGTAGTTCCAATGTAAAGCTTGTCTCCTTGAACCTTAGTAAGAGTTCCTGATACTTTGTCATCAGTAACTACAAGCTTGAAGTAAGGATTGGCTACAACATTGTCATCATAAACTGTTACGACATCGCCCACTTCGATATCTTCAAGTGAAGCAACTTCGCCGTTTCTTACAACTTCAACACGGATATCATCATCGTCCATGTCGTCATTCCAGTCTTCGATGTCAATATCAGCAATATCGCCATTGTAGAATTCGATTTCGTCGCCTACTGTTTCAACTACATCAGTGTCAACAACTACAACACCGTAAGTTGCTTCTGCTTCACTCCATGCTGCATAGTAAGCTACATCGCCATTACCATCCAAAACCAACTTGATTGCAACATCGTCAGTCGGAGCAGCGGGAAGAACAGCAACTGCAGACATATTGTAGTATCCAGCAATTAATCCTGTTACGATATCATACTCCTCATCATTGTCAAGTGTAAGAATTCCTGCTACAATATCATCGATTTCGTCAACAATGATATCATCTTCATCAGTCTCATTCTCGATGTAAACAACATCTCCGTCATCATCCAACCAAAGTGTTACTTCTTGGCCGTAGAAAGCGTCCGGATCTTGCATGCAAGAGTCTGCCAAGTCATAAGTTGCAGTAGTCGTTTTGACTTCAGTTGCTTTAAGGCCACCAAATTGCTGGCTTCCATCAACAGCAGCTTTGACAGTCGTGCTATATCCAAGCTCTGTAAGCATTGTTTGACCTGGGATTAAAGTATAGTCAACAGTACCGTCAGAGTTAACGCCTGTTGCTCCCCACATTGTCTCAGTCATAGTGTTTACAAAAGCGATTGCAACGTCGCCTCTTGTTGCGGCGTCGTTTGCAGCACTTGAAAGTCCGTCGTTAAGCTCAAGCTGAACTGCTTTTGCAAGGTAGTTTGAAGGCCAAACGCCGTCTTTTTCAACTACGTCTCCAAGACCGATTGCTCTAATGAGGATTGTGAACATTTGAGCGTAAGTGATTTTGTCCTCGGGTCCGTAGTTGCCATTGGGGTATCCCTCGATGAATTTCTTTTGAGTGGCTACATTGATGTAACCGGCTGCCCAGTGGTCTGCAGCAACATCGGGGAATTGAGTTGCGCCGGCTGAAAGAACAGCAGCATCCTCGAGTCCTGATGCTACAACGATCATTTTAGCGAATTCCGCTCTTGTGACCGTATTTTCCGGCTTGAATGTTCCGTCAGGATATCCTGCGAGAACACCAATAGCCATGAGTTTTGCCACATCTTCTTCATAGTCTGTGCCAACTACGTCAGACGGAGCGGCGAAAACCATTGAGAAGCTTCCAAGTACCAATGAAAGTACCAGGAGTAATGAAACAATTTTCTTGTTCATGATTTGTGTTTCCTCCCTTAAATTTTTTTGTTTGGAACGGTGAATCTATGTACACCGCTTCCTACTATGTCATTATACAACGAAAGAGGCCCCTATAACATTACGCTCCTGTTACAATTGTGTGTAATCCTTGTATCAAAGGTCTATGCCCGTTTGATTTTGCCCCTTTTGCTCCCCGGCAAGCACTGAAAAGAGCATGCCCAGCATTGCCCAGTAGAGGGGGGCCACCGATACCACGCTGTCGTTGAAGAGGGACGTTGCGAGATAACCAAAGATGGACGCGGCAAGCGCTATGAGCGCCTGGTCCCTTCTGCCCTCGAGCCCCCGGTCAAGCCCCTTGAAAAGCTTGCGGAAGGCGTAGATGTTGATGAAAAGAAACGCAAGGAGGGCAACTACCCCTTGGTTTATTCCTATCTGCAGATATATGTTGTGGGGCTTGTCGGTTATTTTGTTGAAGCCCTCCTCGAATGCCTCCCTGTGGGGGAAGTGGAAGACATAGGTGTCGGGTCCGTTTCCCATGAGTACTGTCTGTTTTATCATTCCGGCGGACTTGTACCATATGTAGCCCCGCCCGGAGCCGAGCACTGTGAAGCCCTCTCCGTATAAGAGCTCCAGGTCCTCTTCGGTCTCCTCCTCAATCTCAAGCACTTTTTCAGCGTCGGAGAAAAGGCTGTTGATCTTTCCGAAGACTCTTGCCGGGTTGTGAAAGTTCATTATTGATGCGACCACAAGAATTGCCGCAGCCATGGAGGCGTAGCGCTTCCAGTCCCGCTTGAAGTTTTTGCGGTTGATGGCAATTATCAGTATTACTGAGCATGTTATGCCTATAAGCCCCGCCCGCGAGCCGGAGGCAACCATGAAGGCAAAGGAAAGTAGGCTTATTGCCGAATAGGTTATTCTTCTTTTTTTATCCTGTTCAAACAGGTAAAGGCTCAAGAAAAAGGGAACGGCTATGGCTGTGAAGGAGCCCACATAGTTGGGGTTGAAGAGTGTTGCGTAGGCTATGTCCTTGAAGCGGAATGACAGCTTGGGGAATTGGTCCGCAAGCTCGCTTGGAACTGAAAGCGCGTATGCCAGTCCTGTCTCAAGAAAATTGTAGCCGTAGAACTGGGCCACTCCTATCAATGAGAGAGCAATTGTCGAAATGCTTATTCCCCATTTGAAGGGCCTTAGGCTCGCCTTTGAAAAATCTATTGAGTAGGCCGCAATGAAAAGGGCAAAGTAAGCCATGTAGGTTATGAGGCCCTCGGAGCGATCGTAGAAACCCCATATGGAAACATAGGGGAAAAGCGAAAGCATGGAAGAGGCTATGGTGAAAAGGGCAAGCGTCCCTATTGCTATGAAGAGCTTGTTGTCCCTCTGTATTTTCGCCCTGCGGTCTATGATTTGGCCCAGCAAAATGAAAAGAAGGGCCCCGGCAATTACCCAGACGAACACAGCCTTGTAGAAGTGGAAAAAATTTAGCTTGTCCCCTGTCGCAAGCTGGGAGATGTTTGTTTGTCCCTCCCCGATCCCTATGAAGGGTACAATTTTTATTCTCACTATCAGTGGAACCACGGCGGCAAGAACCGCCAATATGTATACTTTGATTTTGTCGTACATGATTAAGCCTCCGTCCCTTATTTTATTCCCTTTCTTTCATCTTCCATTATATAGGAAAGAGAAAGGAAAAACAGTAGGCAGTTTGCAGTTTGCAGTTTGCAGTTTGCAGTTTGCAGTTTGCAGTTTGCAGTTTGCAGTTTGCAGTTTGCAGTTTGCAGTTTGCAGTTTGCAGAAAG
>Ga0102926_1001759_pt1 | contig 12688 bp, 9 predicted proteins | sample SalPonR1_A_D2_MG_FD_78173 | JGI IMG/M metagenome (GOLD analysis project Ga0102926, IMG submission 78173) | Salt pond soil microbial communities from South San Francisco under conditions of wetland restoration - Salt Pond MetaG R1_A_D2_MG | ecosystem: Environmental > Aquatic > Marine > Intertidal...
CTCGCCTTCAGCGCGCCGAGCAGGTCGCGTTCGTCACCGGTCAGGCCCGGGGCGTCGTAGCGCTCGATATACAGGTGATCGGCGCCGGCGTTCTCGAGTCCGACGAGCAGGGCGCGCAACTCGGCGCCGCAAGCGGTCATTCCGGCCTCCGAGTAGAGCCGGTCGACCAGCGCGACCACGCCCGGGTTTGCGCGATGCGCCCAGACCAGCCGTAGCCCCAGAAGCCAGACGCGCTCGATCTTGCTGAATTGATACTCGAACATCGTTTCTCTCCGCTGCTGCATTTTCTGTTTGGACGAAGCCAATATACACCATCAGGAATCGAAATGCAAATGATTCGCATTCCGTATCGGGGAGGAGGAAGAGCCGCAACGGGTGTGGGAGCGGGCCTCGCCCGCGATGAGTTGGCGTTGAGACAATGCCGGCAAGTCCATCGCCGGCGAAGGCCCGCTCCCACACCCGTCGTGAGCCTTGGCGACGGATGCTGGTATGGGAGGCGCATCCTGCGCCAATTCGCCGCCGCGAGATCGGGGCTGGAAGCCTCTCCCAGGAAAATCGGCTTCCGGCTCTCCGCCGACTACCGGGATCGGCAAAGATCACCGCACGGTGTCGAGATCCCGGATCGCGCTTTGCGCGTCCGGGATGACGCGGTTTTCCGACCACCAACCACCAACCCTGCAACATTTCTGTCACCTCCCGGTCACGGTCGTGAAATCTTGGCTGCCGACAATGCCGTTACTCGCTGGACCGCGCATTTTTTGTCGGCCATTTAGTCGGTAATTCCCGATAGTGGAGGTTTCATGTTCAACCGTCTTTCGCGCCTGGCGCCCATCGCCCTGCTGGCTTTGGCGCTGGTGCCCGCAGCTGCTCAGGATTCGCAGGAATCCCTGGATGCGCTGGCCGAGGAACTGGTGAGCCTGCGCGGCCAGGTCGAGTCGCTCAATACGGAATTGAACCGGATGCAGGAGCAGCACCGGGCCGAGATGAACTCGCTGGCCGCGCAAAAGGGCGATCTCGAAGCCACCCGCCGTCGCGAGGAACTGCGCATCCGCCAGCTCGAGCAGGACATGGCGCAGAACCGCGAGCGTGCCCGCCAGGCCGGTGTGGCCGGCGAGGCCCTGATTCCGGTGGCCTTCGAGGTCATCGACGGCATGGAAGCGCGGGTGCGCGACGGCTTCCCGTTCAAGACCGAGGACCGCTTGACCGCCCTCGCGGAAATTCGCAGCCAGATCGAGTCGGGCGCGATCGACCCGCCCCGCGCCGTCAACCGGCTCTGGCGCCTGTATGAAGACGAGTCGCGCATCACCCGCGACAACGGCCTTTACAGCCAGGTCATTGGGCTGGGCGGCGACCGGGTACTGGCCGACATCGCCAAGATCGGCGCTGTGGCCATCTACTTCCAGACCCGCGACGGCCGCAGCGGCTTCGTCACGCGCGCCGGCGACGACTGGAATTTCACCGTCGCCGAGGGCGGCGCCGACCGCGAGCAGATCAATCAGCTGTTCGATTCGCTGAAGAAACAGATCCGCACGGGCTATTTCACCCTCCCCAACGGCAGCGTCGGTATGGAGTCGGGGTCATGAGAATTTCCAATTCGATTCTCGTCCTCGCGTTTTCGCTGCTGCTGGTCGGCACGGCCAGTGCCCAGGACGAAGGCCAGCCGGCTGTGCCGGCCGACTCGACCCAGCCGCAGACCGAACAGGCAACCGAGTCAGCCCCGCAAGCGCCCGCGCCCGAACCGCAGCAACCCTCCCTCGAGCAGGCCTACCAGCGCGAGTTCGCGTTCCTGCAGGGTCAAAAGCGCGACCTGGAGCAGCGCCTTGCCCGGATGCAGGCAACGGTCCAGGCCGAGAAATCGAGCCTGCAGACCGATATCCGCACACTGGAATCCGACGTCGTCGAGATGCGCAGCCGCGCCGACCGTCTCGAGGACCTGGTGTTCGAGTCCGAGCGTGCCGTGGAAGCGGCCCGCGAGAACACCGACCTGCTCGCCGCGACCTTCACCCAGGCCGATTTCACGCTCGAAGATGCGTGGTCGGCCGACCTCGGCGACCAGGCGCCCGGCGCAGACGACGTCAAGGGCCTGTTCGATGCCGCGCTGGCGTCTCTCGACAAGGGCCACGAGGTCTGGCGCGAACCCGGCGAATTCTTCCTGGCCGACGGCACCCGGGTCGACGGCGACATCATCCACGTCGGCAATATCGCCGCTTACGGCCTGAGCCAGCGAGGCGGTGGCGCACTGGCGCCGGCCGGCGACGGCGAGCTGAAGATCTGGAACACCGAGACCGCCGAGCAGGCGCAGGCCCTGGCATCGGGTCGGATGCCGGATCCGCTGCCGATTTTCCTGTTCGAATCGCTGAACGTCGAAGTCGAGAAGAAGGCCGCCAAGGGACTTTTCGAAACGATAAATTCCGGCGGCGTGATCGGCTGGATCATCTTCTTCCTGGGCCTGGTCGGCCTCGTGATGGTCGTTCTGCGCATCGTGTTTCTTCAGCGCGCCGGTGCTTCTACCGACAGGATCCTCGACGCCGTATCGGGCCACGTCAAGCGTGGCGACCGGAATGCCGCGCTGGAGGTGCTCAAGCGCAAGAAGGGTTCGACCGCGCGCGTGGTGAGTGCAACCATCCGCAACCTCGACCGCGACCGCGAACACGTCGAAGACATCGTGTCGGAATCCATCCTGCACGAGAACTCGCACCTGAACCGTTTCGGCGCGCTGATCATCGTGATCGCCGCGGTGTCCCCGCTGCTGGGTCTGCTGGGCACCGTTACCGGCATGATCGCGACCTTCGACGTGATCACCGAGTTCGGCACCGGCGATCCCAAGCTGTTGTCCGGCGGCATCTCGATCGCGCTGGTGACTACCGAACTCGGCCTGATCGTGGCCATCCCGATGCTGCTGTTCGGCAACCTGCTTTCCGGCTGGGCCGAGCGCATCAAGGACGACATGGAGCAGGCCGCGCTGCGCGTGATCAACCAGTTCAGCGACAGCCGGCAGCCCGGAGCCAGCGGGGCAGACTGAGGTGTTTTCCAACCTCCTCAACGACCTGGTGTACTTCTTCGAGGTCGGTGGCTACGTGATGCCGCCGCTGATCGTCGCGACCATCGTGCTGTGGTTCGCGATCGGCTACCGCTATGCCACGCTCAAGCGCGGCTCGGTGCGATCGGTGCGCAGGCTCATTCATCGCGTCGCGGCCGAAACGCACCTGCGCACGCCCAAGGGCCTGCTCGACCAGGCCGTGCTGCAGGGCCTGCACATCGCTCGCCGCCGCCCCGAACACCTGCGTCGTCATCTCGACGACGCTTTCGCCGAATTGGAAGCAGCCACCAAGAAGTACCACACGCTGATCTTCACCATCGTTGCCGTGGCACCCCTGACCGGGCTGCTGGGCACCGTGGTCGGCATGATCGAAACCTTCGACTCGCTGGGCGACATGTCGCTGTTCGCCCAGTCCGGCGGCATTGCGGGCGGCATCTCGCAGGCGCTTTTCACCACGCAGATGGGCCTGGCGGTGGCCATTCCGGGCCTGATCATCGGCGGCATGCTCGACCGCAAAGCGTCGGCCATCCGCCATGAACTGGCCCAGATCAAGGACCTGCTGTGCGCCGGCACGGCGCTGGAGATTGCCGCATGAGATTCCGCGAACGTACCGACAACGAACAGGGTGTCGACATCTCGCCGTTGATCGACATGGTGTTCATCCTGCTGATCTTCTTCATGGTCTCGACCACCTTCGTCAAGGACATGAAGCTTGACCTGAACCGCCCCAGCGCATCGACGGCCAGCGCGGCCTCGACCAAGGCGATCCGTCTCTACATCGACAACGCCGGCGACGTCTACCTCGACGGCCAGCCGGTTCGCGTCTGGGTCATCCAGAGCCGGGTGCGCGACCTGCTGGCCTCTTCGGCGTCCGGCTCGGTGCTGGTGGTGACCGACGACCAGGTGCCGGCCGGGCGGTTGGTGGAAGTGGTCGACCAGGCACGCCGGGCGGGCGCGCAGGACGTGGGCGTGGCCACCGTCGACGAGGCCGGCGCGGGCTGATCGACGCGGCGAAATTCCGCGCGGCTAATCCCGCGCACATGCTTCAAGGAGTATTGAAATGACGAGCAATGAAATGAGCAAGAACCCCTCTTCACCCGACCAGCCCGTTCGTCCCACCGGCGGATGGAAGCAGCTTGCAGCCGGCCTGGTGTCGATGGTCGCCGGCACGGTGCTGGTGGTCGGAACGCTGCTGGTGATCAACGGCCTGTCCGAGGCGCCGGATCGCGACCAGGTCAGGACCGATACCTCGTTTGCGGTTCAGAAGCAGCAGCCGCCCCCGCCGCCGCCGAAGCCGCAGCGCGAGCCGCCGCCGCGCAAACGCTCGTCGGAGCCGGCGCCGCCCATGGTCAGCCTGGACAGCTCGCTTTCCGGCATCGACTTCGGTTTGCCCGGGTTCAGCGCCTCGGACCTCAACGACCTGCAGGACCAGCTGCTGGGCGACACGCGCGACGTGGTCATGACCGATGATTCGGTCGACAGCCCGCCGCGGCCCACCTACCAGGCGCCGCTGGCTTATCCGAAGACGGCCCGTTCGAAAGGTGTCGAAGGTTACGTGGTGCTGTCCCTCCTGATCAGTGCGACCGGCGAAATCGAGAAGGTCCAGGTACTCGAATCCAGCCCGTCCGGGGTGTTCGAGGACGCCGCCCTGCAGGGCGTGCGCAGCTGGCGCTTCGAGCCGGCCCAGTACCAGGGCCGCAACGTCAAGGTCTGGGCCCGTCAGCGGGTCCGTTTCGACCTGAGCTGATCGCGAGAACCGAAGCAAACCCATGCGCACACTGATTCATCTGCTGTTGCTGGCCGGCCTTGCCATGCCGCTTGTCGGCTGGACCCAGCAGGAAACCGATTCCGCGGACCTGGAAGATCCCCGGGAACCGGTCGAATTCCTGTCGCTGGCCGCCGTCCTGATCGGCGACGGCAACTACCAGCGCGCGCGCAATGTCCTGGGCCGGGTCGATACCCGGGCCGATGGCATCGACCTGGCCCGGTACCACACGCTGGCAGGCCTGGTCGCACTGAACCTGGACGAATTGCCGCTGGCGGCCACCGAGTTCGAGCACGCCATCGCCGCGGGCCAGGACCAGCCGGTTGTCTGGCTGTACCTGGCGCAGGCGTATTTCGGTCAGCAACTGTACGGCAAGACCCTGGATGCGCTGGACAATGCCGGGCCGGAGAACACGCGCGTGCCCTCTGTATTCATGATGCGTGCCCAGGCGCACTGGGAACTCGAAAATTACGCCGCGGCCTGGCGCGTCCTGGGCCATGGCCGTGTCGAATTCCCGGACCGCGCCGGCGATTTCGCACGCAGGCAGGTCTTTTTGCTGGTCGACCAGGGGCTCTACCAGGAAGCCGCCGACCAGGGTCTGAAATTCCTCGAAAGCGGTATCGCCACCAGCGACGATGCGGTCGCCATCGGCAACGCGCTACGCGAGACCGGGCAGTACCAGCAGGCCGCGGTCATTCTCGAAAAAGCCAGGCTATCCGCGCCCGGCAACGTGATGCTGGGCAAGGTCCTGTCGCATGTCTACCTCGACCAGGGACGCGAACTGGCCGCCGCCGACGTGATGCGGACCGCCGCACTTTACGACAACAGCCTGGCTTCGGACGCGGCCGAACTCTACAAGCGCGCCGGCTGGCTGATCCAGGCGCTTTCGCTCAACGCCCGGATCATCGACCAGCCGAAGAAACTCAAGCAGCGCCTGGCGATCTTCCTCGAACTCAACCGCTTCGAGCAGGCCGCCGGCATGGAGCAGGACCTGGCCCGTGTCGGGCTCCTGGGAGACGAGGATATCCGCTACGCGCTGGCCTACGCGCTGTTCAAGTCAGGCGACTTCGCGCGAGCCGAGCAACATCTTCAACAGCTCACCCGCAGTGACCTGTTCCGCCGAGCCGTCGAGCTTCGCCGGGCCATGGAGCAGTGCGCCGAAAGTCCGTGGATGTGCGGTTGAACCGATGTGCGGATAGGCTGATGCGAGATTCCCTTTTGACCCGCGCCGGCATGCTGCTTGGCCTGCTGCTGATGGCTGTCGGCTTTGTCTTTTCGACGGGTGCCGCAGGGCAGTCTGTGCAGGTGGCCGAAGCGCTGGAGCCGGCTAAGCTGACCGTGCTCGTGTTCGAGCAGGGCCGGCCGGTCGAAGGCCTGATCATGCGCTTTGGCGACCAGACGGGGCGTACCGACGATGGCGGGGTGTGGCAAGCGCGGGTGCCGGCACAATCCGACCGGTTGACCGTTTTCGACAACGCCCAGGCGCTGACCGCACTGCCGATGACCCTCAGGACGGGCGAGATTGCCCAGGTCATCATTACCCTGACCGGCGCCGAGCGCCGCGCCATGGTCAGCATCGAAAGCTCATACGGCGATTCCCAGGCCGACATCGGCATCGCCGGTGCGAGCGCCGATATGGATCCCGAGCAGGGCGCCGGCGTGCTGACAGGCCGCGTGGTGTCGACCGAAAACGGCGCGCCGATCGCCGACGCCCGGGTGTTCATCTCCGGCACGCCGGTCGAGCTGCGCACCGACGAGGACGGCCGATTCGAAGCCGAGGTGCCGGTGGGCCAGTACGCGGTCTCGGTGCTGCACGCCGAATTCGCGACCCGCACCGTCGACGGCGTGGGCATTTCCGCAGACGAAACCACCGAACGCAACTTCGAGTTGCCGCCCGCGGGTCTCGAACTGGCCGAGTTCGTGGTCATCGAGCCGTTCATCGAGGGCAGCCTGTCTTCGGTGATCGACGAGCAGCGCCAGACGGCAAGCGTGGCCAACGTGCTCGGCGCCGAACAGATCTCGCGCGCCGGCGACAGCGATGTCGGGAGCGCGCTGGCGCGGGTAACCGGCCTGACGCTGGTCGACGGGCAGTTCATCTTCATCCGCGGCCTGGGCGAGAGATATTCTTCGACATTGCTCAACGGCGCAAACGTGCCCAGCCCCGATCCGACCCGCAAAGTCGTGCCGTTGGACCTGTTTCCGACCGGCGTGATCCGTTCGATCCTGGTGCAGAAGGGCTATTCGCCGAATATGCCCGGTGACTTCGGTGGCGGTGCGGTCGAAATCCGGACACGTGGCATTCCGGAACAGGATTTCTTTTCGATCGAAATCTCGGGCGGCTATCGTGAAGGGACGACGTTCGAAAAGGGGCTGACCTACGATGGCGGCGACCGCGACTTCAGTGGCTTCGACGACGGCACCCGGGCACTTCCGGGGCCGGTGGCAGACGCGACCGCGGACGGGACGCAGCTGCCTGGTGTTGCCAATTTTTTCAACCCGGACGGCATCACTGAAGAAGAACTGGAAGCGCTGGGCGAATCATTCGCGAATATCTACGACGTCGATCGCAAGAGAATCGGCCCTGATCGCGGCGTCTCCATCGAAGGCGGCAAGCGATTTCGATTCGGCGACCAGTTCAGTGCCGGCATCACCGGTTCCGTTCTCTGGGACGATTCATGGCGTTCCCGAACCGAGCAGCGCGATACCTTCATTCCTCTCGGCGATGGTTCTCTTCGATCCAACGACAGCTTCACCATCGAACGCACGACGCGAACGGTCGGACTCAGCGGTTTCCTGACCGGCGGCATCAATTGGGCAGACCTTCACGAGGTGAACCTTACATCGATGATCCTCAGACAAACCGAGGACGAAACCACCAGCCAGGTCGGTTTCAACCTCGACGAGGACGGAATCATCAAGATCAACCAGCTCGAGTGGCAGGAAAGACAGCTGATCGCCAACCAGGCCGAAGGCAGCCACGTGTTTCCAGTTCTTAACGGCATGCGGATCGAATGGGATTACTCCGAATCGCGGGCCGCGCTGGACACGCCGGATACCCGCCGTTACCGTTTCGATCCCGACCGACAGGCCGAATTCATCTTTTCGCGACGTGCGGACTCCAATGTTCGTCGGTTCACCGAGCTGGACGACAGCGCGGTCGATTTCGGTACCGATCTTTTCGTGCCGTTCTCGTTCTCGAACAGCTTTCTTGCCGGCGAGATCAGCGGCGGCTATCGAAGCCTGGAGAAAGATCGCGAATCCTTCATCAGGCGCTTCACCTTCGAGAACATTTCAAGGCTGAGTTTCGATCAGCGTCGCGAGCAGTCGCTAGAGGACATTTTCACGCCGGAAAATATCGGGCCAAACGGTGTTTCGCTGCAGGAAATCACCCGAAACACGGATACATATACCGCTTCCCTGGACGTCGAAGCGTTCTATGGAAACCTGGATCTGACCGTGGCCGATACGATTCGGCTGGCCGGAGGCGTACGCGTGGAAGACTGGACGCAGGACGTCACCACGTTCGCGTTGTTCGATCCCAATGCGCCGCCCATCGTGTCTGCGCTCGGAAACGAAGATCTCTTCCCGGCCGCATCGCTCACATGGCTGATCACTGACCGCCAGCAGCTTCGATTCAGTTATGCCGAGACCATCATCCGTCCCGATTTCAAGGAGCTTTCGCCTGCGCCGTTCACCGACCCGGTGCTCGAGCGCGAAGTCATCGGCAATGCCGACCTGGTGCCGTCGGATGTGACGCACTACGACCTGCGCTGGGAGTTCTATCCGTCGTCCAGCGAACTGCTTTCGGTAGGCGTCTTCTACAAGCTCATAGACAGCCCGATCGAACTCACCGTGCAGCCGGGCGTGGAACAGCGACTGAGCTTCGCCAACGCGGCGGAGGCTGAAAACTTCGGCATCGAATTCGAGGGCCGCAAGACGCTCGGGCTTGTCGGACGCTGGTTCGATCGAGAAGATCTGTTCGAGCGTTTCTATGTCGCAGGCAACTTCTCTGTCATCGATTCCGAGATCACCATCGACCCGGGAGATCGCGGCATCCTGACGTCGGAGTCGCGTCCGCTCCAGGGGCAGTCGCCGTTGATCGTCAACTTCCAGGCAGGTTACGACGATCCCGAACGCGGCATCGAGGCTACCGTGCTTTACAACTTCGTCGGCGAGCGGATCGTAGAGGTCGGCGTTCTCGGCGCACCGGACAAGAAGGAGCAGGGCACGGGCGAGCTCGACTTCGTGTTCCGCTGGCGCCTGAGCGATCATCTTTCATTCAAGGCGAAGTTCGGCAATCTGCTCGATACCGATTTTCGGATCAAGCAGGGTCCGGAGACGACCCAGCAGTACAAGAACGGTCGCACCATGAGCCTTGGGCTGCGCTACGACTTCCTTTGATCGCCGGCTGTAACGAATCTGAAACCCCCGCTTCATTTGCCTGAAATCGAACGTCCCTATCCTTGCCTCTGTCGTGGCTCGACAGGGTCGGCACAGATCCGCCCCCCATCTCATTCACAAGCAAGAGGTCGCTCATCATGTTCAAGCAATTCACCCGTAACGCGATGGCGCTTGCGGTCGGCGCCGGTATGCTCGGCTCGGCCAATGCATTCGTCGTCAACGATACGTTCTCCGGCAACTGGGGCGAGGGCGGCGGCGCAAGCCGTGGCCTCATCATCGATATCCTGGAGAACAGCCCGGCGGCCGGCGATTTCGCGCCCGGCGTGCTGGTCCAGTGGTTTACCTATCGCGACGGCGAGCCGGTCTGGTTGCTGTCCGACGTGCCCGCGATCGATCCCAACAGCAATTCAGCTGAACTGACGTTCTTCGAATTCTCCGGCGGCACGTTCGGACCGCCCGGCATCGGCAGTCCGAGCAACGTCGTATGGGGTTCGGCAACACTGACCTTCAACAGCTGCGGCAACGCCGTACTCGATTACGACGGCATCGACGGTGCCGGCACCATCGACACATTCTCCAACATCACCGGCCAGCAGTGCGTGGTCGACGAGGTGTTCTCGAGCTGCCCGGACTTCGCGGTCGACTCCGGTATTCCCGGCTCGTGCATCATCGGCGGATCGCCCGTCACCGAAGACATTACGCTGACCAACGAAATCACCTGGTTGATCCAGGGCCAGTTCGTGGTGGCCGACGGCGGTTCCGTGACCATCGAACCGAACACCGAACTGGTCGGCGGCACGCTGGGCGATACCGACACCTTCGTCGTGCAGCAGGGCGGTAAGGTGTTCGCCGAAGGCACCGCGGCCAACCCGATCGTCATGCGCGGTCCGCTGGCCCAGGGTCGCGGCGAGTGGGGCGGCCTGGTGATCAACGGCTTCGCGCCGATCAACGGCTGCGCCGAGGGTGTCGACCCCTGCACCGCGCAGGGCGAAGGCAACTCGGGCACCTACGGCGGCAACGATCCGCATGACAACAGCGGCGTGCTGCGCTATGTCGTAGTGGCCAATGCCGGCATCCTGTTCAACGAAGAAAACGAACTCAACGGCATTGCCTTCCAGGGCGTTGGCGACGGCACCACCGTCGAATATGTCCAGGTGCACCTCAATTCCGACGACGGCGTCGAATTCTTCGGCGGCACGGTCAACGCCAAGTACCTCGTGCTGACCGGCATCGGCGACGACAGCCTCGACTGGACCCAGGGCTGGCAGGGTCGGGTTCAGTACCTGGTGGCCAAGCAGTACACCGATGACGGTGACCAGGGCATCGAGGGCGACAACAACGGCGACGCCAACGACTCGCTGCCGCGCGCGCTGCCGGTACTGGCCAACATGACGTTTGTCGGAAACGACAACACCGATATCGGCTGGCTGATTCGCGAAGGCACCGGCGTGAACATCGCCAACTCCATCGCCACCGGCTTCGGCGACGCTTGCCTGGACATCGACCAGCAGTCCACCTTCGACAACGAAGAGAACCTCGCCATCGTCAACAGTATCGTCGGCAATTGCGGTTCATCGTTCGACGACGAACCCGGCGATCCGTTCGTGGTCTCGGACTGGTTCCTCGGCCAGGCCGGAAACCTCGATACCGACCCGCTGCTGGACAACTACGCTCCGACGTCGGCTTCCCCGGCGCTCAACATCGGTGACGTTCCGTTTACCGACGCGTTCTTCGACAACGTCGATTTCGCGGGCGCCATTCGCAGTGCCGACACCGACTGGACGCAGGGCTGGACGGTCGGACTCGACCGCGACGCACCGTAAGCAAGTGTCGGACCTCGTCGATTGACGAGGTGAAGCAAGACATCTCACTGTGGAAGACCCTTGGCGGCGCTGCTTCGGCAGCGCCGCTTTTTTTTTCATGCCTGGCGTCGTGTCTCGGTATTCAGGAAATTTGCCCAGTTGGTTGGAGCTTTCGTAGGGTGGATAAGCGCCAGCGCATCCACCTTACTGGCGCTCGGATGGTGGATGCGCTGGCGCTTATCCACCCTACTGAGACTGGACGCTAGTGGGCCATGCGGTTAATTAGCTAACGCTCAGAGCCTCTGTGCCGGTGCGAATCAAGGCGCGTTTCGCAGGGAATGGTCGCTCCCTTGCCAAGAAATGCAACGCCGAGTCGCGCCGGCACAGAGGCTCCCGAAGGGCCGCCGCACAAGCGCCGTGGGCTGCGTTCCGCTCGCTTGAATTGGCTACGGCCAGTCCTGCACGCGCGCGCCTTGCCCGCGGCGCTTGTGCGACGGCTGAGTGTTACCTAATTAGCCGCATGGCCCACTAGTCTGGTTTTATTACGCGCGCGACGCGCCGGCCACCGCGAACACGGTCTGGCGCTGATCCGAAATCGCGCGAATCTCGCATTCGAAAAGCCGGCTCAGCCGCTCGGCCGTCAGCATCCTCGTCGTCGGCCCGTATTCCCATCGCCCGTCGCCGAACAGCATCAGCACGTCGGTGCAGTAGCAGGTGGCGAGATTCACGTCGTGCAGGGCGATCACCTGGCAGCGGCGCTGTTCGTGCACGCGCAGCCAGAGCCGGTCCAGAATGTCGACCTGCCGGGCCGGATCGAGATGGTTGGTGGGTTCGTCCAGCAACAGCACGTCCGGGTCCTGGGCCAGCACCACGGCCAGCGCCAGGCGGCGCTGCTCGCCGCCGGAGAGCTCGCGGCAGGATCGATGCACCAGGTCCGCCAGCCCGGCCTCGTCGAGCGCGCGCCGCGCCGCCTCGACGTCGGCGGCCGATTCCCGTCCCAGCGCCCCGATATGCGGATGACGACCGCTCAGTGCCACCTCCAGCGCATTCGCGTCGAACGCGAACCGCGTGTTCTGGGTCAGCATCCCCAGCTGCCGCGCGATATCGCGCCTGGCAAGCCGCGCCATGTCGTGTTGGTTCAGCTCGATGTCCCCGCTGTCATGCGGGCGTACCCCGGCGAGCGCAAGCAACAACGTGGTCTTGCCTACCCCGTTGGGCCCCAGGACCCCGATCGACTGGCCGGCCCCGATCTGCAGATCAAGCGACGCCACGATCCGCTGCCCGCCGATCGAAACGCAAAGATCCCGGCATTCGAGGAGCGGCGTACTGTCTTCGGCCGTTGGTGTGGTTGGTGGCATTGGGGATTCAAATTCCGTGTTTTCAGTTTTCAGTTTTCAGTTTTCGGTTTGAAGTTTGAAGGGGTTCGGGGTTCGGGGTTCGGGAAGACCAATCGGTCGCCTCGGGTGGACCTTGCATGTGGCCCGCTATTTCCCAGCACCTGAATCGCATGTCCTTGCAACTGAAAACTTCAAACTTATAACTTCCTTTCATTTCCTTTTTCCCGTCCGATTCAGCAAAATCAAAAACAGCGGCACGCCGATCAACGCAGTGAGTACGCCTACGGGTAATTGTCTCGGACTGAACAGGTTGCGCGCCAGCGTGTCGGCAAGCACCAGGAAC
>Ga0102926_1001764_pt1 | contig 12663 bp, 6 predicted proteins | sample SalPonR1_A_D2_MG_FD_78173 | JGI IMG/M metagenome (GOLD analysis project Ga0102926, IMG submission 78173) | Salt pond soil microbial communities from South San Francisco under conditions of wetland restoration - Salt Pond MetaG R1_A_D2_MG | ecosystem: Environmental > Aquatic > Marine > Intertidal...
AGGCAGCTTCAGTTAAATTTGGTGTTATCATATCTGCTCTAGCAATTAATTCCCGCATCCTTCTAATCATATCTTCCCCAAAAGTATCATAAGTCCTTCCATCATCACCCATAACTGGATCAACAACCACTAATTGTTCTTCAGCTCTAAATTTTTCTATGAAATCAGAAACTATATCAATTTGAGTTATTGAGCCTAAAAATCCACTATAAATACTATTAAATTCTATTCCCAGTTTAAACCAGTGCTCAATATAATCTTCTAAATGCTCAGTAAGATCAATAAATTTATAATTCTCAAACCCACCTGTATGAGTTGATAATACAGCAGTAGGCACCGGGCATACCTGAACACCCATATTTGATAAAATGGGTATAATTACTGTAAGAGAAGCCCTACCAAAACCAGAAAGATCATGTATAGCTGCGACCCTTGGAACAGGATTATTCATAAAAAAACACTCCTTTTATGTATTTAGTTTCAATACATATTATAACATATTCATCTAAGTTTTGATACTATCTTCTCAGTATACCTATAGTTAATCCGGCCAGCAATAGAAAACCGGCATAACCGACTGCTGGATAGAAATAATGCACAAGATTTGAAAACCCCAATCTGCTTAATATTATATCTTAGTTTAAAAACTTTATTATAATTATAATTTAAAACTTTTTGCACGCTATTAAATTTTTATGAATATATTATAAAAAGTAAAATACTCAGGAGGAAATAAAATGCCGATTAAATACATAAGTGTCGCTTTAATAGCCTTTTTTAGTGAATCAATTGATTCATCACTGGGTATGGGATATGGCACAATTTTAACACCGATTTTAATATTTATTGGTTTTGAGCCTCTGGAGATAATACCTTTAATATTATTATCTGAATTTATTACAGGTTTACTATCAGCTTTAATGCATCATCAAAAAGGTAATGTAAATTTAAGTATAAAAAGCCGTGAATTTAAAGTTGCTATTATCCTTGCTTCCTGTAGTATAGTCGGAACTGTATTTGCTGCTTTTATTGCCATATCAGTATCAAAAACATTTATTACTGGATATATTTCTTTCCTATTAATGATAATTGGGGTAAGTACCTTTACTTCCATCAAAAAAGAATATAAATTTTCCTGGTTAAAGATATTCTTTCTTGGTATTACTGCCTCTTTTAATAAAGGAATGAGCGGAGGAGGATATGGCCCACTTGTAACGGGTGGCCAACTTTTATCTGGTTTAAAAAGCAAAAATGCAGTGGGGATAACCTCACTTGCAGAAGGTCTAACAAGCCTGGTGGGAACAATTACTTATTTCATGATTAATCAGGGAAAATCGGACTATTTTTTGGGACTTTCTTTAATTGCTGGTGCTATATTATCAATACCTATATCAGTAAACATTGTAAAAATAATTAATGAAAAGCTATTTAAAAAAATGCTATCCCTTTCGATATTATCATTAGGAATATTTACTTTTTTCAAAACATATAGCTACCTATTCAATTATACAAATCTACCTTTAATCTTTGCAACAATACTGGTAACCATACCCTTTGCCTTTCACTGGGGAAGAACAAAGAGTATTAATATTGATTGAATAGTTCATTAGACTTAATTTTAAATAAATTGCAATATTTATCGAAATAAGACGAATTTATGCCAAATAAATAAAGGATTATAGTTTTTTCTGTTTAAATAAATATAATAAAATAGCTTATTTTGCATAATTTGAAATAATTATTAAGTCACAATATAAACGAGGTTATATTTCATGAAAAAAATCACTTTAGACAGATATATCGATAAAAAAATTAAAAAAAATTTCATCATTATTTTACTAATTTTATTAATATCATCAGGAATTATATATAATATAGCATATAGAAAAATTTATCTGAGGGAAAAAGAAATCCTGAGTACAAACCTTAATTACTATTTTGCTGACACTGACAATATACTGGGAAAAATCGAGGATACTTATTATAATGAAATGAAAGATTCTTTAATATATTTATATAACAATATTCCAGAAAAAAATAGGGCCGATTTTTTAAATAATGAGATAGGAAAATTAAAAAATAAATTATTAAAAAGCAGAAATAATAATTTATATAAAAATGATTTTAATATAAATAAAGTTAATTATTATTTAATTGATAAAAATGGCGAAATAGTTTTGACAAATTATCCTGCAGATAAAGGTCTGAACCTATCTCAATATCAACTTCTATGGGAAAAAATTAATAATTTGCATAAAAAAGAAATAAAATTATTGCCCTTTGCCAAAGATATCTCAGGTGATTTAAGGATATATGCTTATGTTCGTCTAAAAGATAATTCATTCCTGGAATTAGGCATTTCTTTTAATAATCTTCAAAAACTACTTGTTAAAAAAATAGATAAACTAAATAGTAAAAATTATATGGATGTTCAATTGTTTACATATGCCTTTGAGCCCTTGATAGAAAATAATTATGAAAATATCAGTAATGAAGAGATTGTAATCTTTCAGAAATCTATTGAAAGTGGAAATATGATTGAAAAAGATATAACATTCTTTAAAAAAGCATATTATAAAAGCTGGGATTCTACGTACGGTGACCGTTTTATCAGGGTTAATGTAAATTATTCAACTATGTTTACAGTTTTTATAGTTATTACATCTGCCATTATCATCTTAACATTAATACTATTAATTTTCAGGAATAATCTTAAAAAAGAAATTCACACAATAACTGAGAACATATCTTCCATATCTCATGATATGGACAGGTTTTCCAAAACAAGAAATAGTCATTTAGATATAAAAAATAATAATATTATTGAAATCAACAATATTTATTCAAGTTATACTGAAATGGCTAAAGAATTAGTTGCAAATTATGAACAACTGGAAGCTTACAATAGTATTATAAGTGCTACCAATAATGAATTAAAACAATCCTATATCAGGGCCAATAATCTTTCGCAAAATCTGGAAAAAATTATATCTATTACCTGCAATCTCAGTAACAGCTCAATAGAAGATGTTGAGGAATTTTTTGCTGACCTTCTCCATGTGGCAATCTTATTAATACCTGAGTCTGATTATGGAAGTATACATTTATATGAAGATGAAAAAGTCAACTTTATTGAAACCGTCGGTTTCAATAAAAGCATTCTAAACAAACTCGAAATACCTGATAATATTTTTATATCTGAATTTAATGGAGTAAATATTGAAAAAAATTCAATTAATAATATCTATAAAAAACTCAATAAAAATAAAAAAGAATTATATTTAAAAGCAACAAAACCTGTTAAAGAAACCCTGAGCTCTGATTTAATCATTGATAATAGCTCTGTTGCAGGAATATGTATGCATATATCAATTGAAAATGAGAAAAAATTTACCCAGGAATCTATCAAAATATTAGAGGCTATAAAAAACCTTGCTACAGCTTTTTATACCTTTCAAAGTTACAACAAAATACAGGGTAAGATTACTAAAGAAATAATATTATCCATTACAAAAATGCTGGAAATACATGATAAATATACCAGTGGCCATTCTCAAAATGTAGCCAACCTTTCCCTGAAGATTGCCAAGGAAATGAATCTCAGTTTTAAAGATATTTATAAAACTTACTGGGCTGGGCTGGTACACGATATAGGTAAGGTTTTAATCCCTGATAACATATTAAATAAAAAAGGCAAACTGACATCTGAAGAATACGAGACAGTTAAAAAGCATCCCTACTGGGGTTATAAGGTATTATCTGAATCAAAAGAATTGAAAGATATTGCTAATTATGTCCTCTACCATCACGAGCGCTGGGATGGTAAGGGATATACTAAAGGTCTAAAAAACAATGAAATACCCTTAATCTCACAGATTTTAACCCTGGCCGATGCCTGGGATGCCATGAGATCAAACCGAGCTTATAGAAATGCCCTATCTCCTAAGGAAGCTATCAATGAAATCAAAAGAAATAGAGGCAGTCAATTCTCCCCAGAAGTAGTGGATGTTTTTATTAATAAAGTATATAATACCACTTAATAATTATCTATTAATATCTCTCTATCAAGATCAAACAAATAAAGATAAGTCTCATTCACATTTTTTTTCATTAATGATTCCAGGGCCTCTGTATATAGCGCCAACTGCTTCCTGTATCTTTTCACAATTGAGGAAATATCACCGTTTATTACCCTATCGGTTTTATAATCTATTAATACCAGTCTATTATCTTTAATAAAGAAACAATCAATTATCCCCTGAATCAATACTTCTTCATCTGTATCACTTAAATCATTAATAATATCTACTGCTCTTTTTTTCAATACAAATGCCTTTTCACGCTCAATTATATCGGCATTTAGTAATCTTTGACCTAATTCTCCCTTATAAAAATTAATAATTTTATTTATATTTATAGTTTTGGCCTCTTCTTTACTTAACAATTCTTTCTCAATCATTTTATTTATTTCTTTTATAATATTTTCTCTGGAAATTTTTCCAGCAGGGAAAATATGTTGCATGGCAAAATGCATAATACTCCCCTTTTCAGCTGCAGAAAATTCATTTTTTTCTACATTCAAATCAGGGAGTAAGCTAAGATTTTGTTCACGATATATTATCCTTTCAAGTAAACTTATTCCTTCCTTTTCATTTTTTATATCAGAAGCAGACAATTTAGAAGGTATTTCAGATGATTCACTATATCGATATTCCCAGTTTAAAGCCCTTGCAACATTTTCATCTTTCCCTTTTTCTAAAATGTATTTTTCCGGGTAATAAAGTCTTTCCTGTATTTCTTCTCTATTGCTTTTATCTGTAATTGCTTTAATCTCCAGTTCATTTAAATTATTAATACTTATATTCCAGCTCGATTTATCTTCATTTATATTAATTTCATCTTCATCCAATCCAGTAATATTTCTTAATATTTCAGCATCATTATGAAAAATAATTGCGCTTCCAATCCAGTCAAGATAGTTACTGGATGAAAGTAAATTATTTAGCTGAGTCCCTTTTAACCATCTTTCACTTCTTTTTCTTATATTGTTTACTGAACCAGTTAAAATAAGTTTATTAATTGCCCTTGTCATTCCAACATAAAGTATCCTCAACTCTTCAGATAATGATTCCAATTTTTTTCTTTCCTTTATTGCTAATTGCGCTAATGACGGTAGAGCAATCCTGTTTTTTAAATCAACATATTTCATTCCAATACCCAGGTCTTTATGCAAAATAATATCATCTCTTAAATCCTGTAAGTTAAATTTCTTTCCAAGATCTGCAATAAAAAGAACTGGAAATTCTAATCCTTTACTTCTATGTATACTCATTAATCTAACTACATCATCATTTTCTGCCATTATCTTTGCTGTCCCTAAATCACTACCACTTCCCTTTAGTTTTTCAATATAACGAATAAAGTTAAATAAACCTTTTGTAGAGTTTTTTTCATATTTTCTGGCCCTCTCAACTAACAAATTTAAATTTGCCTGTCTTTTTTCACCGGCAAACAAAGCCCCACAAATATTATAAAAGTTCGTTTCAAGTAATATATTCCAGATAAATTCATCAATCTTTTTATAGCGAGCTTCATCAGCCCATTGATTTAAGTTATTCATAAAATTTTTGAGCTTAAAGGATAATTTATTATTTTTTTTATCAATATAATTTTCAATTGCATCATAAAAAGAAACATCTTTATGTTCAATCCTGATATCAATTAATTCTTCCTCTTTAAAATCAGTAATCACTGATCTCATTACACTTAATAATGGTATATCCTGTCTTTTATTATCAATTAATCTTAATAGATTTAAAAATACTTTTACTTCCATCGTATCAAAATAACCACTATTATCATCAATATATAAAGGAATATTCTCTTCAGAAAATATCTTCTGAAAACTGTCAGTTTTAAATCTTGGACTGCGAAGTAAAATTACTATATCATTATATTCAATTTTTTTATATTTTTCTTCTCTCGGAAGATAAATTTCTTTTCCAATCAATAATTTAATTCTTTTTGCAATTAACTTTGCCTCTGCCTCAATCCTGCTTAAATTAATTAAATCATCATCTTCTATTTCTTCAGTATTATAATCTAAAATATTTAGATCAATACCAGGCAGCGAACTTTCAGGAAAATCAATACCACTGTATAAATAGGCATCCTGATTATAATCTATTTCTCCAAAATTCCTGCTCATAAGGTTTTTAAACAGGTAATTAACACCATTAAGTATATCTTTATTACTCCTGAAATTTTTATTAAGATCCACTCTTTTATCCAGGCTATCACTATCCCAGTCCAGGTCATAACTATCGTATTTTTCCTGAAATAATGAAGGGTCTGCCAGACGAAAACGATATATACTCTGTTTAATATCTCCAACTAAAAATAGATTATCTGCACGTTTAATAAAATTAATAATTTTCTCTTGAATTAAATTAGAATCCTGATATTCATCAACAAAGATATAATCGTACTTATTTTTATATATATTTCTTATTTTTTCATTTTCTAGAACCTGAAGTGCATAGTGCTCAAGGTCACTAAAATCAAGAAGTCCTGATTTTATCTTTTTATTTTGATAAATTTTTGACATTTCTTTAACTATTTCAATGATAACATTAATCACAGGAAACTGATTAATAATCTCCTCTATAAAAACTTTTTTACCGTTTTTATCCAGAACCTTCTTCAAATCTCTTAGACCTTTTTTATAATCATCCCTTAATCTTTTCACTTTATCCATTAAGCTCTTGTCGATTAACTCTTTTCTTCCCCCTCTGATACTTTTTAAACGCGAAAATTTATATTTATCAATGCTTAAACAAAATTTGTCAAAGTCAGTCATCAGAAGAAATTGCAAATTATTTAGCCCTTCAATATCCTTATTAATAGTTTCTTCATATTCCTCAGGGCCCCCATCTTTGATACATAAGTCCTTTGCCCTATTTAATAAATTTAAATATCCTTCCAGCTGAATCTTATACTTATCTTTAATGGTACTTAACCAGATATTTTTTTCAAAATAATCAGGATTAATCTCATACATATTTTTTGTTTCATTAAGCCAGGTTTCTGGCTCTGTTTTACTTCTACTAAAATTGTAAATATCCAGAATAATATCAACTATTTTTAAATCATTTCTATTCCCAGAAAAAGTCTCAACAAATTTTATAAAAGGCTCGTCAAGCTCTTTATAATATTTTTCTAATACTTCATTAACAGCCTCTTCTTTTAAAATATTTATTTCTGTATCAGTTCCAGTCCTGAGTGTGGGGTCTATATCAAGAAGATGAAAATTCTCCTCTACTATGCTAATACAAAAAGAGTGAATTGTACTTATCTGAGCTCTGTTTAAAGAATCCAGTTGTTCCCTGAGATGAGTAAAACTATCTTTATTTTTTTCCAGATGCTCCTCAAGTGAATCCTGAATTTTTTGCCTCATTTCTGCAGCTGCTGCCCTGGTAAATGTAACAATTAACATTTTTGCAAGGTCTGCCTTATCATTAATTATCAGGTCAAGTATTCTCTCTACCATAACCGTTGTCTTACCTGACCCTGCAGCTGCAGAAACCAGTAAATTTTTTTCCCGCAGGCTTTCAATTAACATCTGCTGATTTTTTGTCCACCTCAAAGCTCATCAACCCCTTCTACTTCTTCTGAAAGTAAAGTAAATATTTCATCTTTATCTTTTTTATTAAGAACTTTATATTGATTTGAGCTTATTTTTCTATCAAATTTACAGATTGATTTATAATCACAATATTCACAGGCAGTCCTGGAAGAATATTTAACCGGTTCTATATTTATCTTCCCTTTTATTATTTCCCTGCCTGCTTCACTTATTTTTTTATGAACATAATTTATTAATTTTTTTAAATTTTCTTCATCAATAACAGAAGAATATTTATAGGGTTTACCATCTTTTTTTAATCTAACAGGTATAATTAAGGAATTCCCCCCCTGCTCAAGTTCATTATCCAGAGATTTAAATATTTCCATATCATCTAAAACCAGGCCATTCAATTTAAATTTCTTTAATCTTTCCTTTTCAATATTATTAATATTTATCTTTTTACCATCCAGTAAAGGGTCATCAATTTTAAAATAAAACACAGCAGCTGGCCTGTAATTTTTATTGGTATGAAGAATAGCACTCATATAAACAATTAATTGTAATTGCAAACCATGGTAAAGCCTGCTTAAATCAAAATCTTTATTGCCACTTTTATAATCAATAATCTTCACAAGACCATTATCTGCCAGATCTACACGGTCTATTCTTCCTTCAATATACATTTTTTCTTCATCATTCAAACTGAGCTCCAGAGCTGGAAATTCACCTTTTTTAGAAAAGTCCAGTTCAAAAAACGAAGGTGTATAATTATCAAACTCTAGATGTTTTAATAAAACCTCAATAGTCCTTCTTCCTGTACGTTTTAATTTATTAATCAAATAATTATCTCTACTATTATTTTCAAAAACTTTACTTATTTTTTTATGATTAATTTCTTCCATTACTTTTTCAACAATTAAATTAATTTCATCCTGACTTATATTCATCCATTTAAAATTAGAAACAAGAAGTTTTCTAAAAAATATTTCAATAAAGATATGCATAAAACTACCTATATCACGATAATCTACTTCTAATTCTTTTCTGGGGCGAGGTCTTAATCCATAATCTATATAGTGAGCAAAGGGACATTCAAAATATTTTTCAATTCTGGATACACTGCTTCTCAAAGGCAGCTCATATAATTTAGCTATCCTCTTTTTATCTATATTTTGTAGCAAATTACTGTAAAAAAGCGCTTTAAGGATTTTATCTATACTTGCTTTCCATTTTTTATTTTGATAATACCAGTTATATACCAGCCACCATTCTTTCTCCATATATCCATTATCGATAAAATTACGTAATTTCAGAACCAGGTATTTAATTGTTGCCCGGGGGTTTGAGATTAAATCCATATCATCTAAATCTTCAAAATCACTACTTACTTTTACTTCAGGAAATAATTTTTCTAATTGTCTATATAACAGTGAGGGCCTGAGAACCTGGCCTTCCATATCAGCTGCTGCATAGCTGGCCCGAAAAAATTCACGTGGTTTAGAAAAAGTTGCATAAATATTAAATCGATTTTTCATAAATTCATTTATACTATCAGAATTTATATCAATACCATATTTTTGTAAATGAACTTTTTCTTCATCCCTTAAAATATAATCTTTATTGTTTTTAGAAGGCAAGATACCATCATTAACACCTAAAACAAATAGGGCTTTGATATCATGACTCCTTGAGCGGTCAAGATTTCCAACCAGCACCTGATCAAGTGTAGTTGGAATAATTCCTATCTCATATTCTGAAAAAGCCATTTCCAGGATTTCAATAAATTCTTTTAATTTGACATCTTTATCTCCAAGAATATCCAGTAATTGTTTAAAAATATCAATAATGACATTCCAGATTTGAGTATTTTCATTTATATCTTCAAATTGCTTTCGAGATTTTAAGATGTCGAGCCAGTCCTCTATTTTTTCCTTTAAACTAAGCTCCTTAAATGTTGAAAATAATGTTTTAATATAGTCTTCAAACGTTGAAGATTCATTTAAAGCTTTTTTCAGACTAATTATTGGCTCAATTAATTTTTTCCTTAAGATATTTAAATCCTCTAAATTATAATCTTCATTTCCTAATTTAAACTCTTTATACCAATCATTACCATCAATGCCGAATTCTAGAACATAATTTTCCAGTAATTCAAATTCATTTCGGCTTAGATTACTGAAACCAGTTTTAAGATATCTAAAAATATCTTCATAAGAAAAATTATTTTGAACTATTTTTAAAGCTGAATCTATGTATTTAACAATAGGGTTCTTCATTATACTTCTTTTTTCATCAAGAAAAAAGGGTATATTATATTCTGAGAAAACTTTTTTAATATAAAGTTTATATAGATTAATATCTCCAATAACAATAGCTATATCTCTCCAGCGATAATTCCTATCCCTGACTAAAGATATTATTTTTAAAGCTGTTTTTTCAACTTCACTATATCTATTTCTGGCAATAAATAATTCAATATTATCTGTTTTATCCTTATATCCTTTAAGCGGATATCTATATAAATGACTTTCTAGATGTCTAATTTCTTCATTACATTTATTTTGATTATTAAGAAATATCTCCTCTATTTCTATATTATCTTTCACAGCAATATTTTTCAACTTATTATATGTGTCTTCTGAAGGTTTGAAAATTCCAGAATTCTTTTCATCCATAGTAAGCGATATACTAATATTCTTAGATTTTTTTAATAAATTTCTAATAATACTATCTTCCTGACCTGTAAAACCTGTAAAACCATCAATCCATATTTCTGCCTCATCAAGCATATTTGAGCTTGATATTTTTTTTATAAAAAAAGCAAATTCATCTTCCGGATCATAATATCGCTTTGACATATATTCCTGATATTTTTTATATATAAATACAATATCTTCTAATTTTTCAGAAGCAAGATCCATTTCATCATTTTTTTTTAAATATTTCTCAAGGTCAGCAGGTTTTATTTCATTTTTTTTCAATTCAGTAATAAAATAATTTATATTTTTATAAAAAGCATTCTTGTTAAGCATATTTTTATATATTTTTAATTTATCATTATATCTACTAAAAAGGTCTCGAATAAGCATAATCCTGGCCAGGTCGTTTATTAAAGTATGTGTCTTCCCACCTACCTCATTAAACACTTTATAAGCAAGTCTTTTAAAACTTAAGACTTCCACATTCAAAAGCCCTAATAGATTTTGATCTGATATTAAATCACGCTCAGCCTGCAGGGTAAATTGTTCGGGAACAAGAAGAATTAACCTTTTATCAAAAGAGCCACTCCTAATTTTTTTGCCGAGCTCTTCCCTTATTAAACTGCTTTTACCACTACCCGATCGACCTTTTATTATCTTAAGCATTATTTCACCTCAACTATCTAAATAATTATAAATATATCTACTTCTTTAGAGGATATTTTCATTAAAGATTGAATAATAATATATGAAGGGAAGTGAATAAAATGAAAACAAAGAGATTTCAGATTGTAAATATAATTGCATTTCTTGCTGTAATAGTTGTTAATGCCCTGGCCAATATACTACCTATAAATGGAAAAACAACCGGGGAAATATCTGATTTTTATTCAAATTATTTTACACCTGCAGCATTAACCTTTTCTATCTGGGGACTTATCTATATTCTACTTGCAGGTTTTATTATTTATCAGGCCCGTGGCCTTTTCCGTAATATGTATAATAATTATAATTTTGTTAGTGAAATCGGATGGCTATTTGCAGCATCTTCTTTAGCCAACATTGCCTGGATTCTTTGCTGGCATTATCAAAAAATCACCCTGAGTCTAATTGTTATGTTGATTTTATTAATATCACTTTCTTCAATATATCTTAAAACAAAAAATAATAATTTGAGCAAATTATTTATTATAATACCTTTTAGTATCTATACAGGCTGGATTACCATAGCAACCCTGGCCAATATTACAGTCTTTTTTGTGGATAATAATATTTTAAATAATCCACTTTTAGATATTAGCTGGACAATAATTGCTATTATAATTGGAACCATAGTAACTTCCTTTATATTGTTTAAATATAGAGACATCTTCTATAGCCTGGTTCCTATCTGGGCCTTTATTGGTATAATTATCAAAAGATTAAATACAGAGGCAATTACACCCATAATAATTGCAGCCAGTGCCGGCATAATTATTATTATTATAGAAATTTTTTATATCTTATTTAGAAAAAAACCACATAAATATACCTTTTAAACTTTTAATCCTACATTTAATCTCTGAGAGTGGCTTTAAATCTTTGTGGATTATTTAGGGCAGAAAAAAAATTATCAATATTAGAAAATATTATATCTGCATTTTTTAAACTATTTGCAGAATAACCTTCTTGACCAGCAATTAAGACTCCAATTCTGGCTTTTTTCAACATTAAAGCATCATTACGTCCATTACCAAGCGCTATAATATTTTCTTTACTATTATTTATTATAAATTCTTCTTTTTCCTGCCCACCTTTAGAAATAATTTTAATATTAATATTCAGACCAGACAATTGCTTTTTAACGGTGCCAAATGTATCAGCCGTTAAAACATATATATCATATAAATTTGAAAAAACTTTCAAATTATCCTTTACACCGGGCAGTAAATTCCCATCCAGAGCAAGTGTACCATTATAATCAAAAACAAGCTCAGTAATATTAATGTCTCCAAATCCAGGAATCTCTAATTTCATAAAAAACCTCCTAAAATAATAGTTTTTTATTAAATTCTTTATTTAAAAGATTTTACCTGCAACTATTTAAGTATATTGATTAAAATTATGTTAAATTTCACAAAATAGAGAAGGATAAAGACCTTTTGATATAGAATTTCTTATATAGTATAAAAATATAATATAAAAAAATATTAAGAAACTAAAAAGGTCCATTGAGGAGGGATATAATGAAAATTGGTTTTATTTTTACAGGAACTTTTTGGGGAATAATTTTGATTTTATTTGGAATAAGTGCAATCCTTCGTTCATTCAATATTAATATTCCGTTTTTTCGTATAA
>Ga0102926_1001767_pt1 | contig 12653 bp, 10 predicted proteins | sample SalPonR1_A_D2_MG_FD_78173 | JGI IMG/M metagenome (GOLD analysis project Ga0102926, IMG submission 78173) | Salt pond soil microbial communities from South San Francisco under conditions of wetland restoration - Salt Pond MetaG R1_A_D2_MG | ecosystem: Environmental > Aquatic > Marine > Intertidal...
GTTCACGAAGCTGAAGATCGGGTCGATATAGATCGCGAAAAGGCAGCCCAAGGCCACCCCGGCGGCGGTGCCGATCAGCCCGGTGAAGGCGCCGCAGATGAAGAATACCCGCAGCACCGCGCCTTCGGTCAGGCCCATGGTCCGCAGGATGCCGATATCGCGGCCCTTGTTCTTGACCAGCATGATCAGCCCCGAGGTGATGTTCATCGCGGCGATCAGCACGAGGATCGAGAGGATGATGAACATCACGTTATCCTCGACCTCGAGCGCGCGCAGATAGCCGCCCGAGGCGTCGCGCCATGTCCAGACCTGCGCCCGCTCGCCCGCCGCGCCAAGCAGCCTGTCGCCCATTTCCTCGACCCGTTCGGGGTCGGCGACCATGACCTCAAGCTCATCGGCGCGCCCTTCGCGGTTGAAAAAGCTCTGCGCCTCCTCGAAGGGCAGGTAAACGCGCACCTGGTCGATGTCATAGCGCCCCGCCGAGAAGATGTAGACAACCTCGTAGGCGTTGATGCGCGGGGTGGTGCCGAAGGCCGTCTTGATCCCGTTGGGCGAGATCAGCTTGATGCGGTCCCCCAGATCGACATTGAGTTCGCGCGCCACCCCGGACCCGATGGCGATGCCATCGGGAAACTGGCCGATATCGCCGCGCGCGGTTTCGGGGTTTGCGATGCGCGGGATGGTCGCAAGATCGCCGGGGGCGATGCCGAACACCTGCACACCGGCGTTGCGCTCGCGGGCATTGGCCATGACCTGCCCCTTGACCAGCGGCGCGACACGGGTCACGCCATCGACCTCGCGCAGGCGCGCGGCCATGCCCTCGTAATCGGCGATGGTGCGGTCGATGCGACCGGTCCGTTCGTTGACCGCGCCGATATTGTAGACAGTGACATGGGCATTGGCGCCAAGGATCGTATCGACCAGTTCGGCGCGGAACCCCGAGCGCACGGCCAGCGTGGCGACCAGTGCAAAGACCGCGAGCGTGATGCCTACAAGGCTGATCCAGGTCATCACGCTGACGCCGCCCTCGGCCCGCTTGGCGCGCAGATAGCGCCATGCGATCATCCATTCAAAGGGCGCGAATGGCGCGGGGACGGGTGTGCGACGCTCGGAGCCTGCCACGTGGAAACCTCGGTTTTCATTTTGCGCGAACACTGCGTTTTATCGGGGTCAGGGTCAAGACCGGCGACCCTGTGCAAAAGGCGCGTTAGCATGACCGTGAACCGGGACGATTCGCCATCCGGAAGGAGCAACCGGTAATGCCCGCAGCCGCGCTGATCGTGATCTATCTCGCCCTTGTGCTGACGCCGCTGGCGCTGGCCTGGGTGCAAGGGCTTGCGCCACGCACGCCATGGGACGAACTGGCCAGCGGGCTGGGGTTGCTGGCGCTTGCGATGATCCTGGTCGAGTTCGTGCAATTGGGCCGCTTCCGGGCGGTCACGTCGCGCGTGGGCAGCGATGTGGTGATGCGCACCCACCAGTTGCTGGCGCGCGCCGCGCTGATCTTCGCGCTGGCGCATCCGTTCTTCTATGTCTCGCCGCTGGCGCCCGCGCCCGACTGGGATACGACGCGCCGCATGGCCGTGGAATATTCATGGCCCGCGATCTGGCCCGGCATCCTGGCGTGGCTGGGGCTGGGGGCGGTGGTGGCCATGGCGCTGGCGCGCGACGTGGCGGGATACCGCTATGAGATATGGCGTTTCCTGCATGGGCTGGGCGCGGTGCTGGTGGCGGGCGCAGGCGTGCTGCATGCGCTGCGCGCAGGGCGCTACAGCGCCGATCCCACGCTTGGTTGGGTCTGGGTGGCGGGGCTGGTGCTGGCACTGGCGGCGCTGGCGCAGATCTACCTTGTCGCACCCTTGCTGCGGGCGCAGCGGCGCTGGCGGGTGGTTTCGGTCACGCCGGCGGCGCTGAAAACCTGGCGGCTGCGGCTCAGACCCGAGGGCGGGCACCGGCTCAGCTATCGCGCCGGGCAGTTCGCATGGCTCAATATCGGGCATGCGCCCTTTTCGCTGAACGAAAACCCGTTCTCGATCGCCTCGGCCCCGTCAGAGGGGCCGGAACTGGAGTTCATCATCAAGGAGCTGGGCGATTTCACCGACCACATCGGGCAGATCGCGCCGGGCACGCGCGCCTATGTCGAAGGCCCGCACGGCCATCTGACGGTGGAAGGCCATGCCGATGCGCCCGGTATCGCGCTGATCGCCGGGGGCGTGGGCATCGCGCCTTTGCTGGGCATCCTGCGCGAACTGGCCGCAACCAATGATCCGCGCCCCACGCTGCTGATCTATGGCAACCGCGAGGAGTCGCAGATCGTCTGCGCCGATGAACTTCAATCGCTGGCGCGCGATCATGGCACCGAAATCCTGCATGTGCTCTCCGAGCCGCCCGAAGGCTGGCAGGGGCCACGCGGCCTGATCGACGCGGATGTCCTGCGCCGCCACGTGGCCGAAGCCGGACGGCGGGACTGGCTCTTCGTGCTGTGCGGGCCGCCGCCGATGCTGCGCATGCTCGAGGCCGCACTGATCGAAACCGGCGTGCCCGCGCACCGCATCCTGTCGGAGCAATTCGTTTATGATTGACCTTGAACGATCCACCGCCGCACGGCGCATCCGACTGGCCCTTGGCCTGATCCTGGCGCTGCTTTGCCTGGCGCTCGCAGGTTTCGCGCTGCGTGGCTTTTTCTAGGTGCCCGGATCAGTCGCCGGAGCGGCGGGCCTGCGACGCCGCCCCATACGCCCAACCGCGCCCAGACCGGCGAGCGCCCCGCCCAGAAGGCCATAGCCCAGCACGAACCCGGCCGCGCCAAAGCCGACACCCGCGCCACTGACCGGCAGCGCCGGGCGAAACGCCGCCCAGGCGGCGCGCGCGATCTCGGGGTCAGAGAAACGCCAGCCATTGAGCACCAAGGCGCCCGGACCCGCACCGCGCAGATGCGCGAGGTCAGCGCTCAGCGCCGCGTGACGCGCCAGAACCTCGCCCATGGACTGAGCGCGCGCGCGGCCCATGCGGCTGCCCTGTCGCAGATCGTCCAGCGCCGCCGCGCGATCCAGCCCCAGCCCGGCGGCATCGGCATCGAACCGCGCCACCACGGCGTCAAGCTCGTGCACCGCGCCAGCAAGGCGCTGCGTGTATTGCTGCGCATATTCGGGAAATTGCGAAAGCCCGGCCGCCCCGGCCAGGCCAGCCGCCAAAGCGATGGCCCTGAAAAGCATCGTTTCTGTGTCCTGCCTCGTTTTTATGAGGCAGTATAGAGCCTCAGAGCCAGGTGTGGAACGAGCGTTTCGCCATCGGCTCGCTGCGCGGCGCACCATGATGGGGCGCGTAGATCTGCGCTATCTTTTCAACGGCTTTCTCGGGTGGCAATTCTTCGCTTGCGCCGGTCCGCCGCGAGGTCAGTTCGACCACGCCGTTCTTGAGCCCGCGCGGCCCCACCGTGATCCGCCAGGGCAAACCGATCAGGTCCTGCGTCGCGAATTTGGCCCCTGCCCGGTCGTCGGTGTCGTCATAAAGCGGTTCGAGGCCCAGAGCCTCGACGGATTTATAGATCGCCTCGCAGGCCGCATCCGCCTCGGAATCGCCCTGCTTGAGATTGACGATCCCCACATGGAAGGGCGTGACGCCCTCGGGCCAGATGATGCCCTTGTCGTCATGGCTGGCCTCGATGATCGCGCCCACAAGGCGGCTGACGCCGATCCCGTGGCTGCCCATATGCACCGGCACCGGCCTGCCATCGGGGCCTTGAACGGTGGCGCCCATCGGCTCGGAATACTTGGTGCCGAAATAGAAAATCTGCCCGACTTCGATGCCCCGCCCCTCGCGGCGGCGCGCCTCGGGGACGCGCTCGTGAAAGGCGGCCTCGTCATGGGTGTCGTCAGTGCGCGCGTAGCGCGAGGTGAATTCCTCCATCACCGACTGGCAGGCGGCGACGTCGTCATAGTCGATCTCGCGGTCGCCGAAACGCAGGTCGGTGATCTCGCTGTCATAGAACACGCCGGATTCGCCGGTCTCGGCCAGCACCAGGAATTCATGGGTGTCGTCGCCGCCGATCGGACCGCTTTCGGCGCGCATCGGGATCGCCTGCAGGCCCATGCGCTCATAGGTGCGCAGATAGCTGACCAGATGGCGGTTATAGGCATGCAGCGCGTCTTCGCGCGTGAGGTCGAAATTATAGCCGTCCTTCATCAGGAACTCGCGCCCCCGCATCACGCCGAAGCGCGGGCGGATCTCGTCGCGGAACTTCCACTGGATGTGATAGAGCGTCAGCGGCAGTTCCTTGTAGCTGCCCACATGGCTGCGGAAAATGTCGGTGATCAGCTCTTCGTTGGTCGGGCCATAGAGCATGTCGCGCCCGTGCCGGTCGGTGACACGCAGCATTTCCTCGCCGTAATCGTCATAGCGCCCGCTTTCGCGCCACAGGTCGGCCGATTGCAGCGTCGGCATCAGCATCGGGATGTGACCGGCACGGATCTGTTCCTCGTGGACGATGTTTTCCAGCTTGCGCAGCACCTTGAAGCCCATCGGCAACCAGGAATAGTTCCCGGCGCTGGCCTGCTTGATCATCCCCGCGCGCAGCATCAGGCGATGGCTGGCGATCTGGGCTTCGGCGGGCGTTTCCTTGAGAACGGGCAGAAAATAGCGGCTCAGGCGCATGGGTCTTGTCCCTTGGTCATCATGGGTTTTCCGCGATCTACGGCAATTCGGCGGAGGGGGCAATCTTTGGCCGCGAAAATGTGTTTGACTGGCCAGTCAATCAAAGACACCTTGCACGCTACCGCGACGGAAGGACATCCACTTGACCGACACCATCCTTGAACCCGCCCGGCAGGTGCCGGTGATCCATGAAACCGATGTGCTTGTCGTGGGATCCGGTCCCGGCGGGCTGGCTGCCGCGCTGGCGGCGGCGCGCTGCGGGGTCGAGGTGACCTTGCTGGAACGCTTCGGCTGCTTTGGCGGCAACATCACCGTCGTGGGCGTCGAGGGCTTTGCGTGGTACCGGCACGAACAGACGGTGGAGGCCGGCGGTATCGGGCGCGAATTCGAAGACCGCGCCAAGGCGATGGGCGCGGCCGTGCCGGAAAGCCAGTCGCTGAGTTACGAGTTGGACAGCGAAGGTTTCAAACTGGTTGCCGACCACCTGGTCGAGGAAGCCGGCATCCACCCGATGTTGCACCGGCAGTTCGTGGCCCCCATCGTCGAGGATGGCGCGATCACCGGCGTGATCGTCGAAAGCAAGGCGGGCCGCGAGGCGATCCGCGCGCGCCGCGTGATCGACGCGACGGGCGATGCGGACGTGGCACATCGCGCAGGCGCCCCCACGCACAAGACCCCGGTGGAAGACATGCAGGCCGCAAGCGTGATGTTCCACATCGCGGGTGTGGACAAGGCCGCGTTCATGGCAGGGGTCAAGGCCGATCCACAGACCTACAAGGACTGGTCCAGCGGCGAATGGGAAGTCGAAACCAGCGGCAAGGAAGACGACATGTATTCGCCCTTCCTTGGCAAGCCGTTCGAGCAGGCGATCCGCGACGGGCTGATCCCGAAGCACCTGAACACCATCGGCGGCACATGGGGCGCTGTGCACGATTCGGGCGAGATGACCTATATGAACCTCATCCATCTGGCGGGCGCGGACGGGATCGACCCTGACAGCCTGACCCGTTTCGAGATCGAGGGCCGCCGGCAGGCGATGCATGCCATCGACGCGCTGCGCGCCTATACCCCCGGCTGCGGAACCGCACGGCTGCGCAATTTCGGCATGTCCATCGGCATCCGCGACACCCGCAAGATCGACGCGGTCTACAACATGACCGAAACCGATGTGCGCCACGAAGGCCGGTTCGAGGACAGCATCGGCATCTACCCGGAATTCATCGACGGCTACGGCGTCCTGATCCTGCCAACCACCGGGCGCTACATGCAGATTCCCTATCGCTCACTTCTGCCCAAGGGAATCGCGAACCTGCTGGTCGCCGGTCGCGCGACGGGCGGTGACCGCATCGCCCACGCCGCGACCCGCAACATGGCCTGTTGCACCGTCGCGGGTCAGGGCGCGGGCGTGGCGGCGGCACTGTCCGTCAAGCTTGGCAAACCGCTTGACGAGTTGGCGATGACGCAAGTGCAAAGCACCCTCGATGCACAAGGCGTGCGCTTGCACTGACCCGCGTCAGCCCCGCCGCACGCGTCGAATTTTTGCATCTGCCGCTTGAAAGCGGAGGGCTCATGGGTGATGTAGCTTGAGGCTAACGAGGACATGACATGGCCCTGCCCGTCAGAGAACAGATGAAATACTGGGGCATCGCGTCAGCGGTGTTCCTGGTCGTGATGTGGTTCCTGGGCGACGTGATCCTGCCTTTCGTGCTGGGCGGCGCCATTGCCTATTTCCTCGATCCGCTGGCCGACCGCCTTGAGCGCATCGGTGCATCGCGCGCGGTGGCGGTGACGCTGATCACGCTGATGGCTCTGGTGGTCTTCGTGGTGATGGTGTTGCTGGTACTGCCGACGCTGTTGCAGCAATCCGTGGCGCTGTTCGACACCGCGCCGCGCCTGTTCAACCAAATGCAGCAGTCCCTGACCGAAAAGTTCCCCTCGGTCGTCAATGAAGAATCCGTGCTGCGCAAATCGCTGCTCGCCGTCGGCCAGACCATCAGCGAACGCGGCGGGCAGGTGCTCGACTCGGTGCTGGCCTCGGCGGCCTCATTGTTCAATGTGGTGCTTTTGTTCGTGATCGTGCCGGTGGTGGCCTTCTACCTGCTTTACGACTGGGACCGCATGATCGGCAGGATCGACGACCTGCTACCGCGCGACCATGCGCCGGTGATCCGCCATCTGGCGCGCGATATCGACCGCACATTGGCCAGCTTCATCCGCGGGATGGGCACGGTCTGCCTGATCCTTGGCACCTATTACGCGGTGGCGCTTATGCTGGTGGGTCTGCAATTCGGCCTCGTGGTGGGCGCCGTGGCCGGGCTGATCACCTTCATCCCCTATGTCGGCGCGGTGGTGGGGGGCTCGCTGGCCATCGGGCTGGCGCTGTTCCAGTTCTGGGGCGACTGGGTCAGTATCGGCCTGGTGGCGGGCATCTTCGTGCTGGGCCAGGTAGCCGAGGGCAATTTCCTGACGCCCAAGCTGGTCGGACACTCGGTGGGGCTGCATCCGGTCTGGCTGATCTTCGCGCTTTCGGTCTTCGGGGCGCTCTTCGGGTTCGTCGGCATGTTGGTGGCGGTGCCGGTGGCCGCCGCCATCGGGGTGCTGACCCGGTTCCTGATTTCACGCTACATGGGCAGCCGCCTTTATCTTGGCCTGTCATCCACGGACGAATGATGCCCGAACAACTCAGCTTCGATCTGCCCGTGCGCGAAGCGCTGGGGCGCGACGATTTCTTCGTCTCACCGGCCAATGCCCAGGCCGTGGCGATGATCGAGTCCTGGCAGACCTGGCCGGCGCGCAAACTGTTGCTGATCGGCCCCGAAGGCGCAGGCAAGACGCATCTGGCACATGTCTGGGCGGTACTGTCGGACGCGCGCATCCTGGCCGCGGGCGCGCTGGCGCAGGCCGATATTCCCGCCCTCGCCCGGACCCATCTGGCGATCGAGGATTGCGATGCCGTCGCGGGCGACAAGGCCGCCGAGGAGGCGCTGTTTCACCTTCATAACCTGGCGCTGGCCGAGGGGCGCTCGATACTGATGACGGGCACGCGCGCGCCGCGTGACTGGGGGCTCATGCTGCCCGACCTTGCCAGCCGCATAGAGGGCACCCCCGCCACCACGCTGCGCGAACCCGACGATGCGCTGCTGGCGGCGGTGCTGATGAAGCTGATGGATGACCGCCAATTGTCGCCCACACCCAACACGATTCCCTATCTCGTGCGCCGGATCGACCGCTCTTTCGCCGCCGCGCGAAAGGTGGTGGCCGGGCTTGATGCGCTGGCGCTGGAAACCCAAAGCCCGATCACCCGCCGCCTTGCCACAAAGCTGCTGGACAAGTGACGCGCGCAGCGGCAGACTTCGTCACCTTTCCGTTACACGCCAACGCCATAAGGCCCGCATGAATACTGCTGATTTTCTCAAGTCCCCGATCCCCGAACCCGTCGATCTGCCCGATCTGGATCTTGACGGTCCGGGGCGCTTTTACAACCGCGAACTCAGCTGGCTGGGGTTCAACTGGCGTGTGCTGGGCGAGGCGCAGAACCCGCGCGTTCCGCTGCTTGAACGGCTGCGCTTCCTGTCGATCTCGGCCACCAATCTCGATGAGTTCTACAACGTGCGGGTCGCGGGCCTGCGCGAACTGGCCCATGCGGGCAACACCACCCCGGCCGATGATGGGCTGACGCCCGCCGAGCAGCTGGTGCTGATCAACGAAAACGCCCGCCGCCTTCTGGATACGCAGCAGGAGACCTTCGAAATCCTGCGCCGCGAGATGGAGGACGAGAACATCTCGATCCTCGACGCCGCCAGCCTGACCGATACCGATCGCGCCTATCTTGGCGAGATGTTTCTCAACAAGGTGTTTCCGGTGCTGTCGCCGCTGGCCATCGACCCGGCGCATCCCTTCCCCTTCATTCCCAACCTGGGCTATTCGCTGGCGCTTCAGCTTGAGCGCAAATCCGACAAGCGCCCGCTTCAGGCGCTGTTGCCGATCCCTCAGCAGATCGACCGCTTCGTGAGCCTGCCCGCCGAGCCCGGCTTTCACCGCGTGATCCCGCTGGAAGAGCTGCTTCTGGTGCATCTCGACAGCCTGTTTCCGGGCTATGTCCACAAGGGGCATTGCGCCTTCAGGGTGCTGCGTGACAGCGATCTGGAAGTCGAGGAAGAAGCCGAAGACCTGGTGCGCGAATTCGAAGTGGCGCTGAAGCGCCGCCGCCGCGGCGAAGTGGTGCGCATGAAAATCTCGACCAATGCCCCCGAGGCGCTGCGCCGCGTGATCATGGATGAATTGCATGTCATCCCCGACGAGGTGGTCGAGGTGCAGGGCATGATCGGTCTGGCCGACCTCAAGGAACTGGTGCTGGATGACCGCCCTGACCTTCTGTGGCCGTCCTTCACCCCGCGCGTGCCCGAGCGGGTCCAGGACCATGACGGCGACATGTTCGCGGCGATCCGCCAGAAGGACATGCTGCTGCACCACCCTTATGAAACCTTCGACATGGTGGTGCGCTTTCTGGCGCAGGCGGCGCGCGATCCCAACGTGGTGGCGATCAAGCAGACACTCTATCGCACATCCAAGGACAGCCCGATCGTCAGCGCGCTCTGCGAGGCGGCTGAGGATGGCAAATCCGTCACCGCGCTGGTCGAACTCAAGGCCCGCTTCGACGAGGCCGCCAATATCCGCCAGTCGCGGCGGCTGGAACGTGCGGGCGCGCATGTGGTCTATGGTTTCCTCGATCTCAAGACCCATGCCAAGATATCGACCGTGGTGCGCCGCGAGGGCGATACCCTTGTGACCTATACCCATTACGGCACCGGCAATTACCACCCGATCACCGCCAAGATTTACACCGATCTCAGCCTGTTCACCTGCGATGCCGCACTGGGGCGCGACGCGACCAAGGTGTTCAACTATCTCTCGGGCTATGCCCAGCCCGAGAAGCTGGACAATCTGGCGATCTCGCCGATCTCGCTCAAACCGCGCCTGATCGAGATGATCGGGCGCGAGGCCGACCATGCCCGCGCCGGCAAGCCCGCCGCGATCTGGGCCAAGATGAACGCGCTGATCGAACCTGACGTGATCGACGCGCTTTACGCCGCCAGCCAGGCGGGCGTGAAGATCAACCTCGTCGTGCGCGGCATCTGCGGGCTGCGCCCCGGCGTCAAGGGCCTCAGCGAGACCATCCGCGTCAAATCCATCGTCGGGCGGTTCCTCGAACATTCGCGCATCGTCTGTTTCGGCAATGGCGCCGACCTGCCCTCCAAGAAGGCGCGGGTCTATATCAGCTCGGCCGACTGGATGGGGCGCAACCTCAACCGCCGCGTCGAAACCCTGGTCGAGATCCAGAACCCCACCGTGAAAGCCCAGATCGTCAGCCAGGTCATGGCCGCCAACATGGCCGACGTGGCGCAAAGCTGGGTCATGTCGGGCGATGGCAATTTCACCCGCGCCAAGGTCACAGAAGGCGCGTTCGCCTTCAACTGCCACCGCTTCTTCATGGAGAACCCGTCCCTTTCGGGTCGCGGCTCGGCAGGCGCGTCGGATGTGCCCAAGCTGACTCATACCGAGGACTGATCGGGTGATTGACGCCTTGGGCCACCTGGCCCATAACAGGGCCGCACAGACCCGAGAGGCACATGGACGGCACCAGCGATCCGGCGCAACAGGATGATGGCGGGCCCTTTGGCCGCCCCCTGTTCGACAAGCCCTCGGCCCGCGCGCTCAGCCGCGTGGGCGTGGTCGATGTGGGTTCCAACTCGGTGCGTCTGGTGGTGTTCGACGGCGCCGCGCGCAGCCCCGCCTATTTCTACAACGAAAAGATCATGTGCGGGCTTGGCGCGGGCATGTCCGACACCGGGCGCCTCAATCCGGAGGGGCGCGAACGCGCGCTGGCCGCGCTCAGGCGCTTCAAGTTGCTGGGCGACGGGATGGGCACCGGGGCACTGAGCGCCGTGGCCACCGCCGCCGTGCGCGACGCCGAGGACGGCGCGGAATTCCGCGACCAGGTCGAACGCGAAACCGGTATCCGGCTCTGGGTGATCGACGGGCGCGAAGAGGCGCGCCTTTCAGCGCAGGGCGTGCTGCTGGGCTGGCCCGGCTCCTATGGGCTGGTCTGCGATATCGGCGGCTCGTCCATGGAACTGGCCGAAATCGACGGCGGCACCGTGGGCAAGCGCATGTCGTCCTCGCTGGGGCCGCTCAAGCTGCGTGACCTCAAGGGCGGCAAGAAGGCACGCAAGGCGCTGATCCGCGACAGCGTCGCCCGGATGCGCGAGGAACTGGGCGAACAGAAGAACCGCCTGTTTCTGGTCGGCGGATCGTGGCGCGCCATCGCCAAGATCGACATGGCGCGGCGCGGCTATCCGCTTCAGGTGCTGCATGAATACCGCATGACCCCCAAGGCGGTGCGCGAGACCGCCAAATATATCGACAAGAACGACCTTGAGGACCTGCGCAACCGCGCCGGTGTCTCTTCGGCGCGCGCGGTGCTTGTGCCCTATGCCATCGAGGTTCTGCGCGAGGTGGTGCGCACCTTCAAGCCGCACGATATCGCGGTGTCGAGCTATGGCATCCGCGAGGGGCTGCTTTATGAACAGATGCCCCAGCAACTGCGCGACCGCGACCCGCTGATCGAGGCCTGCCGCTTCGCCGAATCCAAGGATGCCCGCCTGCCCGGCTTTGGCCGCGTGGTCTATGATTTCATCGAGCCGCTTTTCCGCTCGGCGCGCGCCGACCGGCGGCGCATCATCAAGGCCGCCTGCCTTCTGCATGATGTCTCATGGCGCTCGCATCCCGATTACCGCGCCGCGGATTGCTTTGACAACGCCACCCGCGCCAACCTGGGCGGGCTCAAGCATTCCGAAAGGGTCTATCTGGGCCTTGCCCTGATGCACCGCTATTCGAACCGCCGCGAGGGATCGCGCTTTGAGGATCTTTACGAACTGATCCCGGAAAAGGACGCCCACGAGGCCGAGGTTCTGGGCAAGGCGATGCGCTTTGCCGCGATGCTGTGGCTGCGCGAGGATGCGAAACTGGGGCGGATGCACTGGTATCCCAAGAAAAAGCGCCTTGAGCTGAAACTATCGCCCGATGCCGCGCCGCTTTTCGGCGAGGTGGCCGAGGCGCGGTTCCGCTCACTTGCGGAATCGCTTTCAGCGGAACCCGTCATCGTCACGCCCGGCGCCTGAGCCGTGTCAGATGTCGATCTCGCCCTCTCCGGGCGGGTCCACCGCGTCGTCCCCCGGCTCCATCGGTGTCTTGCGCCGCAGGATGATATCGCCATTGGGCAAAATTTCGGGCGGGTGATAGGCGTTGATATCGCCGATCCGCCCCATCAGTTCGCCAAAGGCCGGCCCCATTTCCTCGACAAAGCGCTTGAGCTCAGGGCCCATATCCTCGGCCAGGCCGCGCAGATCATTCATCGCCGGCTCCATCTCGCGCATGATGCCTTCCATGAACATCTGCGCGCCGCGCTCCATCAGCGACAGACCCTCATCCTCCGGCGCCTCCTGGGCGCTGGTCGGCAGGGCAAGGCACAGGGCCAGGGCGGAACTGAGTGCAATCCGTTTCATGATGCCAATATAGGCGATGCGCGCAACGTTTTTAAGTCGGCAGGTCAATATCCATCGTGACCGGAAAATGATCCGAGGCCATGATCAGCGCTTCTCGCAATTCCGGCAGCTTCCAGCAGACCGGATCGTCGAACGGATGCCAGATCCGCCAAGCCGGGTCGCGCGCGGCCAGTTCGGGCGACACCATGACATAATCGAGCAGGGCCTGAAGATAGCGTTTTTCGCTGGGCAGGTAGAAGCGCGCCGTGGTGCTGCGCGCCCCGATGACACGGGTCAGCGCGCGCCGCGCATGCGGGTCGAACAAATACGCCCCCGCCCCGGCCCCCTCGCCCATCACGATCTCGACCGAAGAACGCCCGAACAGATGCTCGTATTCGTCAAGGCCCGGACCATCATTGAGGTCGCCCAGCACAATGAGCGGCTCGCTTGCCTGCA
>Ga0102926_1001772_pt1 | contig 12640 bp, 9 predicted proteins | sample SalPonR1_A_D2_MG_FD_78173 | JGI IMG/M metagenome (GOLD analysis project Ga0102926, IMG submission 78173) | Salt pond soil microbial communities from South San Francisco under conditions of wetland restoration - Salt Pond MetaG R1_A_D2_MG | ecosystem: Environmental > Aquatic > Marine > Intertidal...
ACCTTCATTTTTGCGGCTTTTACAGGCAGTTTACACCGCATGAAATATGTAAAAGTATATTCCACCGGCAACGCAACTATTAGTTTGCCTGAACCCCACGAGTGTCAGGTTGATGGGGAAATTATTTCTGAAACAACTTCCCTGAAGATTGAAAATATGCACCACGCAATAAAAGTTTGCGGAGTGTAATTTTAATGCCTGCCGAGGTCAAAAATAAATTCCTTTTTTTCTTTTCGTTCTCTGGGTTCCAACTCCCGTTTTTTCAGGTCGTCGGGCAATTGATTTGCATCACCCTCGGCACCAACAGCAATGCACGTCACTGGATCGAAGTTTTCAGTGTCGAGATTTAAAAAAGCAGTTGCTTTTTCTTTGTCGAAACCACCCATCTGATGAATTTGCAGTCCCATTTCTGCGGCCTGCACTCCCATTAATGCGCTGGCAGCTCCCATGTCGTGAAGTGCCTTTCCGTTTGGGAGGTTGTTAAATTCATGTTTTTTTCTCATTACCGTAATGATGAGTACCTGTGCATGCTGTGCCCATCCAGGATTAATTCCCGTTAAAATATCGAGAACCTGCTGGAATGTTTCCTTGTCTTCACGTCTCACATAGTAATAATGCCAGGGTTGCCCGTTTCTTGATGAGGGGGCCCAGCGGGCCGCTTCAAAAAGTAAATCAAGCATTTCGTCGGTAACCTTTTGGTTCGAGAATGCACGTGGACTCCAGCGGTTTTTTATGGCTTTGTTTAATTGCATTTTGAATTGTTTTTTGTTTAATTGTTTGAACAGTTTGGTGGACAAAATGTTTTTCGGATTTTGGGGAATATCAATAAAAAAGCCGGCTGTTAACCGGCTTCATTGTCGCACATAAAATAATTAGCACTTGTGGCTGTTTGTCTTTCCTTCAACTTTATCGCGGAACCATTCCAACGGATGCGAAGTTGGCCTTTCAATGGGCATTCCGTAAACACGGTCGTTTACAAACGATGCTAAAACCCCAAGGGCTCTGGAAACACCAAACAGTACGGTGTAGAAGGTGTATTCTTCTATTCCGTAGTGGTAGAGCAGGGAGCCGCTGAATGCATCAACATTTGGCCATGGATTTTTTATTTTACCAACATTCGACAAAATAGGCGGAACAATTTTATAGAGTTGATTTACAATGTCAATCATTGCGTCATCCTTAATGTATTTTTCTGCAAAATCTTGTTGTGCTGTAAATCTTGGGTCAGTTTTACGGAGCACTGCATGACCGTAGCCCGGAATAACGCGGCCTTCTTCCAGTGTCTTTTTACAATAGGTTGCCACCTGTTCGTCAGTAGGCTTGTCGGTATCCAAATCTTCAATCATCTGAGAAATCCAATGAATCACATCCTGGTTTGCAAAACCGTGGAGTGGCCCTGCGAGGCCTGTCATTGCTGCCGAATATGCGTAATAAGGATTACTCAGTGCCGAACCTACAAGGTGTGCGGTGTGTGCTGATACATTTCCTCCTTCGTGGTCGGCATGAATAACCATGTAAAGACGGAACAGCCTGCGAATATCTTCTGAATCAAATCCCATCATGTGAGCCAGGTTGCCGGCCCAGTCTAAACGTGGATTAGGTTCAATCTGTTCGTTGTTGTAAAAATTACGGCGGTAAATATAGGCCGCCACGCGGGGCAGGCGTGCAATCAGGTTCATTACATCTTCGTAGGTCGAATCCCAGTAGTATTTTTTATTTACCCCGGCCCTGTAAGCTTTTTGAAAGATTGACTCGGTGGCCATGGCCAGAATTGCAGCGCTGAACTGTGTCATCGGCCTCGAATTCATGGGCATTGCATCGATAACATCGAAAACATGTTGCGGTACGTGAGCACGAGTTGCAAAATCTTTCGAAAGGTTCATTACGTCTTCATGCGTTGGTATTTCGCCAATCAGCATCAGGTAAAACAATCCTTCGGGAAGTGGTTCTCCTGTTGGTGATATTTTGGGAAGTTTTTCCCGCAGTTCGGGAATTGAATAACCTTTAAAACGAATTCCTTCATTCGGATCGAGTTTCGAGGTGTCGGTAACCATTAAAGGAATTCCTTTCATTCCTGTGAGAACCTGTCCTAATGTAACTTCAGCAATTACTTTATCGGCATGTTCATTTTTAATACGTTGAAACTCTTTCGAGCACTTGCTTGCTTTTTGAAAAAAACGGTACTTAATATATTCCATATTCTTTTGTTTTTTGTATTAATAATCAAAATGAATTAATGCATGTTTTTTATCACTTCATCCGAAAAATCGGAAGTGGTTAAAAGCGTGGCGCCCTCCATTTGGGCATACAAATCGGAGGTAACTTTCCGCTTGGCAAAAACATGCTCCATGGCATCGTACACATGTTCGGCAGCTTTAATCCAGCCGATGTGTTCGAGCATCATGACAGCCGAAAGTATCAGCGAACTCGGATTTGCTTTTCCTGAACCTGCAATATCAGGAGCTGTCCCGTGGGTAGCCTCAAAAATGGCATAGCCACTTGAAGAGTTGATATTGGCTCCGGGCGAAATTCCAATTCCGCCAACCATTGCTGCCAGTTGATCCGAGATGTAATCGCCGTTCAGGTTCATGGTTGCAATTACTGAATGGTCGTAAGGTTTTAACAGCGATTCCTGTAAAAAGGCATCCGTTATCACATCTTTTACAATTACTTTTCCTGCTTTTTTTGCATCCTCCAGTGCTTTCTCGGCATCGAGGCGGCCTTTTTCTGTTTTTATTTTCTCAAACTGCCGCCAGGTAAAAGTATAGTCACCAAATTCATTTTCAGCTAAATCGTATCCCCATATTTTAAAGGCTCCTTCGGTGTATTTCATGATGTTGCCTTTGTGCACCAGCGTTACCGAAGGCAATTCGCGCTGAATGGCATATTGAATTGCTGCCCTGATTAATCGTTCAGAGCCTTCTTTTGAAACAGGTTTTATACCGAAAGAAGAACTTTCGGGGAAGCGGATTTCTTTAACGCCCATTTCCTGAATCAGAAAGTTACTTAACTTTTTTGCATCAGCACTGCCATCCATATATTCAATCCCTGCATAAATATCTTCAGTATTTTCGCGGAAAATATGCATGTCAACCAGTGTGGGATAACGGATGGGTGAGGGGACACCTTTAAACCAGCGAACCGGGCGCAGACAAACAAATAGATCGAGTGTTTGCCGCAGTGCCACGTTAAGCGAACGGATTCCTTCACCAACAGGAGTTTGTAATGGCCCCTTAATTCCAATCAGGTATTTCCGGAAGGCTTCAATGGTGGCATCGGGCAGGTAACTGCCGGTTTGCCTGAAAGCTTTTTCGCCGGCCAGAACTTCTTTCCAGATTATTTTTCGCTTGCCGCCGTAGGCTTTTTCAATGGCAGCATCAATTACCTTTTGCGATGGCATTGTGATGTCGTGCCCGATTCCATCCCCTTCAATATAGGGAATGACCGGTTTGTCGGGTACCTGCAACTTGCCATTTATGTTTTTTATTTGTTCCATTTTATGGTTTAAAAGAAAGTCATTGAATGCCATTAAGATAGCAAAAAATTGTGAATATTTTGTTCTCTAAGTGGCGTAGCTGAAAATCAGTATTTGCAGTCTTGCTCTACAGAAACTGTATAGCCGCAATTCTAATCAGTTCAGTTTCTTGTTCAGGTTTTTGTTCAATGCTTCCAAAAATTCCTGTGTTGTAAGGTAGTGTTCTTCTTTTAGATCTTTACCATGTATTACGAGTGCCAAATCTTTGGTCATTTTACCCGACTCAACGGTTTCAATGCAAACCTGTTCCAGGCTGTGGGCAAAATTTACCAGCTCGCTGTTGTTGTCCAGTTTGCCGCGGAATTCAAGACCGCGTGTCCAGGCAAATATGGATGCAATTGGATTGGTAGAAGTTGGATTGCCCAGCTTATGCTGCCTGAAATGGCGTGTTACTGTTCCGTGGGCAGCTTCGGCTTCCATGGTTTTTCCATCGGGTGTTACCAGCGTAGAAGTCATAAGTCCGAGCGAGCCAAATCCCTGGGCTACTGTGTCGCTTTGTACATCGCCATCGTAGTTTTTGCAGGCCCACACAAATCCGCCGTCCCATTTTAGCGCAGCAGCCACCATATCGTCAATCAGGCGGTGCTCGTAGGTAATTCCAATCTCTTCAAATTTATCCTTGTATTCGTTTTCGTAAATTTCCTGGAAAATATCTTTAAACCGCCCGTCGTATTTTTTCAGAATAGTGTTTTTGGTTGACATGTACAAGGGCCATTTTTTCAGGATAGCCTGGTTCATACACGAGCGGGCAAAACCACGAATCGACTCGTCGGTGTTATACATGGCCATGGCCACACCGTCGCCTTCAAAATCATATACATTGTAGCTTTGTGGTTCGCTGCCATCGTCAGGTGTAAACGTAATGGTGAGTTTGCCTTTTCCTTTGGTAACAAAGTCGGTGGCTTTGTACTGATCGCCAAACGCATGACGTCCGATGCAGATGGGTTTTTTCCAGCCGGGAACAAGGCGAGGGATGTTTTTGATCAGAATCGGCTCGCGGAAAACAGTTCCTCCTATTATATTCCGGATAGTTCCGTTGGGCGATTTCCACATGTATTTCAGTTTGAATTCATCTACGCGGGCTTCGTCCGGGGTAATGGTGGCACATTTTACGCCCACGCCATACTTTTTTATGGCATGTGCTGCGTCCACTGTAACCTGGTCGTCGGTGGCATCCCGGTTTTCCATGCCCAGGTCATAATATTTTAATTCTATATCAAGGTAGGGTAGAATCAGTTTTTGTTTAATAAAATCCCAGATAACCCGCGTCATCTCGTCGCCATCGAGTTCAACAACGGGATTTTGAACTTTAATTTTTTGCATGAATATCTTTTTTAATTTTTGTTTTGTTTTCTGATTAAATTTAATGCTGAACCTGCTTTAAACCACTTGATTTGTTGTTCGTTGTAGGTGTGATTTACTTTTACTGAATCCTTCGAGCCATCTGCGTGGACTACTTCCACAGTAAGTTGTTTGCCTGGTGCAAATTCATTCAAATCAACAAAGTTAAATGCATCGTCTTCCTGAATCAGGTCGTAATCGTTTTCGTTATCGAAAGTAAGTGCCAGCATTCCCTGTTTTTTCAGGTTGGTTTCGTGAATGCGTGCAAATGATTTTACAATTACAGCCCTCACTCCAAGGTGGCGGGGTTCCATGGCAGCATGCTCGCGCGATGAGCCTTCGCCATAGTTGTGGTCGCCAACAATAACTGTTGGAATATTTTTTTCTTTATAGGCACGTTGTACATCCGGAACTTTTCCGTATTCACCTGTCAACTGGTTTTTTACGTTGTTTGATTCATTGTTGTATGCATTTTCGGCACCCATCAGCAGGTTGTTCGAAATATTATCGAGGTGACCGCGGAAACGCAGCCACGGACCAGCCATTGAAATATGGTCGGTGGTGCATTTGCCCAATGCTTTAATGAGTAGTTTTGCTCCGGTGATGTTTTTTCCATCCCACGGATCGAAAGGTTCGAGCAGTTGCAACCGATTGGAATCCGTGGCCACACTTACTTCCACTTTTGAGCCGTCTTCGGCCGGGTTTTGGTAGCCGGCATCTTTAACGTCGAATCCTTTCACCGGGAGTTCAAATCCGGTTGGTGGATCCAATTTAACTTCTTCGCCTTTTTCGTTGGTGAGGGTATCATTAATTGGGTCAAAATCGAGTCGGCCGGAAATGGCTATTGCTGTAACCAACTCAGGTGATGTAACAAATGCGTGGGTATTTGGATTCCCATCGTTTCGTTTCGAGAAGTTGCGGTTAAACGAATGGACGATGGTATTCTTTTCATTTTTATCGGCACCCGGACGTGCCCATTGCCCGATGCACGGGCCACAGGCATTGGCAAAAACTTTACCGCCCATCTGTTCAAAGATGCCGATGTATCCGTCGCGCTCAATGGTGTAGCGAACCTGTTCAGAACCCGGTGTAATTGTGAATTCCGATTTTGCTTTCAGTCCTTTGTCAACCGCCTGTTTGGCAATTGATGCTGCACGCGAAATATCTTCGTAAGACGAGTTGGTACAGCTGCCAATTAACCCTACTGAAACATTGATCGGCCAGCCATTTTCTTTTGCTGTTTCTTTCATTTTTGAAACAGGAGTGGCCAGGTCGGGTGTAAACGGCCCGTTAATGTGTGGCTCGAGTTCAGAAAGATTGATTTCAATAAGCTGGTCGTAATATTTTTCGGGATTTTCGTAGATTTCCGGATCCGGCGAAAGTACGTCTTTCATTTTGCCGGCTATTTCAGCCACTTTTTCTCTTCCGGTTGCTTTCAGGTAGCGTTGCATGCTTTCGTCGAAAGCAAAAATACTGGTAGTTGCACCCACTTCTGCCCCCATGTTACAAATGGTTCCTTTTCCTGTGGCAGAAAGCGATTCGGCTCCTTCGCCAAAATATTCGATGATAGCGCCTGTTCCGCCTTTCACGGATAAAATTCCGGCTACTTTAAGAATGATATCCTTGGGAGCTGTCCATCCATTTAGTTTTCCGGTAAGTTTAACACCAATCAGTTTTGGCATTTTCAGTTCCCAGGGCATTCCGGCCATCACATCTACTGCATCAGCTCCTCCAACACCAATGGCTACCATACCAAGACCGCCGGCATTGGGCGTGTGCGAGTCGGTCCCGATCATCATTCCACCGGGGAAAGCATAATTTTCGAGTACTACCTGGTGGATAATCCCGGCTCCGGGTTTCCAGAAACCAATTCCGTACTTATTGGAAACTGATTCCAGAAAATCGAAAACTTCTTTGTTGGCATTTCGTGAGACACTGAGATCGGTTTTTCCTTCAACCTGTGCCTGAATGAGGTGATCGCAGTGAACAGTAGAAGGCACTGCCGTTGTATCTTTTCCTGAATTCATGAATTGCAGCAATGCCATTTGTGCTGTTGCATCCTGCATGGCAACACGGTCGGGTGCAAAATTCACATAATCGCCACCCCGCTTAAAGGATTCAAGCGATTGTGTTTCGTATAAATGCGAGTAAAGTATTTTTTCGGCGTAGGTGAGCGGGCGGTTGAGTTTTTGACGGGCTTTTTTTACCCTTTCGGACATTTGTCCATACACTTTTTCAATCAGGTCTGAATCAAACATATCTTTGTCTTTAAATTATTACAAATTAGTCACCAAAATGAACAATAAAATTCACGAAAAGTTGCGAAATCTTAAAGTATTTTCCTAAACGCGATGCTAAATATATAGATAATTATATATGTTAAAAATTTCATTAGCTAATTTAGAATCATTAAAAAAAGGCAATGATTTTTTTTAATCTTTTGTGCATTCTTTCAATTTGGTTTTAAATTCCTTTTTCAGGAGGAATCCGGAATATTCTATTTTAGACGATGTTTACATTTTAATTGTGAGTATTGTGTCGTAGTTTCCCTGTTTTTCTTTCGGAATGTTCAACAAAATGCCATAATCGGTTTCCGAGTAATTAACCTTTTCGCCTCCCACAAAATAAGTTGCCGATTTTATTTTTTCAGGAAGCGACGGGATTAACAGGTTTTCATCTTTCAGTTCGAGCAGGTGAATGTAAACTGTTCCGTCTTTTGCAATGGTTGTAGCTCCCCAGTCTTGCGGTGCGATGGGGCCTTTGCGGGTTTCGTAAATTGTTTCCCCGTATTTTTCGAGCCATTTTCCCATCTTCATGAGTGTATCCACATTTTCGGGCTGAATTTCGCCGTTGGGCATTGGACCGGTGTTCAGCAGGAAATTGGCGCCGTAACCGGCAGCTTTCACCATGGTTTGGATGAGTCGTTTCACCGATTTGTAATTTTGATCCTGAAGGTTAAAACCCCAGGTACCGTTCATGGTTTCGCACATTTCCAGCGGCAAAGCCGAAATGGTATTGGTTTGATTGAATCCCATGGTGTTTTCGCCCGGCAAATCGCGTTCAAACATCTGAAAATCTTCTCCGGGGTAAGGTTTTACGTGGTGGTTGCTGCCAATCATTGCCCCGGGTTGCAGTTCGTGAATAAGAGAATAGGTTTCCGCAAGGCGCCAGTCGGCATTTTTTTTATCCCACATGCCGTCGAACCAAATTCCGCCAATTTCGCCGTAGTTGGTCAGCAGTTCGGTTAACTGGGCATTCATGTAGTCGATATAGTTGTCCCAGTTTCCGCTTTGGGGTCTACCTGTGAAACCACTTCCTGTTCCTCCGCGTGGAAAATAGTCGGGGTGGTGCCAGTCCAGTTGCGAATGGTAGAAAAACAGTTTGATTCCCTGTTTGTCGCACTCATCTTTCAGCATTTTTATTACATCTTTTCCGTATGGCGTTTTGTCCACAATGTCGTATTCGCTCACATCGGAATCGAACATGGCAAACCCGTCGTGGTGTTTGCTGGTGATGGTGATGTACTTCATTCCGGCTTTTTTTACCATCGAAACCCATTCGGCCGCATCAAAATCAATGGGATTGAAAAAGGAGGGGAGCCGTTCGTATTGTTTAACGGGAATTTCCTGGTTGTTCATAACCCACTCGCCATCGCCTAAAATACTATAAACGCCCCAGTGGATGAACAGTCCGTATTTGGCATCCTGAAACCATTCGCGGTTTTCAAGGTTCTTTTCTGAAGGTTGATAGTTTTCCTGGGCAAAAATTAAATTTGAGACTGCAAGAAGTAAGAATGTGATTAGAATTACTCGTTTCATTTTTAATATATTTTATTGGTTATCAAATTATTCATTTATCAGTTTTGTGATTTTACCTGCAATATCTTTTAAATCGAGAATAAAGTGCGGATGGCTGATTTTTACAGCGGTTTCGGGCATTATTTTGGCAAAAGCTGTTCCCGGGTTTTCTACAATGGTAGTGCCCCCGAGCTCCCTGATTGTTTTCAGTCCGTTGGCTCCGTCGTTATTTGAGCCAGTGAGCAATACCCCAATGAGTTCATTTTGTAAACTCCATGCTGCCGTTTCAAAAAGCACATCGATTGAAGGGCGCGAGAAATTTACTTTTTTATCGGTTGAAAGACTGATTGTAAAATTGTCTTCAATCAGCAAATGATAATTGGGCGGTGCAAAGTAGAAATTTCCGGGTTTGATTGATTCTTTTTCTTCGGCTTCTTTTACATTATAGTGGCTGTTTTTGTTCAGCATTGAAAGATAGGTGTCAATTGTATTGTTGCCAATATGTAAAACAGCAATAATGGGGATTGTGCACTGGGCAGGAAGCATGAAAAGCAGATTCTTAATGGCTTCCATTCCGCCAAACGAAGCTCCTAATACTATGGCTTTAGTCATTTTGTTTCCGGTAATTTTTTATAAATTTTCATTTTGCTATCGATAACCGAATATTTATTATCGAAATCGGTAAAACGGAGGCTCTCTTTTGTTCCCAGACAAAGAAAACCCCTTTTTGTAAGGCTTTCGGAAAACAGGCGCAAAACTTTATTTTGAAGTTTTTTGTCGAAATATATTAATACGTTGCGGCAGAAAACAAGATTGACTTCAGCAAATACACTGTCGGTTACCAGGTTGTGGTCGGCAAAAACTATATTTTTCGACAACGATTTATCGAACAAAACCGAACCGTATTTTGAAGTGTAGTAGTTCGAAAGTTCATGTTTGCCTCCGGCTTGTTTGTAGTTTTGGTCGTAAAGGTCAATTTCTTTTTTGCTGTAAATTCCATGTTTGGCAACCTCAAGTACATTTTTATTGAAATCGGTGGCATAAATTTGCGTTTTTCCCAGCAGGTTTTCTTCTTTCAGCAGAATGGCCAGCGAATAGACTTCTTCACCGGTTGAGCAGCCGGCATGCCACACTTTTATATGGGCGTAGGTTCGCAAGTCAGGAATTACTTTTTCGCGAAATGCGGCATAAAAATCGGGGTCGCGAAACATTTCGGTGACATTAATGGAAAGGTCTTTCAGGAAAATTTTGTAAAAGTCAGTATCCCAGAGAATTAATTTTTGCATCTCTGTAATTGTTTTTAATCCGCTCAGTTTTAACCTTTGGAGTATCCTCCTTTTCAGGTGGGCCTTGCTGTAGTTCCTGAAATCGTAGCCATATTTCATGTAAATGGCCTGTAGCAGCAGGTTGAGTTCAATGTCTTGTATTTCAGTTTCGTGGAGGCTCATTGGTTTGTTGTATTTGTTTATTGGTTACTGCGTTTTTGATTATTCTTTTCAGTTCTGCCTCCTTAAATGGTTTGCTGATAAAATCGTTCATGCCTGCATTGAAACATTTTTGTTTGTCTTCAGAAAAAGTGTTTGCCGTAACCGCCACAATAAAAACCGGATTTTCAACTCCGTTGTTTTGTTCGATTTTCCTGATCTGTTTTGCCGACTCAATGCCGTCAACTTCGGGCATCTGCATGTCCATTAAAATTAAGTCAAACTGGTTGGTTTTGTACATTTCAATGGCCTCCTGCCCGTTGTTTGCAATTTCGCATTCGATACCAATTTTTTGCAGTAAAAGTTGAGTGACGCGCTGATTTACCGGATTGTCTTCAGCGTATAAAATTTTAATGTCGGCAGGGATATCAATATCTTCTGTGCGCATATCTTTTTGTGTTTGTTGTTTGTAGCCAAATTTTAAACTGAACCAAAACTCAGAACCATTGCCCTCGGTACTTGTAACCCCAATTTCTCCGCCCATCAGCGAAGTGAGGTTACTGCAAATGGCCAGCCCCAGACCGGTGCCGCCGTATTTTCTGGATGTGGAACTTTCGGTTTGCGAAAACTCTTTGAAAAGTTTCTTCTGACCATCTTCTGAAATTCCAATCCCGGTGTCAATTACTCTGAAAAGAAGCTCTGTTTCTTTTTCGTCAGTATTACTGGATTCCACCCGTATTTCAATAGTTCCTTTTTGAGTGAATTTAATGGCATTGTTTACCAGGTTGGTAAGGATTTGACTCAACCTGTACGGGTCTCCAATTAGCGTGTCAGGAACTTTTTTATCAGTTTTTACCGACAAGGTGTTCCCCTTTTTGTCGGCATTTAATTTCATTAATTTAACAATGGATTCAACAACTTTTTTCAGGCTGAAATCAATTTTTTCCAGCTTAATTTGCCCCGATTCAATTTTTGAGAAATCGAGAATGTCGTTTACAATATTGAGCAGGTTTTCGCCCGATGTTGTAATAATTTCCGTTAGCTCTTTTTGTTCTGAATCGAGATTTGACTCTTCGAGAATTTTTGAAATTCCGATTATGCCGTTGAGGGGGGTGCGAATTTCATGCGACATATTGGCCAGGAACATAGATTTTTCACGTGTGGCTTCTTCTGCTTTTACTTTTTGAATTTCAAGCTCTTTGTTCTTTTCTTCCAACTTTTGCAGCAGGTTTTTCAACTCCTGTTGCTGCGAGAACAAATCGAGAAAGTTTTTTACTTTTCCCACCAAAATTTCAGGTATTATGGGTTTGGGAATAAAATCAACTGCCCCGGTTTCAATACCTTTTATAATGTGCAAATCGCTTTGGTGGATGGCCGAAACAAATATTACAGGCAAAAACTTTGTTCGTTGCCTTTTTCGCATCAACGATAAAGTTTCGTAACCGTCCATCCCGGGCATCTGGACGTCCAGAATGGCAAGTGCAAAATCGTCATTGATGGTTTTGCGCAAGGCTTCTGGCCCCGATGTAGCTTTAATAAAAGAGACATCAAATCCTCTCAGGATCATTTCAAGACTTACCAGGTTTTCCTCCAGGTCGTCAACGAGTAATATTTTTGGCTTTTCCATTGTTCTATTTAAATAACCATATTTTTAACAACGACAACAACTTATCTACATCTACAGGTTTCGATATATAATCGTTTGCTCCACTGAAAATAGCTTTTTGATAATCTTCCTTCATGGCTTTTGCCGTGAGTGTAATTATAGGTGTTTTTTTAATAACCGGTGTTTTTCTGATTGCTTCCATGGCTTCGTAACCATTCATGACCGGCATCATTATGTCCATTAGCACCAGGTCGGTGTCCGGGTTTTCCTTTAAAACGTCAATGGCCACTTTCCCGTTTTCGGCTTCTATTACTTCCATTTCTCGTTCTTCCAGAATTTGTGCCAGGGCGAATACATTTCGGATATCGTCGTCAACTACCAGTATTTTTTTCCCCTTAAAACCAGCTTTGGTTGTTTCGTCAGCTGAAAATGTATGTTTTTTTGGCGAGGTGTTTTCAACCTGGTGTAAAAACAGGGTTACTTCATCCATTAATCTTTCTTCGGATTTCACTCCTTTAATAACTACTGAATCGGAGTATTTGTGCAGCTCGCGCAACTCTTTTTGATCCAAATCGCGCGCTGTGTGAATAATTACGTTGGGTATTTTAATATTTTCGGCTTTCAGTTTATTCAACAGTTCTTTTCCAGAATAATCGGGCAGGCCCAGGTCGAGAATAACACAGTCGAACGATTTGGCAGCAATTAAATCGTAAGCTTGCTGTGCTGTTTTAGCTTCGTGAATAATTATGTCTTTATCCTCGAAAAGCAGGTGGATCGATTCGCGGGTAATCTCGTCGTCTTCAACCACCAGCACTTGATTGAATTCTTTGCTGAACCGGCTTTCAATTCTGTTTGAGCTTTTGCTGAAATGCCCCGACTCAGGCGTTTTCAGCTCTTCAATATTTTCCAGAACCGAGTCTTCAATTCTTGAAACGAA
>Ga0102926_1001773_pt1 | contig 12630 bp, 15 predicted proteins | sample SalPonR1_A_D2_MG_FD_78173 | JGI IMG/M metagenome (GOLD analysis project Ga0102926, IMG submission 78173) | Salt pond soil microbial communities from South San Francisco under conditions of wetland restoration - Salt Pond MetaG R1_A_D2_MG | ecosystem: Environmental > Aquatic > Marine > Intertidal...
CGCATGGGTCAGAGAGCTCGCATTTCGCGGGTCACCCGGTCAAGAAAGGCTTCGCGGTGCCGTCCGGTGGCGCGGTTCATGTCGTAGAGGGCGAGATAGCGGGTCTTCGACGGCCGGCAGACATGCCAGACGGCGCGGGTGAAATGCTTCCGGGGCGGATCGCCCGCCGCCATGGCCCGAAGCCGCGTGCCGCCATATGTGGTGATCGCGGCGAGTTTGCGGATCCGGGTGAGGTTGGGGCGGACCTTCCCCTCGACGAGGCGGAAGGACACGCCGGGCAGGAACACCCGGTCGAGAAACCCCTTCAGAATCGCGGGATAGCCGAAATTCCAGACCGGGAAGACCATGACGAGCGCCTCGGCCGCCCGCAGGCGCTCGACGTAATTCGCAACCGGGGCGCAGTTGCCGGGTTCGTCGTGATAGCCCCGGCGTTCGGCCTCGGTCAGCACGGGCTGGAAGTCTTCGGCGTTGAGGTCGAGGTCATCGACCTGCCAGCCGCGCCCGTGGAGGGTCTCCACCACCCGGCCGTGGAGTGCGGCCGAGAAGCTCTCGGGGCACGGGTGCGCGAAGAGAACGAGGGCGCGGGTCAAGTCCCCGGCCTCGCGACCGGCGCCGCCTCCGGCGGAGGTATTTTTGCCAAGATGAAGAAGAAGGCCCCGTTGCCCCATTCACCTTGGGGCCAAATACCTGCCGGGGTGAATTGGGCCCGGCGGGCCCGAGAGGGGGCGGCGAGCCCCCTCATTCCGCCGCCCGGAGCCGGGGATAGGCATACATGCGGGAATAGTCCCAGTCGGGGTCGTCCCAGGCGATCATCTTGCCGGGGTTCAGAAGGCCTTTCGGGTCTGCCTCGCGTTTGAAGGCGAGCTGGCGGTCGTCGACCGCCTGCCTGCCGCCCTCCTCGAGCGTGTAGCGATGGGGGTTGAAGATCATCGCCCCCGCGGCCTCATGGGCCGCGACGATCTCGTCGAGCCGCTCCCCGGTGGTGAACTTCACGAGGCTGAGGCCCGCGAACATCACCTTGCCGCTTTCGCGCATGACCTCGAGATGCTGCAGGACCTCCGGAGAGAACTCGCGCTGGATTTGCTCGACGAGCGCGATGTGGTCTGGGTGGCCGTAACGCACCTGGAGATAGGTGATGTCGGGGTCGACCTTCAGGGCGCGGAGCGTGGTGTGGTTCCAGCCGTATTCGAACACCGGGCCGGGGTCGCGCGGCCAGTCCTGGTCGTCGTTCCGGTAGATGAGCCGCGCCTCGGGGCGGCGGCCGAGGAAGGTCAGAAATCCGTCCATCGAATGGGGCGCGACCATGAGGCCGACAAGAGAGGTCGTGTCGTCGACATGGGGGGCGACGCGCTGGAAGTAGCGCTTCGCCGTCGGCGCCTCGTAGACGCTGGCGAGCTTGAGGAGGATACCGTCCTGGTTCGCGAGTTCTTCCGCGAACCGCACCGACGGCACGAAGTCGTCGAAGGCGACGAACATCTCGACCCAGTCGTAGGCCGGCGCCAGTGGCATCTCGAGCTCGGTGATGATGCCGTTCGTGCCGTAGGCGTGGGAGACGCGGGAGAGTTCCTCGCCGCGGAACTCGACCACCCGCGGCTCCGCCTCCATCGTCACGACACGCAGGCGGATGATGTTGCCGAGGTCGCGCAGCGCGCCCCAGGTGCAGGACCCGACGCCGCCGGAGCCGCCCGCGACGAAGCCGCCGATGGTGGCCGTCGCCCAGGTGGAGGAGAACATGCGCAATTCCTGGCCCGAGTGGTCCTTGCAGGCAGCGTCGAGGTCCTTCAGCAGGACGCCGGGCTCGGTGACCACCCGTCCCGGGGCGATCTCCTTCACGCGGTCCAGATGTCTCAGATGCATCACGCAGCCGCCGGCCAGCGGCATCGCCTGGCCGTAGTTGCCGGTGCCCGCGCCCCTCGTCGTCACCGGTACGTCATGGGCGTAGCAGGTCTTCAGGACCTCGATCACTTCCGCCTCGGACCGGGGCCGCACGACGAAATCCGCGACGACATGGTCGAGATGCGCTTTCAGAACCGGCGAGTACCAGAAGAAATCCCGGCTCGCGGCCCGGACGGCGCTCTCCTTCTGCTCGATGTCGAGATGCGACAGGGCGGCCTTCGCAGCGGCGACGTTCTCTCTCATGCGGGCTCCATCAGATGATCCAGCTCGGAATAGGCCGGCAGGGTCCGGTCGATCGCCCGGCCGTCTCTCAGCACGATGCGGTCGGCCTGGGGGCGGGCGAAAAGCTCGGTCCACTCGCGGGCGTTGAACACCACGAGGTCGGCGGGCGCGCCGGGCGCGAGGCTTCCCCGGTCGAGCCCCATGACCGCCCCGGGCACCTCGCTGAAGGCGAGTGGCCAGTCGGTGTCGGAATGGTCGAGATGGCCGATGCGGGTGGCCTGTCGCATCACTTCGAGCATGTCGAGGTCGCCGTAGGCATAGAACGGGTCTCGCGTGTTGTCGGAGGCGAAGGCGACGGGAATGCCGCGGGCCTTCATCTCGTGAACGAGTGTTATCCCGCGACGCCGGGGTGTGCCGGGGCCGCGGTCCTGAAGATAGAGGTTGCACATCGGCAGGCTGACCACGTTCATCCCCGCGCGGGCGACGAGATCCAGCGTGTCCATCGCGCGCTCCTCGTCCTGCGTCGACAACGAGCAGCAGTGGCCGGCCACGACCCTGCCGTCGAACCCGGTCTCGAGCACGGCTTTGGCGATCCGGCGAAGGGTCTCCGAGCCGGGGTCCATTGTCTCGTCGACATGGAAGTCCGCGTCGAGCCCCCGCTCCGAGGCCATCGCGAAGAAGGTGCGGAGCCGGTCGTCGAAGTCCGGAACGGGGTAGGTCACCATGCCGAGCACCCCGCCGCTTTCCGCGACAACGTCGGCGACCTGCGGAAAATGATTGTCCGCCGCCACGTTTTCGCAGGACACGAGGCAGGCGGCTTGCAGCTCGATCCGCCCGGCCCATTCCTCGCGCAACTCGCGGAACACCGGGAAGCTGATCTCGTGTTGAGGCGGGATCGCGTCGAGATGGGTGCGGATCGCGGCCGTGCCGTGGGCGAAGGCCGCGCGCAGGCCGAAGCTCATGCGCGCCCGCACGTCAACGGCCGACCAGTGTGCGGCCCGGTCGGCCGCGACCGTCTCGAGCGCGCCCATGAAGGAGCCGTCGGGGTTCGCCGCGCGCGGCCAGATGTGCCCCTTGTCGAGATGGGTGTGCATGTCGACGAAGGCGGGCAGGACCATCGCGCGGGCCATGTCCACCGCTTCCCCCGACGGCCCTTCGGCGACGAGCCCACCGGAGATCGCGATATCGGTCGTCACGAGGTCGCCGGACCGGCCCAGAAGAGCGGCGGGGACGGTGACGTTCTTCAAGGTGACGTCGCCGGGCGGAAGGGTGCGGAAGTCCATCAATTCTCGCGCCTGATCGCGCTTTCGTGCCACTTTCTCAGCAGGAGGTGCGACACCAGCGACAGGATCGCGAAGATGATCACGCCGGTGAGCGCGATGAGAAGCAGAGCTGCGAACATGCGTGGAATGTTGAGCCGGTAGGAAGCCTCGAGGATGCGGAACGCGAGGCCCGAGGCGTTTCCCCCGGTTCCGGCGACGTATTCCGCCACCACCGCGCCGATCAGCGAGAGGCCGCCGGCGATGCGCAGTCCGCCGAGGAAGTAGGGCAATGCCGAGGGCAGCTGCAGAAACCGCAGCTTCTGCCAGCGCGTCGCGCCGTAGACCTTGAAGAGGTCGCGGAGGTTGTGGTCGGCGGAATTGAGACCCAGCGTCGTGTTCGACAGGATCGGAAAGAACGCGACGATCCAGGCACAGATCAGAAGGCCCGCCATGCGGTTTTCGACGTAGATGAAGATGAGCGGTGCGATGGAGACGACGGGTGTCACCTGCAGAATGACGGCATAGGGAAAGAAGCTCATCTCGACCCAGCGCGACTGGGTGAACAGCACCGCGAGCCCGACCCCGCCGATCACGGCGATGGCGAGCGCGCCGAGGGTGATCCTGAGCGTGACGAGCAGGCTGTCCGACAGCATTTCCCAATCCTCGAAGAGGGCTTCCACCACGAGGCCGGGGCCCGGGAGGATGTAGTGGGGAAGTTCGTTCACGGTCACGATCCGGTCCCAGACCAGAATGGTGACTATGACGACGAGAAGCGGCAGCACCCACTGGCCGATCTTCTCGTTCCGCCTTCGTTTCGCGCGGGCGCGCTCTTCGGGGTCGACGGCGAGTCCGGGGCTTTCGAGGGCGGTCACTGGCCAAGCTCCATGGCATGTTTGAGGGCGTCGGACGCGCGCCGGCAATGGGCGGCGTAGTCGGCCGAGGTGCGGAAGTCTTCGGTCCGCGGGTAGGCTTCGTCCACCCCCAGTTCGTCGATCACCCGGCCGGGACGGGCGGCCATGATGACGATGCGATCGGAGAGGAACACCGATTCGAAGACGGAATGCGTGACGAAGATCACCGTCGATTCCATCTTCTGCTTCATTTCGAGCAGGTCGTTGTTGAGCTTGAAGCGGGTGATCTCGTCGAGGGCGGCGAAGGGCTCGTCCATCAGGATCAGCTTCGGGCGGGTGACCATCGCCCTGGCGATGGAGACCCGCATCTTCATGCCGCCCGAAAGCTCGCGGGGGTAGGCGCCGTGGAAAGTGCCGAGGCCGACCAGATCGAGCGCTTCGGCGATGTCATTCCTGACGGAGGATCTGGGTTTTCCCTGGATGCGGAAGGGAAGGTAGACATTGTCCGCCACCGTCGCCCACGGCATCAGCGTCGGCTCCTGAAGCACCACCGACAGCGCTCCCGGCTCCTTCGCGATGTCCCAGACGATGCGCCCCGAGGTGGGGTGGATGAGGTCGGCGATGAGCCTCAGGGCGGTGGACTTGCCGCAGCCCGAGGGGCCGAGGAGCGAGATGAAATCGCCCTCGCGCACGTCGAGGTTCATGTCCTTCAGAGCCACGACGTCGCGTCCGAAGACCTTGTCGACATGCGACATCGACAGAAGACGCGGGCGCGCCCTGCGGGCCGCTTCCCCCGCCGAGACGGAGGAAGCCGCTGATCCGTCTGCCGTCACTGAGACATCAGCGCCTGTTTGGTTTCGACCGCGGCGCCGGTGTTGGAGAACTCCGTCGTGAACGACGACTGCCAGTCGAGCTCGGGGTCGACCACGCCGGCCTCGACCATCGTGTCGAAGAAGTCCTCGATCTGGGTGGGGTCCATCGCGCCGATGCCGTTCTCGAGAGAGAAGCCGGAATCCACGATGCCGTATTCCTTCATCTTCTCGAGGCTGAACGCGAGCTGTTCGTCGGTCATGTCCGGGTTGTCGGCCTGAATGAGGTCGTTCGCCGCCGAATTGTCTCCGTAGAGATAGTTCGCCCAGCCGATGTTGGAGGCCTCGACGAAGCATTCCACCACTTCGGGCCGCTCCTCGATGGTTTCCTGCATCGTCTCGACCGTCGTCGCATAGGTCGAGAAACCGTAGTCGGCCAGCAACCACAGAGCGGGCTCGAAGCCGCCTTCCTTCTCGACCGCCAGCGGCTCGGACGTGATGTAGCCCTGCTGGAAACTGTCCTCGTTGACGATGAAGGGGCCCGGGTTGAACGTGTAGGGAACACGGTTCTCGGGATCGAAGCCATACTCCGTGATGAGCCACTGGTAGTAGGAGATGAAGCCGCCGTCGCCGACGATGTGCGTGTCGAGATCGGCCAGTTCCTCGAAGGATGAGACCCTGCCGGGATGGGTCATCAGAACCTGGGGCTCTTTTTGCATGTGCGCGGCGATGACCTTCATCGGCACGTCTTCCGCCACCGCGTCGAAGGCGAGAAGCATGTTGCCGCCCATGTTGAAGTCCAGTCTGCCCGCGAAGAGAAGCGGCCGGTTCACCACTTGCGGACCGCCAGGCACGATGGTGACCGAGAGACCGCATTCCTCGTAGGTGCCGTCGGCGATCGCCTGATAATAGCCGCCATGTTCGGCCTGGGCGACCCAGTTGGTGCCGAACGTGACCTCCGTGAGGTGGCCGGCGGCCTGAGCGGCGCCGGCGAGCGCGACGGCCGCGACCGTCGCGAGTGCCGTTGATTTGTTGGACATGACTTCCTCCAGGCTGTCGTTTTCTGCGCCCCAAGAAGGCCAATCCGCGCGTGTGCGAAAGGGCCTCGACCGGCGCTCGTCCGGATTTTCCCGTTCCCGCCCATTCATTCATCCTGGGCTGCCGATTCGCACTCTTTTTCGGCAGATCGAATCCCGGCGGCCTTCGGGCTTGCCAAACTCCGTCTCGAGGTTCCAGCCTGACGGAAACAGCCGGAGACGTCGATGCGTGAACTGAACCCGACCGGGATCGCCCCGCCCGTCGCAGCCTACGCCCACGGAGTCGAGGTGCCCGAAGGCGTTCGCCTGGTCGTCACATCGGGCCAACTCGGCCTCGCCGCCGACGGCACGGTTCCGGACGGCGCCGAAGCCCAGGCCGAGATCTGTTTCGCCAACCTCGCCGCCATTCTCGCCGAGTGCGGGGCTGGGCGCCAACACGTCATCCGCATCAACGCCTTCGTCACGGACCGGGCGCACATGGCCGGTTACATGGCGGTGCGCGACCGCTGGCTCGAGGGTCTGGAGACGCTGCCGGCCTCCACTCTCGTGATCGTTTCGGGCTTCACCCGGCCTGAGTTCGTCGTAGAGGTCGAGGTGACCGCCGCCGCGCCGGCCTGAGTGTTTCCGGGGCGGGTCCTGCTCGTCACGCCCGTCGCCGCGATCACTTGCAAGTGGGCCGCGCCGCGGCGGGCGCCCCGCTGCGTTGGTGGCAATTGTGGGCACCGAGCCCGAATCAGGTGTCCGCGACATCCATGACCGGACAGGCGCGGTTGTCGCCCCCGGCGCGTGAGGTGCCTCGTTTGACGTACCTCGACCAAGGCCCGGTCGCTTCCGGACCGACCCGCCGGCGGCAGTCTTGTCGCGGCGGCGATGAAGGACTTTCCGGGCGGCTGATTTCGCTGTAGGGGTTATGCCGCAGTGCAGCATAAGTCCAGGGGGCTGATATGGCAGGACGGGTGATCACGGTGGCGCAGCAAAAGGGCGGGTCGGGCAAGACGACCATCGCGGCGAATCTCGCCGTCTCCTTCGCGCTGAGCGGCAAGTCTGTGGCGCTTCTGGATACCGATCCGCAGGGCTCGCTTGGCCGCTGGTTCATGACGCGCCACGGCGCGGGACACGCGGGCGGCATCGAGTTTTCCACCGCCTCGGCCTGGGGCGTGACCTACGAGTGCGACAAGCTGAGAAAGTCCCACGACGTCATTCTCATCGACACACCACCGAAAATCGACAGCGACCTGCGCCCGGCGCTGCGCGAGAGCGATCTCATCATCGTTCCGGTGGCCGCGAGCCAGGTGGACGTGTGGGCCACGGAGGGAGTGCTGGAACTCGCGCAGCGCGAGAAGCGGCCTGTCATGGTGGTGCTCAACCGCGTGAAATCGGGCACGAAGGTGCTCGGCGAGGTCGAAGCGGCGGTAACGGAGCTCGACGCGATGCGGGCCATGACGGCCCTCGGCCAGCGGGTGGTCTACGCAGACACCCTCGGCCACGGGATGGGTGTGCTCGAGCGCCCCAAGGGTGCCTGGACGGCGGAGATGACCGCCCTGGCGAATGAGGTGGAACAGGCGATCGACCTCTGATCGTCAGGACGTTCGCCGTCGGGGAAGAGGTACGGGCGGCCGTCCGCCGCCCGCGCCCTTGCCGTCAGGCCAGCGAGAGATTGGTCGCCGACTGCCGTCCGTCGCGGCCCGTCTCGAGGTCGTAGGTGACCTTCTGGTCGTCGGCGAGGCCGGTCAGGCCCGAGCGCTCGACGGCGGAGATGTGGACGAAGACGTCCTTGCCGCCCTCATCGGGCTGGATGAAGCCGAAGCCCTTGGTGGTGTTGAACCATTTCACGGTGCCAGTAGCCATTCCGTGGTCTCCTGTGATGTCTGCCGTTCGCGGAATGCAACGGCCCGGCCAGAGCGTCTAGATCGAAACTGGGCCGGTTAGGGAGACAGTGGTCGAATAGCGATAGCCCCCTGTTTTTAACAGAATCAGTGCCGCCGGGCAAGAGATCTGCAGCCCGGCTTCATGAGATGGGCAGGGTCAGCGAACGAGAAGCACCGCGCATTCCGCCCTCTGGACGACGCTGTTGGACACGCTTCCCAAGACGAGTTGGCGGATCCGGCCGAGGCCCCGGCGGCCCAGGACGATGAGATCGGCGCCCGTGTCTTTTGCCGTATCGAGAATACCATCGGCATAGTCGCCCCCCAGCGAATGGGTCTTCACCTCGCCTGCCCCGGCCTCGCGAGCGTCACGCGCGGCCGCCTCGAGCAGGCGGTCACCGATCTCGGCGACGACCCTCGCCTCGTGTTCGGCGTTCGCGAACAGGTCGGACATGGTGGAGATGTTGGACATCGCGGTCGGCAACGCTCTGGGTGCGACATGGGCGACGATATGCTCGCTTTCGGCCATCCGCTCGAGTTCCTCGACGGGCCGCCCATGCATCCGGACATGCACGATGTCGAGGCGGGCACCGTGTTTCGCGGCAAGATCGGCGGCGGCGGTGAGCGCCTTGGCGCTCGGGTCGGAGCCGTCGATGGCGACGAGGATTCTCTGGAACATGGCCTGCCTCCCTGCAAGTTGATGCGTCGAGCCTATGCCGCGCCTGCGGGTCCGGCGTTGACGGGCGTCAAGAGGTGGGTCGAGGGGGCGGACGCCAGTCCCGCGGGCATTCCGGAGCCTGGTCCGGTTGTCTCCCGCGAACGAGCCCGGCCAGGTCGGGCGCTGTGGAAAACCCGGGAGGCATGACAGTGGCGCAATGCATCGCCTGCGCGGCTCGCGACGACGGGTTTCCCGCCGTTCGGCCGACCCACGTGTTCGGCGCCGAGCTCAATGGAGAGTTCATCGAATTGTCGCGAAAACCTCAATAAAAAAGGCGCGCCCCGGTGGGCGCGCCCCTCTATTCTTCCGGGTCTACGACCTCGTTCAGACGAGCGAGATGTTGACCGCGCTCTCGCGGCCGTCACGGCCCGACTCGATGTCATAGGTCACCTTCTGGTCGTCGGCGAGGCCGGTGAGGCCCGAGCGCTCGACGCCGGAGATGTGGACGAAAACGTCCTTGCCGCCCGTTTCAGGGGCGATGAAGCCGAAGCCTTTGGTGGCGTTGAACCATTTCACTGTGCCTTTGGCCATGTGAAACTCTCCTTCAGATATCGCTGCCCACGACATGCGGCAGCCCGGCTTGGTCGGTCCTGGATCGAAAGACTGACAGCCGGTGACGGGAGACAGTGGTCGAAAGGGAATAACGTTCGCGAGGCCCATATGACCCATTTCGAGGCGTATGGCAAGCGTATGGCACGCGTATGGCACCGTCCGGTGAGGTCGGGCGGCCTTAACCCGCTCCGTGGCTCTCTGTGGCGCCATTGCACGGGAACCCGGACCCCATGATCCACAAGCGACCCCGCGTGAAGATCGGGCCGAAAAGCCGCCGCATGGCGGAGCGGCGGCTGAAGCACCTCCTCCTCGACCTCTACGAGGAGCCGATTCCCTACGAGGCAGAGCATGTCATCCCCGAGACCTGGGCGACGCTGGAAGAGGACGTGGACGTCACCGAGCGGAAGGTGAAGATCACGATCCGGCTCGACGAGAGCGTGGTGAAGTTCTACCGCGCGATGGGCGTGGGATACCAGGCGCGGATGAACCGGGTTCTGCAGACCTACGCCCAGATGCAGATCGCCCAGGTGCGGTGGTTCGAGGGCGAGCGCGAGGAGGTGCGCAGGCAGACTCGGATCGAGGCGGAGTGGCACGGCCCCGACGCGCGGAAATCCGACGAGGAGGGGTAGGGCGCGCCGGCGCCATCTCCGGACGGTTGCGCCCCGCGAGAGGCCGCGGTCGGGGTCGGCGGGATGCCGCCGAGGGGGTTTTCCCTTCCGGCATGGCCCTTAGGTCTGGCTCCTGTGCGGATGAAAGCCTCCGTGCGGACATGGACCCAGAACCGGAAGGACAGACCATGACCATGACCCGACATCTCGCCGCCGCCGCCACGGGGCTCAGCCTCGCGCTCGCCCCGGTGGCCCTCGTGCCGGCCTTCGCGCAGACGGCGGGAACGGAGACGGAAACCGCGATTACCGACGAGACGCTGACGGCCTTCGTGATGGCCGCGCTCGACGTGGCCGAGGTGAACCAGAGCTACCAGGCCGAGTTGCAGGCGGCACCCGACGAGGCGGCCCAGCAGGCGGTGGTGCAGGAAGCGCAGGCGGCGATGGTCGCCGCGGTCGAGGAGACCGACGGGATCACGGTGGACGAATACATCTCGATCAGCCAGGCCGCCGCGGCGGACGCCGACCTCGACGCGCGCATCCAGACGAAGCTTCAGGAGGTGCTGCCCGCCGAGTGACGGGGTGCGTCCGAGCGATACGGGGGCCGGGGGCGGGGACGCCTCCGGCCTTTTTTCGTTGGGGGGCGAGATCAGGGCGGTTCGTCCGGGGGGAGGTTCACGCGGTCTTAACCACGGCCCGTCAGTGGGACCCATGTCGGATTACCTGCGGCCGAAGGTTCCCGGGGCGACGGTATTCTTCACCGTGACGCTTGCCGCCCGGGGCGGTTCGGCGCTGGTCGATCACGTCGGCGCGTTGCGCGAAGCGGTGCGGCGGACGAGGGCGGAGCGGCCGTTTCGCGTCGATGCGATCGCGGTGTTGCCCGATCATCTCCACGCGGTGTGGACGTTGCGGGAGGGGGATGCGGAGTATTCCTTGCGGTGGGGGGCGATCAAGGCGCGGTTCACGAAGGCACTTCGGGACGAGCGTAGACCGGGCTTCAGCCCGGCAGATTTGCCCACCGAATTGCCCGTCGTCCGGTCCGGGAGGTTTGCCGGGCTGAAGCCCGGCCTACGGCGGGGGAAACGGGAACAGGCCGTGTGGCAGCGACGGTTCTGGGGTTTGCGCCGGTTCGCCGAAGGCGACGAAACGTCCAGTGGACGTTTCGAGGTGCGAACGGGCGGAGCCCGGGCGGCGCAGCCGGGCATGTGCGGACCGAAGAAGAGTTCGCGGCGGCGGTGCGGTATTGCCACATCAATCCGGTGAAGCACGGTCTCGTCGCAAAGCCGCAGGATTGGCCGTGGTCGTCGGTGCATCGGGAGATCGCCGCGGGCCGGACGGGTGGAGCCGGAATGGGCGTTCGGGGAGTAGGGTGGCGTGATTGTCACCCATGGCTCGGGATGGTCGGTTGGGTGGGATGGTGGGTGCGGACCACCGACCCTACGCTAGCTTGCTTTGATTAGATGGCACCTAGCCAATCGCCATCTATTGATACCTTTTCTACGAGCTCTGTTGAAACACCAAGTTCGAATTGTTTCAGCAGATCGCAGAGCCGGTTCCCGTCAATAAGGTCAATAGCAATAGCGCCGTCTCTGGTGGCTTCGTCAAATGCCTGAGATGTGAAGTCTCCAGTAGTAATGAACAATCCTTTGTCAGCTCTACCTTGAAGGGCGCCGCGAAAATCTCGAATCTCTCGGGCGCCTACACTTCCTTTCCATCTCTTGCATTGGAAATAGACTTGAAATGACACGAGGTTCACTCGCAACACGCCGACGCCGTCGATACCTCCATCACCGACCTTTCCCCGGACTTCAACCTTCGTGAAGCCCGCCTCTCGCAAAAGGCGTTGCGAAAGCCTCTCAAATCCGTCCGGTGTGAGTGAACCAAGAACTCCGAGCAGTTGCCCCTTCCAGTCATCTGGCGAAGCATCATCGTCTATTTGAAGATCCAATTGGTCCGAATTATCGGAAGGAGTTGACTTATTCTGCTCCTTGGCTTGCCTTCGCTTCTCTGCCGCTCTCGCCCTCTCCTCTGCCCGCACCTTCTCGTGAATTTCTCGGACTTCCGGAAGAGAATTTAGACTAGCGCCGAGGTCCGTTAGCGACCAAATACCACGTGACGAATTAGTGATCGCACCGCCACGCTTCAAATACGTCCTGGACCACGCAAGAAAATAGTTAATCTTGAGTCGCGTATCATTTGGCATCGAAATGCCTTGTTCCTCCTCAGTCACGCCTTCGATTTCTACAACCTTTTCATCTAACTCCTGAATTGTAGCTGATGATCCTATTTCTTTAAGCGCCTTGACCGTGGCAAACATCATTGCAGGCAAATCAGGCATGCCTTCTTTCGGAATGCGGAAAGTGCGATCCGTCATCTCGATCTTCTACTCAATGGTTTCCGCTCATTCTGTAGCCTACCCGACTTCACCGGTTGCCGCACGAATTTTGGCTGCGCCTAATCTCTTTTGTGCACGCGTCGAACCCAAGCCGGAACCCCAAGATGCTCGGCCTAGCACCTGTAGGGTGGTTCTTCGCCCCGGCGAAGGTTCACCCACCATCCACCCCGACCCGCCCGCGCGCACCCCTGCATGGTGGATGAAATCACCCACAGAACGGAGGGGGCCACGCCGGCCGCCCAAATCCGGTGGCCCGGCACCCGAGGGAACCCCCGGCCCCCTCTCCGCGTATCCCTCCCGACCCACCGCACGGGAGGCCCCGACATGGCGAAATCCGAAAACCGCTGGTCACAAGAGGTCACCGAGGGCAGCGACGCGCTCGACCTCGAGGAGGGGGTCTTCACGAAGGACGACCCCC
>Ga0102926_1001778_pt1 | contig 12618 bp, 9 predicted proteins | sample SalPonR1_A_D2_MG_FD_78173 | JGI IMG/M metagenome (GOLD analysis project Ga0102926, IMG submission 78173) | Salt pond soil microbial communities from South San Francisco under conditions of wetland restoration - Salt Pond MetaG R1_A_D2_MG | ecosystem: Environmental > Aquatic > Marine > Intertidal...
AACGGATAAAAGGTACGCCGGGGATAACAGGCTTATCGCCCCCAAGAGTTCACATCGACGGGGCGGTTTGGCACCTCGATGTCGGCTCATCACATCCTGGGGCTGGAGCAGGTCCCAAGGGTTCGGCTGTTCGCCGATTAAAGTGGTACGTGAGCTGGGTTTAAAACGTCGTGAGACAGTTTGGTCCCTATCTTTCGCGGGCGCAGGATATTTGAGGGGAGCTGTCCCTAGTACGAGAGGACCGGGATGGACGAACCAATGGTGATCCAGTTGTCGCGCCAGCGGCATAGCTGGGTAGCTACGTTCGGTCGGGATAACCGCTGAAAGCATCTAAGCGGGAAGCCCCCCCTAAGATGAGATATCCCTTCCGATGGAGACATCGGAACTGAAGGCCCCTTGAAGAAGACGAGGTAGATAGGCCGGATGTGTAAGTGCGGCAACGCATTGAGCTAACCGGTACTAATCGGCCGTGCGGCTTAGCCACAATTTTTTTCGGTCTGAGCGTTTTGATGAGACTACATTGCAGATTTGTTTCGGTGGCGATGGCAAAGGGGACACACCCGTTACCATCCCGAACACGGAAGTTAAGCCCTTTAGCGCCGATGGTACTGCACGGGAAGCCGTGTGGGAGAGTAGGACGCCGCCGAAATATTTTTATAGAAAAAGCCCCTGACTCTCCACTGGAAAGCTCAGGGGCTTTTTTATTTTCTCTTTATCTTAATGACTTAGTGCTCCAGTGCCTTTAATTTTTGTCATTCCGAGGAGCGCAAGCAACGAGGAATCTTGTTTGTTAAAGATTTCTCGCTATCGCTCGAAATGACAAAACCGGATGAATCGCCTCAGCCCCCCAGCCCCTCAATGCCTTTTCCTACCGTTTTAAATAAAAACTGTTGTCAGTTGGCAGCGGTTGCTTTAAGATCATATAAATCGAATAAATCGAATATTTATATGAACGAGCGCGTACTTATTAACCCAATCATTGTTGTTCCGGCAAGCCGTGCTTTTTCAAAGCCTGAAAACCAAATTAACGTTTAACTTTGCCTTCTTCTTGCTGATCGCCATTCTGTTGACCGACTTCGTGGTGATTCGGATTGTCGAGAAAAGGCTGATCCAGGATCGGATCGAAAAGGGCGGGCAATTTATCGCAGAGATTGCCGGAGATTTTTTTGAAAATCCGATTAAACGCCAACCCCGAAATACAGCCGCCATTGATCGCCTTGTGGGGGCTTCTAAGCCGTGGGTGGCCTATGCGCTGGTTACCGTCAAAAAACGGGAAATCGTAAAATATGGTACGCTGCCCGATGATATTTCAATGGATATGGAAAAGATAAAAAAGTGCGCGGGCCCGGCCGAAGGGTCCCAATACGCGCTTTTAGGCAAAACCTGGGGGGTTTTTTGGAAACAGAACAAATATGTCGCCCTCTCAGAGCCGTATCTAAAATCTCAACCGGCAGGCGCAGCGACGGTTGTCATAAGGCTCGACGATATCTATTCGAACCTGCGGGAATCCCAAAAAATCATTATTTTTTACTGTCTTGCCAATCTTTTTGTCCTCCTGTTTATCAGCATGCTCAGATTGTCCAGGCTGGTGGTTCGGCCGATCCATCGGTTTATTCGATTAACCGAGGATGTGCACTCAACCGATCAGTTCCCGGATTATCCCGGCAAGCGCAATACGGAGTTCAACCAGCTCTCAAATGCCATTCACCAGATGGCCCGGCGGATTGAGGCCGATAAAGAGAGAATCGAGGAGTCTTTGCACTCGCTCGAGAAAGCGCACGCGGATCTAAAAAAAACACAGAAGGAAATGATCCGCGCGGAAAAACTTGCCTCCATCGGGCGTTTGTCTGCGGGCATCGCCCATGAGATCGGAAATCCCATAGGCGTCGTATTGGGCTATCTCGGGCTGCTTAAAAAACAGCCGGCTTTTACGGCGGAGGCCAGGGGAAGGGAGTATATTGAGCGGGCGGAATCCGAAATCAACCGGATTAATACCATTATCCGCCAACTGCTCGACTTTTCGAGATCATCCTCCTCTGACAGACAAGTCGTTTTTGTTCATGCGCTAATCAAGGATGTCGGCCAGATGATTTCAAGTCAGCCGTTGATGGAAAAGGTCAAGCTGGTATATGATTATTCAGCTTCAGATGAACGGATCTATGCGGACTATCAACAGTTAAGGCAGGTCCTGATCAACCTATTGATCAACGCAGTGGATTCGATTGCGGTTTCAAACAATTCAGAGACCGGTGAAATTTTGCTTCGAACCCGCGATATACCGGCATCAGATGAGAACGCCGTTAATCAGTCCGCGACCGTTGAGTTAACCGTCACGGATAATGGCACCGGTATCGCCAGGGAGGAAATTGATAATATATTTGATCCGTTTTATACTACGAAAGAGCCCGGAAAGGGGACCGGCCTGGGGCTTTCGGTCAGCTATATGATAATTGAACAGATTGGCGGGACCATAAACGTTAAAAGCGAACTTGAGCAGGGAACCGCCATTTCGATATATCTACCGGTGGCCGCTAGATCCTGATTGATCCGATAAAACGATATATATGCCGATGACGGAAAATCCTAAACGTCGAATACTCGTGGTTGACGACGAAGTCAACATGCAGCACATGTTAAAGTCCCTGCTGACCGATGCCGGTTATGAGGTGGATACGGTATCAGACGGGGCCCAGGCGCTGGAGAGCGTATCGAATACGACCTACCAGTTTATTTTTTGCGACGTTCGGATGCCCGAGATGGATGGCATGACATTTTTAAAGTCTGCACAGGGCGTCCTTGATCAAACCAACGTAATCATGATGTCCGCCTACGGCACGATCGATACGGCTGTCGAGGCTATGAAGCTTGGCGCCTATGATTATATTAATAAGCCGTTTAAGCCGGACGAGATCCTGTTGACTCTGAAAAAGGCGGAAGAACGCGAGCGGCTGAAGTCTGAAAATACCCGGCTCAAGGAGCAGATCCAGGCGATTGAGGACAGCTTTAATTTCGGCGAGCTGATTGGCAAAAGCAAGACTATGAAGGACTTATTCAAGCTTGCCGCCAAGGTGGCGCATTATGAAACAACTGTACTGATCAGCGGGGAAAGCGGTACAGGTAAGGAGCTCGTCGCCCGCGGGATTCATTTTAAAGGGTCTAGAAAAGAAAACAATTTAATTCCAGTAAATTGTGGTGGAATACCTGAAGCATTACTTGAGAGTGAATTGTTTGGCTACAAAAAGGGGGCATTTACCGGGGCGGACAAGGATACCAAGGGGCTGTTCGAGGCTGCTTCGGCGGGCACCATATTCCTTGACGAAGTCGGTGATTTGCCGTTGTCACTTCAAGTTAAGCTGTTGCGGGTATTGCAGGACAATCAGATTCGACCGGTCGGAGATACCCAGTCCCGGCACATCGATGTGCGGATTATTGCCGCCACTTCAAAAAATCTGGCTGACGAAGTCGAAGCCGGCAGGTTCAGAGAGGATCTATTCTATCGGCTAAACGTCATGCCGATCCGGCTGCCCCCGCTAATCGAGAGAACCGAAGACATACCGCTGCTCTGCCAGCATTTTATCGAGCGCTACAACAAAAAATTTGATAAAACGGTTAAACGTATTTCATCTTCAGCCATGACCCGGTTATTGAAGCATCGATGGCCGGGTAATGTCCGGGAACTGGAAAATGTTATCGAAAGGGCGGTCGTTCTTTGTGAAGGATCGGTTATCGGCGATGAACTGCTGCCGCCTGAACTCGGCTCCGTGAAGCATAGCCCGCCGATTGAAGACATATTTCAGGGGTATTCACTGAAAGAGGGGAAGGCGATTCTTGAGAAAAACCTGATCCAACGCGCCCTCGAAGCAACCCGGGGCAACCGTACCAAGGCCGCAGAGCTTCTGGAAATAAGCCATCCCAACCTGTTGCAGAAAATCAAAATTTACGGGTTGTCCGATCTATAAAAAAAGCCTTCGGCCCTCCGAAGGCTTTTTGGGCGGCAAAAAAATAGCAGAGGCAATCGTTTAATCCCCTCCGCGCATTATTCCGTCTATTTTTTGTCCTATTAACTGTTCTGTCGTCTATTAATGGCTTCCCGCAGCTTCCCGGAGCATTTGAAGGTTACGACATTTCTCGCATTCAGAAGCAGATCTTCGCCCGTCGCCGGATTTCGCCCGCGACGGGTGGATTTTTGCTTTATACAGAACTTTCCAAAACCTGATACCAGGACATCTTCTCCGGATTCAAGGCTTCTTTTGATTATCTCGAGTAGATTCTCCACAATATCGATGGACTTCTTTTTGGTAAAACCGAGTTCATTTACACTTTCTACAATATTATTTTTTGTCAGTGCCATTATGCCTCCTGGTCAGGACTAAGTGGTTATCAATTATTTTGCCGTTCGTCGGTTTCAGAATCGTCAGTATCCGCTGAGTCCTTGGTTTCCGTATAATAGGGTTTCACTTTTTTCACGATTCTATCAATTCTGGATGCAATCTCGTCTATTTCGGTCTTAAGTTGGGAATCGTCCGGTGTGGCCATACCTTTTTCTAAATATTTAAAATTTCAGTAAATAATTGTAAATCATTCAAATATTATTAATATTATTAAAAATACCTATAACTCAAGAATATGTCAAGACATTTTTACAATTTGTCAACAGGGTAGAGGCGCGTTTTGATCGAAGGCCGTCTGTTTTGTCGGGTTTTGCATGATCAAAGGGGTGGAGAGGGATAAAAATAGGGTGATGCCAATTGTGGTTAAAAATGTTAAAATAATGGCCTATGGCCATTCATGTTCACACAAACCCCAGGCGGAGCGATTAAGATGGGTCCGAATAAAAAGGAAGGAGGCCTGTGATGCGGTGGAAAGGGTTGGGCAGCCTGAAATCTCGGGTTTTTCTCAATATATTTCTTATGATGGCCTTGACCCTCGTGATGGGCGCGACGATTATCTGGTATGGCTCACAATTCAGCAAAATGGTCGACGATCTGGTCGACGAGGATATCGCCGCCCTTCAGGCTGCCAGAGGCCTGCAGACCGCCCTTGCCAATCACAAGGGGTTTGCCACTTATTATTTTCTTGACGGCGACCCGAAATGGCTGGAACAGCTAAGAGCCCAGAGACGCAATTTTCGAAAATGCCTGAAAGAGGCCTATACGCTGGATCCCAAGCTCGAGCTAAAGCGGCTTCTGAGCCAAATTGAAAACCATTACCAGAACTATATCCAATCAAAAGATACGGTCATCGCCCTGTATAAAAGCGGTCGCCGGGAAATAGGAGAAAAACAGCACTGGGAGGTCCGCTCCCAGTTTTTTGAACTAAATGATCTGTGCCAGAATTATGAGGAGCGCATCCATCAAAATATTTTAGAAACCCGCCGGGTCATTCATAAAAATTTTCACCGGGTCAGTGCTATTGCGCTCAGTCTTATTGTAACAGCCCTGGTTTTGGGGATTCTACTGGGGATTATGCTGGTCACTCAGGTCTTAGCCCCCATTCGGCGCCTGACAAAGGAGGCGGCAACCTTTGATGATTCTGTGCCGGAGGGAAACGAGGTCAGTGCCCTCAGCAGACGGATGCGCGGCCTGATGGAGGATATGGACCGCACCCGAAACGAGCTTCAGCAGAGCAAGGAGCTCTTGATGAATTCCGAGAAAATGGCGCTGGTAGGAAAGTTGGCCACCGAGGTGGCCCACAGTATCAGAAATCCCATGACCTCGATTAACATGAGGCTATTTTCTCTCGCCAGGAGCCTGGATTTGAATAAAACCCAGAGCGAAGATTTTGATGTCGTCTCAGAGGAGATGCGCCGCCTGGACAACATTGTCCGGAATTTTCTTGAGTTCTCCCGCCCCCACAAGCTCCAAAAACAGCGTTTCGATATATGTGATGTGATCAATATGACCCTGGAGCTTCTATCCTACCGCCTGAAGTTGCATGCGGTGACTGTCAAATGGGCGTCGAACAATGACCTGCCGATGATTGAAGCGGATCCGGAGCTCCTCAAGGAAGTCTTCGTTAATCTCCTGGTCAATGCCTGCGAGGCAATGGAAAACGGCGGGGAGATAGAGATAGCAGCCGAGGAAGGGGGCGTCAAAAATCTTGGCCGGGCGGTGATCGTCCGGGTCATGGATAATGGGCCGGGAATGTCTGAAGAGGTTCAGGCGAGGGTGCTTGAACCGTTTGAAACTACCAAGGCTGACGGCACGGGTCTTGGGCTTTTTATCGTGGTTCGTATCGTTGAGGAACACGGCGGGATGTTGAACGTGATATCCGCCGAAGGGGAGGGGACCACGTTTGTTATTACGCTACCGGCGGTTGAGGAGAAGTAAGAATGAGCGAGATTTTGATTGTGGATGATGACGATCAGCTGCGGCAGAGTTTTGCCCGGTTGCTGACAAATGAAAAATACGCGGTTCGTACCGCACCCACGGGTGAAGCCGGCATTGACGAAGTCGAACAAAACGTTCCGGACCTTTTGATTATGGACGTCAAGCTGCCTGGCATAAACGGGCTAAAAGCCTTGCAAGCCATTCGCGAGGTCGATACCACCCTGCCAGTGATTATTATGACCGCGTACGGCACCATGGACACCGCCATCGAGGCCACCAAGCTGGGAGCGTTCGACTATGTGTTAAAACCTTTTGAAATACCGGACATGCTGGATTTGATCGGCCAAGCCCTTGAAGCCGGCCGGATGATGCGTTCCCGTGTAAAGATGAATGTCGGGCCGGAGTCCGCCCAGGCGGACGCCATTATCGGGCGTAGTTCTTCCATGCAGCAGGTATATAAGTCCATCGGCCGGGTGGCGCCAACGGACGCGACCGTTTTGATCCGGGGAGAGTCCGGGACCGGCAAGGAACTTGCTGCCCGGGCCATATATCAGCACAGTCACCGTTCAGATAAACCGTTTTTGATTATAAATTGTGTGGCTATTCCGGAGACGCTGCTCGAGAGCGAACTGTTTGGATACGAAAAGGGCGCTTTCACCGGTGCAGTCAACCGCCGTGTTGGAAAAATCGAGCAGGCGGACGGCGGCACCATTTTTCTTGATGAAATCGGTGATATGCCCATGTCGATCCAGGCAAAGATCCTTCGTCTGCTCGAGGAGAGAAGCATCGAGCGGTTGGGCGGAGGCAAGCCCATTTCTGTGGACGTCCGGATTATTGCGGCGACCAATCGGAATCTGGAGCGGGCACTGGAGGAGGAGCGCTTTCGGGAGGACCTGTATTATCGTTTAAAGGTCGTCACGCTTGAGCTTCCGCCGCTAAGAGAACGTAAAGGCGATATCCCGCTGCTTTGTGACTATTTTATGGCCCTGTATGCCAAAGAGATGGAAATCGAAAATCCAGGCATGACGGATACGGCGAAATATATGATCAATAGCCATTCATGGCCGGGCAATGTCCGGGAAATCGCCAATGCCATAAAAAAGGCCCTGATTTTTTCCCGAGGCTACCCGATTCGGATCGAGGATGTCTCCCATGCCCTGTCTGGGGCAGATGCTTCAACAAATGCTTCGCTGAATGCGGAGTCGGTTGAAAACGTAGGCCGGAACTGGATTCGCGAGGTCCTGACGACCGAAAAACGCTCTGATATCTTTAACTATCTCATGGATCGCTTTGGCAGCATGGTTATCAGTGAGGCGCTGAACCTGACGCAGGGCAACCGAAGCCAGGCCGCCAAGCTTTTGGGACTTTCAAGGCCGACGCTGCAATCCAAGATAGAAAAATACAACCTCATGATCGAAACAGAGGTAAAAGGCCCGCCCCCTGGTTCACAGCATGCCTGAGCCCGGCCGCCAGATGTATTTTTAACCGGTATTCTGTTTGGGCTACCCTTATCCGCCCGCCTGATACAATGTTTTACACCCTGTAAAAAAAATCAGCATTTCCCTTTTTTGCAAAGCCTCCCTTTAGGCCTGAAAGTCTTCCTTTTAAGGGCCCTTTTTAAATATAATAATATAAAATTCAGAGTGTTATATTCTTCCCTCATTTAATGGCATGCAGCTTGCTCTTAAAGGGCAGCGGGCAAAGGGAGGGAAAATGGAAATGAAAAATGCGTTTACGCTCCTGGTAGCGGATTCGAACCCCTATGTGCGATCGTTTTTGCAGCGGGAATTGGCGGGGGAAGGGTATCAGGTAAGGGTGGCCGGTACGTCGAAAGAAATTTTCAACTGTTTTAGGTCGGGTTGTCCGCCTGATTTGCTGGTCATGGATCTCGATATGCCGGTAAAAATCGGGCTTGAAGTGTTAAGGCGGCTCTATAACTTGGTGCCCCGGATTCCGGTAGTGGTTTATACCCATCATATGGAATATGATCATCATGCAGATGCCCAAGGGGTGGATATATTTATCGAAAAGAATGGAAACCCGATTCCGCTTAAAAACGCAATTGCCGACGTGCTTCATTCTCACCACACCCATTGCATTGAATGATTTCCTTTCCTTTGCCCCCCAATCAGGCGGCAGGAGGTCGGCGTGAGTAAGGGTGGGGAAAAATATAGGCTATCAGAGAAGTCGGCCGGGGAGTTCAACGGCGCTGGCGAAGATAGCCAGTCCTATTTTCGGCGTCTTAAAAAGCGGCTTTTCATCTCACTTATACTGGCTTTTATCGTCCCCCTTATCATACTCTCCGGCTATTTTCATTTCCAGTTCAACGCGACCATTGAAAAAAACGGCGAACTGCATGTGCGCTCACTTGCTGAAAGCCTCCGCAATACCATTGATCTGTTTCTCCAGGAACGGGTGGTCAACATCTTCAATCTGTTCCACGGCAGCGGTTTTACAATAAATCCCGATCAGGCGGACATGAACCATTACCTCCAGAACCTGATGGAGGCCAATGATGCGTTTATCGATGTCGGATTTTTTAATCCTTCCGGCCGGCAGGTCGGGTATGCCGGCCCCCACCCGTATTTGCACGGAAAGGACTACAGCGAAGAGAAATGGTTCCAGACGCTGATGAAACAGGAAAAGAATTATTATATCAGCGATATTTACATGGGATTTCGGAATAAGCCCCATTTCACCATTGCCGTCAGGCAGCGGGTGAATGAACGGTTTTACGTAATGCGCGCGACATTAGACCCGGACAAGTTCTACATGTTTTTGCGTGATATTGGCCGCGGCAAAAGCATTGTAACCTCATTGATTAATCGCGAGGGCGCCTACCAGATCGTTGACCCGGACATGGGGGCGCTTCTGGCAAAAAGCGGTATCGACCCACCGGTGGAAAAAGGATCGGGCGTCACTGAAGTCTCCAGGCCGGAAGGCCATGAGATACTTGCCTGTGCATGGCTCTCGGAGGTGCCTTGGGCGCTGATCGTTCGCCAGCCGATGCGCGTGGCCTATGCGCGGATGTATCATGCCCGATGGGTGCTGATTATTACCACGGTTACCATCATTATTTTCCTTTTTACGATTACCTGGTTCAGCGTCCGGCGTCTGCTTTCAAAGGCTGAATCCACCGAGGAGAAGCGGCGGGATTTGCAGACCCAGCTGTATCATGCCGCCAAGCTGGTCTCCGTCGGTGAGCTGGCCGCAGGTGTTGCCCATGAAATCAATAATCCGCTGGGAATTATCGGCTCCCAGTGCGGGGTCATCCGGGATTTTTTCGATCCTGAATACGGCGACTATTCGGACCTCAACCCTGAGCTGGCCGATAAGATCCGCGAGGAGGTGGCGATTATTGATGATGCGGTCTACCGGGCCAGCGATATCACCCACAAGCTTTTGAAATCTGCCCGAAAGAGCGAGGCAAAGCTTTCCTCCATCAATATCAACCAGGTTTTGGATGATGTGGTGAACGGTTTTATGGAGCGGGAGTTCAAGCTGTCAAATATTGAACTGGTCCGTGATTATGCGAACGACCTGCCGCATATCCTTGTTGATGAGGATCAAATGCGGCAGGTGTTCCAGAATCTTATCAACAATGCCGCTGATGCCATAGAGGGCCCCGGGACGATTACCCTTAGCACGCGAAAAAAGGATGCCAATGTCCAGGTAACCGTCGCTGATACCGGAAAAGGGATGACACAGGAGGAACTCGGCAAAATTTTTATGCCGTTTTTTACGACCAAGCCGGCGGGCAAGGGGACCGGCCTGGGGCTTGGCATCAGCTTGAGCATTGTGGAGGCCATGGGCGGCACCATTGATGTGCAGAGTATGCCCGGGGCGGGCAGCGCATTTACCATTACATTGCCGGTTCAGGGTGGAGAGGAAACGGCTGAAAATGCCTAGTATAAGTTAAATAATTAAAAATATATAAAATATATACGAAATCGAGTGAGCCGATGGTTCCGGAAAGGAGTTAGTAATGGCCGGAGAGAAAAAACAGAAAGTAACAGGCTATGACAAGTATGTGGACTGGAAGATTTTCAGCATTCCGGTGATCCTCTTCTTTCTAATACTGCTTCTGCCCACTCCCTATGGCATGAAGGATGTGGGCACCGAATATCGCATTGGTCCCAAGGCGGTGGTCGGCCATATCACGCAGAGGCTCTTTGAGGAGAAAAGCACTGAGGTGGATCAATGGCAGCTTTTGACCGCCCGGATGATGGAGCAGAATCTTCAGATGGGGGCGCTTTCCAAAAACCGATTTATGGAGCGGGACATGGGATGGTGCAAAAAGTATGATATCCCGGCGGATCCCCAAAATTTTGAGAAGGCGAAAAAATTTGTTGAAAACCAATTGTCCAACGAGCAGTTCGGTTCCCTTATGCAATCCGCCCTGGATCTTCGCAAAGATAAGCTTAAATATGAAAACCTGAGCATGGAGGAAAAGGAAAAAGCGGATGAAGCGGCCTGGCAAATAAAGGTGTCCATTGCCATGGCGGTGTTCGTCGTCATCTGTTTCTTTACGGAATGTATCCCCCTTCCGGGGGTAGCCTTTTGTATTGGCCTGATCCTGGTGTTCGGTGGCGTGGTTACAAAAAAAAATGTGGCCATGCTTTACTGGGACGATGCCTGCTGGTTCATCATGGGCAGCCTTATGTTTGCGGCTGCATTTGTCAAAACCGGGGTGGACAAACGGATGTGCCTGCTCATGTTCAGAAAACTCGCCAGGCCCAATGTCAAATGGATTACCCTGATATTTTTTATCATTATGAGCCCCCTGGCCGCCTTCATATCCGACCATGCCCTGGCGGCCATGTTTTTGCCCATCGGCATCCTGCTCTATGAAAACAGCCTGACACCGGATACCAAGGAAGATCCAGAGCTGGCGAAACTACTGATGATAGCCGTCGCCATGGCCTGTAATATCGGCGGACCCGGGGCGCCATCCGGCGGCGCCCGAAACGTTATTATGATGACGTATCTAAACGACATGTTCGGCTTTGACATCGGCTATTTCCAATGGGTCACCTATTGTTTTCCCTTTGTCATCATTATGATCCCCATCGCCTGGTTTTTGGTAAACTGGCGGTTCAAGCCGCAGATCCATTCGCTGGCACCGGCCATGAAGCATTTGCGCTCTGAAATCGACCGGATGGGCGGATGGAACCGTTATCAGATTATCGCCATCATTATATTCCTGATTATGGTGTTCGGCTGGTTTACGGAAAAAGCATTCTATCAGATAGGGATTTATCCGATCCGGCTGGGTATCGGAACGATCGCCGTGGCCGGAGCCGTGGCCTATATAATGGCCGGTGTCGTCAACTGGCGGGATTACCAGGAAAAGGTCGACTGGGGCGTGGTTTGGCTTTATGCCGGCGCCATTATTTTCGGCCGGGTGCTGGATCAAACCGGCGCCGCCTACTGGCTGGCCCGCTCGGTGATCGATTTTATCGGGCCGCTGGGCATAAACTCGGGGTTGCCGCTTATGGCGGTATCCAACGGGCTGACTGCCGTTTTGACGAACCTGATGGCGGATGGGCCGGCAGCGGCCGCCGTCGGACCGATAGCCCTCAATATGGCCGGGCTTGTGCATCCGGGCACCACGTATCTGCCGTTCATGGCCATGTCGACGGCTGTCGCTTCATCCATGGCATACTGCCTGATTATCGGCACGCCGCCGAATGCCATCGTCTATGCCAGCGGCTACCTGGAGCCCAAGGATTACCTGCGAGTGGGGATCCCGGTTTGGGTTTTTTCCAACATCATGCTGCTACTGATGACGGCGGTTTATTGGGGGCTGCGGGGGTTCGGCAATCTGGCCGGATTTTAGGCAAAAAGAGTCAACCGACTAAAGGAGTTTCCAAATGTTTCGATCTTTAGAGGAACCGAACAAACCGTTCCAATACCACAGGGGCCGAATTTATTTTACCCGGCGCGCGGAGCGCAAAGTTTTCTTTGTGCTCACGCTTATCATGCTTATCGCCGGAGTTCTATATAAGCTAGGCGTATTTTGACGGAGGCAGCTATGGAACAGGTAATACCAAGACTTTCCGTTTCCGGCTATTTCCAGATTCTTTCCAGGGTGCTGGGCGAGCCCAGGGCGTTTTTTGTGGATCTTTCAGAAACGGCGGCAATGAAACAGGCGGCCGGATTTCTCGTCGTATCCAGCCTCTTTTTCGCGGCAGCGGCGCTGCTGGTTCACGGGTTTTCAAACCCGGCGGCCATTAGCGCTGTCCTGTTTGTAAACGCCATAGGCATGACGTTTATTTCAGCCGGTCTA
>Ga0102926_1001782_pt1 | contig 12610 bp, 11 predicted proteins | sample SalPonR1_A_D2_MG_FD_78173 | JGI IMG/M metagenome (GOLD analysis project Ga0102926, IMG submission 78173) | Salt pond soil microbial communities from South San Francisco under conditions of wetland restoration - Salt Pond MetaG R1_A_D2_MG | ecosystem: Environmental > Aquatic > Marine > Intertidal...
CACCACCAGCGCCATGCGCGCGCCCTCGGCGCGCGCCGCCTCCGCGCCGGACGCGATCAGCGCTGCGCCAAGGATGAGCGCCCGCAGGGCCGCCCCCGGTCGGCAGCGGCGGACAGCGGTTATGTGGCGGGCGGTCATCGGCGGCGCATCCCTCTGGCACTGTCCCGAATCTAGCGGAATTGTCCCGTCCTGACGAGTCCTGCCGCGGCGCGGCGCGGCGGGGTTTGCCAGATCGCCCGGCGGCTGCTACCGTCTTGGCATAGCTGTTTGGATCGCCCGGATTTTCGCACCATGCCCGCCTGCCCGCCCTGCCCCGCCTGCCCGCCCCGCGCGGGCCGCACCCGATGACCCCGCAGGACTGTCTCGCGCCGCTCTCCGAGGAGGACAGCTGCGGCCCCGATCTCTACGAGAGCTTCGACAGCGTCTTCGAGAGCTACCTGCTCGATGCCGAGGCGCGGCTGCCGCAGAGCTTCTTCGGGGCCGACGGAAACCCGCGGGTGGCCCCCGACGCGATCGACCTCGGGGCCGAGTGGGAGACCGTGGCCGCGATCCTCGCGCGCTCGCGCGACCTGCGGCTGCTGGCCAGCTACGCGCAGTTCTGCGCGCTGGCCCGCGACCCGGCGGCGCTGGCCGATTGCCTCGAGCTCATGGCCGGGCTGCTCGAGGCGTTTCCCGACGAGGTGCATCCGCGTATCACCGGGGACATCATAGATCGCAACAACGCGCTCGAGCTTCTGGCGAGCCGCGCCACGGTCATCATGCCGCTCGAGTTCACGCCGCTGGTGCGTGACCGGCGGCTGCGCGACATCAGCCTGCGCCGGATCCTGCTGGGCCGGGGCGAGCGCAACCCGCAGGGCGACGAGGAGCCCGGCGATGCCGAGGCGATGGTCGCGGCCCTGCGCGCGGCGGAAAACGCCGACGCGGTGGCCGCCAGCCATGCCGCGCTCACCCGGATCAGGCAGGCGACGGGTCGGATCGAGGCGGTCTGCCTGGCCGGCGAGAGCCAGCCCTTCCGGCCCAATCTCGAGGAGCTGCACGGGCGGGTCGACGAATTGCTCGGGCTGCTGGCCGAGGCGCGGCCCGAGCTCGATGGCGGCGAGGCAGAGACGGCGGAGGCGGATGGCGAGGTCGCCGGTGCCGACGCGCCCGGGCCGGACGAAGACGCCGGGGCCGGGCCGGGCGCGACCCCGGCTGAGGTTCCCGGCCGGATTGCCGACATGGCGCAGGCGCGTGCCGCGCTGGAGGCGCTCGAGAGCTATTTCCGCACTCGCGAGCCGTCCTCGCCGAGCCTCGTTCTGGTGCGCCAGGCCCGCCAGCTCGTGGGGCGGCCGCTGATCGAGGCGATGGAGGTCCTGGTGCCCGAGATGTCGGCGCGCGCGCGTATCGATTTCGGTCGCGAGAGCGGCTTCCTGCTGGGCATGGACCGGATGCGCGCGCTGTCGGAGATCGGCGGCGATGGCGAGGAGGCCACCGCCGATCCCGCCGATTTCGCCGTGTCGACCCGCAGGGAGGCCGGGGCGCTGATGAGCGCGCTCGAGGGCTACTATGCCAGCTTCGAGCCCTCGAGCCCGATCCCGGTGCTGCTGAGCCGGGCGCGTGGCTATCTCAACCAGAGCTTCACCGCCATCCTCTCGGAATTCCTGCCCCCGCCGGAATGAACGTGCCGGTCGATTCGCCCGGGAGCGTGCCCCGGGGTCGGCCGTGTTCTTCTTTTGGTCCATTCACATGGGCCCCGGGCGGGCCGCGCGCGCCCGGGGCCTTGTATGTGGCGCGACAGAATCCACTAGATCGTGAGGAAAGTCTTGCGATTCCCCCCTTCGCCGGTCATACATTACGCTAATAACAAGTCTTATCGCGGCAAACCGTAACTAACGGCCGCGCCCACCGGGTGAGGGATGATGACAGGCACGCGCATCGACCTTCTTGTCGGCGAGCACGCGCGCAAGCTTTCCGAGCGGCTGCAGGCGCACCGCGCGCAGCTCTTCCCGCCCGATTCCCGCAAGCAGATGCGCAAGTTCACCTCCGGCGAGGCGGCGCGCCTCGTGGGCGTCAGGGATGCCTACCTGCGCAAGCTGCATCTCGAAGGCAAGGGCCCCTCGCCCGAGGTGCGCCGTGGCGGGCGGCGCTATTATTCCACCGCCGATATCCAGAGCCTGCGCGAGACGCTGGAGGCCGGTGCCAAGAGTCCGGGTACCTACCTGCCCGGCCGTCGCGCGGGCGATCACCTGCAGGTCATCACGGTGATCAATTTCAAGGGCGGTTCGGGCAAGACCACCACCGCCGCGCACCTGGCGCAGAAGATGGCGCTTGATGGCTACCGGGTGCTGGGCATCGACCTCGATCCGCAGGCCAGCTTCTCGGCGCTGCACGGCTTCCAGCCCGAGTTCGACCTGCTCGACGGCGGCACGCTCTACGATGCGATCCGCTACGACGACCCGGTGGCGCTGGCGCGGGTGATCCGGCGCAGCTATTTCACCAATCTCGATATCGTGCCCGGCAATCTCGACATCATGGAATTCGAGCACGACACGCCACGCGCCATCGCCAAGCATGACGGCGCGCTGTTCTTCACCCGCGTGGGCATGGCGCTCGCCGAGGTGGAACAGGCCTATGACGTGGTGGTGATAGATTGCCCGCCGCAACTGGGCTTTCTGACCATGTCGGCGCTGTCGGCGGCCACGGCGGTGCTTGTGACGGTGCATCCGCAGATGCTCGACGTGATGAGCATGTGCCAGTTCCTGCTGATGACCTCGAACCTCCTGGGCGTGGTCTCGGAGGCGGGCGGCAGCATGTCCTACGACTGGATGCGCTACGTCGTCACCCGCTACGAGCCCGGCGACGGCCCGCAGAACCAGATGGTCAGCTTCATGCGCTCGATCTTCGGGGCGCATGTGCTCAACCACCCGGTGCTCAAGTCAACCGCCATCTCGGATGCGGGGATCACCAAGCAGACCCTCTACGAGATCGACAAGAGCCAGTTCACCCGCACCACCTACGAGCGCGCGATGGAGAGCATCAACGCCGTGAACGGCGAGATCGAGGATCTCATCCAGGCGGCCTGGGGGCGCAGATAGCGATGGCGCGCAAGGATCTCCTCAAGGGCCTGATGGAGCCGCCCTCCGACCAGACCGGGAGCGATACCGGGGCCGCGCGCGTCGATACCGGGCGGCCGCGCTATTCCGGCGGCGCCATCGGCGCGGTCAGCCAGTCCATCGCAGGGCTGAAATCGCGCTCGGTGCTGGAAATCGACACCCGCGAGATCGCGGCCGGCGGGCTGCAGGACCGACTCGACCAAGACGAGGCCGGTCACCGCGCGCTGATGGACTCGATCCGCGAGCACGGCCAGCAGGTGCCGGTGCTGCTGCGTCCCCACCCCGCGACGCCGGACCGCTACCAGGTGGTCTATGGCCGCCGCCGGGTGCTGGCCCTGCGCGATCTCGGCCTGCCGGTCAAGGCGCTGGTGCGTGACCTCGACGACCGCGAGCTGATCCTCGCCCAAGGCCAGGAAAACGCCGCCCGCCGCGACCTGAGCTTCATCGAGAAGGCCAATTTCGCCCGGCAGATGCGCGATCACGGCTATGACCGCGCGACGATCTGCGCGGCGCTGCATGTCGACAAGACGGTGGTCAGCCGGATGCTGACGGTGGTGGATCGCCTGCCGGTAGAGCTGATCGAGGCGATCGGTGCCGCGCCCTCGGTGGGGCGCGACCGCTGGCTGGCGGTGGCCGAGCATATCGAGGTCGGCGTGTTCTCCGCCGACGAGGCGATCTCGGTGGCCAACCTGGCCGCCAATGACGAAAGCTCGGATGCCCGTTTCGAAGCGCTCCACCGCGCGCTCGCCCATGTGACGGGCGGGGGCAGAACGCGCAAGGCGCAGCCTCCCTCGCGCGAGCCGCCCCGCGCGCTCGAGGGGGGTGACGGCACCGCGATCGGCAAGACGGCCCGCCGCCGCGGGGCCACGGTACTGCACCTGTCGGACAAGGCCGCGCCCGGGTTCGCCGACTGGCTGATCCGCGCGCTGCCCGAAATTCACCAGCGCTGGAAGGACGGCGATGGTGACTAGCCCCGTCCGCGCCCTGCGCGCGGCCGGTTAACCCACCCTCAAGACCAAAGGAGGCACGACCCCGACAAAACAAAAAAAAGCCCCCCGAGAACGCATCCCGAGAGGCCCATGACCAAAGCGGTCATCTGAATCTACACAGTTCAGACCATGGGCCATCCGTTGACGGCTGTCAACAAGAACCGCTTTCGGCGGAGGTAAAAGTTTTGTCTCGTGAAAATGACCATGGAAATTCTGACCACGACTCCCTTCGGGTCGCGACCGGTGACGTCCGGGATACTGCGAAATGCCGCGGCCGCCCGCGCCGCTTCCCCCCTTCCCCATGCCGGGAAATGGGGCCTGTTTCGCGATCTCTGCACCGGACGCGCGGCCTTCGGCCTGAGCGACCGCGACCTGACGGTCCTCGCGGCGCTTTTGTCCTTTCACCCCGGCGACACGCTCGAGGACGGCGCGGCGCTGATCGTGTTCCCGTCCAATGCCGCGCTGTCGGAGCGCGCCCACGGCATGGCCGAGAGTACCCTGCGCCGCCATCTCGCGGCGCTGGTGCGGGCGGGCGTCGTCTGCCGCCATGACAGCCCCAACGGCAAGCGTTACGCGCTGCGCGGTGCGGGCGGCGTAGTGGCCCGGGCGTTCGGCTTCGACCTGCGCCCGCTGCTGGTGCGGGCGCCCGAGATCGCCCGCGCGGCGCAGGCCGCGCGCGAGGCGGCCGAGCGGCTGCGACGGCTGCGCGAGGAGGTGACCCTGCTCAAGCGCGACGCGATCAAGCTCTCGGCCTATGGCTGCGAACAGCATCCTGGCGAGGACTGGGCCCCGCTGGAGGCGCGGCTGCTCGATATTCACCGGCGTTCGCGCCGTAAAGCCGACGCCGACGCCCTTGCCGCCCTGCGCGACGAGATCGCCACGCTCCTGCGCGAGATACGGATCCTGCTCGAAGTGATGGAAGACGGCGTTACCAAAACAGAAAAAATGGCCGGCAGCGACGGCGAGTCCGAGCGGCACTATCAGAGTTCAAAACCAGAGAATTTTTGTATTGAACCTTCCCTAGAAAACGGAAGGGTGGCGCGGTCGGCAACCACGGATCCGGAAGAGATGGCCGGGGCGGAGCCAATCCTGCCATTGGCCCTTGTCCTCAAGGCGTGCCCCGATGTTGGCGAGTATTTTCCCGAAGGTATCCGGCATTGGCGCGATCTGTGCCGGGTGGCGGATTCGCTGCGTGGCATGCTCGGCATCTCGGCCGACGCCTGGAAACAGGCCATTGCGGTAATGGGACACCCGACCGCGGCGATCGTCCTGGTTTGCATCCTGCAACGGGTGATGCATATCCGCAGCCCGGGCGGCTACCTGCGCAGTCTGACGGCCCGTGCCGAGGCCGGGGAATTCTCTCCCGGGCCGATGGTGATGGCACTGCTTAGCCCGCGACGGCGTGTTGACAGCTGTCAACCAGCCCCGGGATGAGCTTTGCGGTCATCAGTTGACAGCTGTCAACACGTGGGTTGCGCCCGCCGGGGCAGGAATGCCTCAGGTCTCGCCCGATGCGGGGAGATCGTCGATACCGGGCAGATCGGAAAGCGTTGCAAGGCCGAATACCGTGAGGAAGTGCTGGGTCGTGACATAGCTGTGGGGCGCGCCGCGGCGCGGTGCGCGGGGGCCGGTTGCGACGAGGCCGCGCGCGTGCAGGCGACCGATCACATCGCGGTCGATCTCGCGACCGAATATCCGGCGCAGCCCGCGACGGGTGATAGGTTGATTCCAGGCGATGGCGGCGAGTACCGCGGCATCGACTTCTCGAAGTTCGGTCGCCGGACTTGCGGGATCGGTGGCGGCGCGGATGGCGGCAGCGTAGGTGGGGCGGGTACGGAGAATCCACCCATCGGCCACGGCGCGGACTTCGAAGGCGCGGTCCTCCAGATCGCTCTCGAGATCCGCGATCAGGTGGTTGATCGGCGCGTCCCGTCCGACAACGCGGGTGAGGGCGTCACGCGGCACCGGCGTGGCGGAGGCGAAGAGCACCGCCTCGATCCGTCTGAGCCAGAGCTGCCATCTCTGCGATGGCTGCAGGTGCGCGAGCTCGCGGTCCACCTCGGGGTCAGGCCGGGGCGGGGCCATGGTCAGAGACCGTAGAGCCGGAAACTGACGCGCCCGGTCAGTTCGCGCACCGCGCCGAGATCGAGGAGCCGGTCGCAGATGCGGCGCGCGGCGCGTCCGGACATGTGCGCGGCGAGCCCTGCGGGCGCGACGCAGTCGCAGGCGAGAAACATCGCCACGGCCCGGTCGGTCCGGCGGCTGCGCAACGTCGGTGCAACGTCGGTAATTCGCACAGCCCGGCGTTCCAACTCACCGGCAAGGCGCGTGGCGCGAATGGCGGCGGCGGCCACGGCGCGGTGGCAGGCGGCGCGCAAGGCGTCACCGCGGGCGAGCAGATCGCGACGCGTGAGGCCAGTGCCGAGGAGGGGCAGCAGATGCGCCTGCCCGCGGGCGAGCGCAAGCGCGGCATCGGCAAGTATCAGGGCAGGGTGGCTGTCGGTGCAATCAGCAAGCGCGGCCTCGAGCACCCGGGCGGCGCGAGTGACGGGCGGACCGCAGCCGGTGTCGAGAAGGCCGTCGACATGCGTGTGTTCGAGCTGCGGAAGCGCGATTGCCGGCGCGCCGGCGTGGAACGGGTGCGCGACGGCGCGCCGCCAGGCAAGAAACACCTCGCCGGCCGGTCCCGGCAGGTCGCCTGGCCGCGTCAGGTGGGCCGCGTCGCGCAGGTCGGTGGCGCGTTCCGGGCGGCCGGTGCGGATCATGCAGGCCTCTGCTGCGTGAAGGGCGAGACGATCGCGCAGGAGCGGCAGGGGCAGGGCGGCGCGCGCCGTCGCACTATCCAGTCGGGCCAGCGCTGCGCCAGAGAAAAATGCCATTTCTTCAATACTTTCGGCCTTCCTTCCCGTCATCCACCGTGGCACTGGCAAGGGGGACTCTTGGTCGGCACGGTGGCGGGTGGACGCGTCGGGCATGATTTGACACTACAGTATGGCGGCGCTTTTGACCAGAAAACAGCATTATAAGCGCCGCACTGTGCGGAGTCTTGTCATGTCCGATACATTTGTTTTATCGGACATGATATGAGACGCTCCGAAAAAGCTACGGTCGCAGCGGAAATCGGGTGAGAAAGTGCCGTCAGACGCCGTCGATCAGGATGTCGAGCGCGCGCTTGAGTGCGTCACGATGAGCGGCCAGCGATCCGGAGGGTTCGCGCAGCGCGCTGCCTGGAACCGCGGCCAGTTCCTGGATGCGCACGATCCATGTGATCCCGTCGATGACAACCGGCGGGGTGAGCCCCGGAAAGGCCGTATAGCGCCCGGCCTCTCGCAGCGGGGCGACGACGCGCGACGCGTCGATGCCGATCAGGTCGGTTTGCAGATCGACGACAAGCTGCCCGTCGTCCAGCCGGTAGAGATCGAATTGCGCCACCGGACCCGTGCCTCAGAAGCGACGGAACCGGGCCAGCGGCAGCCCGTCGCGGGCGACCTCGTCGGCATAGGCGTCCAGCGCGGCCCGGTTCCGGGTGCGCCACAGGCGGTTGCGCTCTGTCCGGGCCGCGTCGGCGATCGCGGATTCGGCAAGGCGCGACATGTTGAGGCCGAGCTCGCGTGCCGCCTCGGCCACGTTTGCGTCCAGCGTCAGGTTGACCTTGATACGTCCCATCGAATACTCCCGGAGCACACGCATGACAAAAGAGTATAAATCCGGCACCGCTGCGTCGCAAGACGGTTTCGGCAAGGCAGGGCCACTTGCGCCGGTGCCTGGCCCGGTGCGACCGGACCGTCTGGTGGAGACCGCGCGCGGCTATGCGCGCGAGGCCGTGGCGGAGAACACGCGCCGGGCCTATGCTGCGGACTGGGCGCATTTCGCGGCATGGTGCCGGCGGCGCGGGGCCGAGGCGCTGCCACCCGCGCCGGAACTGGTGGGGCTCTATATCGCCGGCCTGGCCGCGCCGGGGCAGGGCGGGGCGCCGCTGTCGGTCAGCACCATCGAGCGCCGCCTCTCGGGGCTGGCCTGGACCTGCGCGCAGCGTGGCCACGCGCTCGACCGCCGCGACCGGCATATCGCCACGGTGCTGGCCGGGATCCGGCGGCGGCATGCGCGCCCGCCGCGGCGCAAGGCGGCGGTGCTGGCCGGTGACATCCTTGCCATGACCGACACGCTGGGCCACGATCTGCGGGGCCTGCGCGACCGGGCGATTCTGCTGCTGGGCTATGCCGGGGGGCTGCGGCGGGCGGAGATCGTGGGCCTCGACGTCCACAGGGACGATACCCCCGACGGCGGTGGCTGGATCGAGATCATGCCGGATGGAGCGCTGCTTGTTCTGCGCGGCAAGACCGGGTGGCGCGAGGTCGAGATCGGGCGCGGCACGTCGGAGCCGAGCTGCCCGGTTGTGGCGCTGGAGCGCTGGCTGCGCTTCGCGAAGATCGCTGCCGGGCCGGTTTTCGTGCGCGTCTCGCGCGACGGGCAGCGGGCGCTCGATGCCCGTCTTGGCGACAAGCATGTGGCGCGGCTGGTCAAGCGCTGCGCGGCGGCGGCGGGGCTGCGCCCTGACTTGCCCGAGGCCGAACGCATGCAGCTCTATTCCGGCCATTCCCTGCGCGCCGGGCTGGCCAGTTCGGCCGAGGCCGATGAACGCCATGTCCAGAAACAACTCGGGCACGCCTCGGTCGGGATGACCCGCCGCTACCAGCGCCGCCGCGATCGTTTCCGCGTCAACCTGACGCGGGCTGCGGGTTTGTGAGCCACGCCCCGTCGGCAGGACAGCCGGCTCAGGCGGGGTTTGACAGTGCCGCGAGGGTGGCGCGGACCCCGCCTTCGGTATTGGCGATATCGGAGCCCAGAAACTGCCAGAACCGCCCGACCTGCGCCGCGGGCAGGATGGCGTTGTCGGGGATGAGCGCGGCGGTGCCGAGCGCTTGCGCGCCACTGAGGGCCATGACCAGAAACGGTGCCCCGTCCCCCTGCGGCGTGTCGCGCAGTCGGCGGCGGGGCAGGGTGAAGGTGCCGGTCCCGGGATCGAGTGCCGAGGACAGGTTCTGAAGCCGTCCCGCCGGGTCGATGAGCAGGAGCGCGACCTGTTGCCCCGCGGCGCCGTCGAGCTGCCCTGCGGGGTCGTCGCCGGCCCTGGCGGGCGGGATCAGCCGCAGCACCAGTGGCGGCTCGGGGGCGAAGGGCAGTTCGAGGCCCGCCAGGAAGTCGAGCGCCGTGCATTGCGGCTCCGACACGCGGGCGATGTCGAGCGCGGGGGGGCGGCCATGGGCCTCGGCAAAGGCACCGCTCAGCCCGGTGAAGGCATCGGCGCGCGCGGCGAAGCCATCGAGCGCCAGTCCGCCGCTCTCGTCGGGGGTCGGGGCAGGCTGAACATGGCGGCAGGGGGGGCCGCCGGACGCGGCCCGGTCCGACATCCAGGCGATTTCGGCGGCGCGGTCGCCACCGGCGGGCAGGGGCAGAAAGCCGCCATACCATGCGCCGCCCAGCCCGAGCCCGGCCACCACGAGCAGCGTCGCCGCGCGCCGCCCGGCACCGCCGCTGCGCGGCGGCGCGGCGGGCGCGGGTGTGGGCGGAGCCGAGGTCGCGGGCGGGGCCCCGAACGGGCTGCCGCCGGTGTCCTCCGCGACAGGCGGAGGCTGCGAGACGGGTGCCTGCGACACCGGTGGCGCGGAGCTCGGCGGCTGTGATCCCGGCGGCGCGGAAACGGGCGGCACCGACGGTCCCGGCTGTGCCTGCGGCGGCTGGCTGGCGGGCGCGAGCGCCTGCAGCAGCGCGGCCATGTCCGCCGGGCGGTCTGCGGGGTCGGGTTGCAGCATCCAAGACAGCAGCGGCTGCAGCCGGCCGGGCAAGTCCGACAGGTCGGGTACCGACATGCGCGCGCGCACCGCATCGGCGGGGTTGTCGCCCATGTCGAGCGGGTGGCCGCGCGCGGCGGCGGCGGCCAGCAGCCCGAGGCTGTAGATATCCGCCTGGCCGGTGACGTGCCCCTCGTAGAGACCGAGCTGTTCGGGGGCGACATAGCCCGGCTTGCCCGCGAACTGCCCGCCGATCAGGGTGCCGCCGCCGGCCTTGGTCTCCTTGGCGATGCCGAAATCGATGATCTTGGCGTTCTCGACCCGGTCGTCGGGCAGGATTACGTTGTCGGGAGACAGATCGCGGTGCACGACGCCTGCGCGATGCGCCACCGCGAGCCCGTCGGCGAGCCGCCGCAGCAGCCGCAGCACGTCCTCCTCGGGCAGCGCCCCGTGGTCCATGTGATCGCCGAGCGAGACGCCCTTGACGAATTCCATGACCAGGCAGGGCCGGGAGATGCCCGGGTCGATGGTGAACACCTCGTAGCGCACGATCGCGTCGTGGGCGATGCGCCGCAGCACGGTGGATTCCTTCTGGAACAGCGACAGGATCTTCTCGTCATGGGCCAGTGCGGGCAGCACGATCTTGATCGCCACCACCTCGGCGTTGTGGATGTTGACCCCGCGATAGACCTCGCCCATGCCGCCGGTATTGATATGCTCGGTGATCTCGTAGGTGCCGATCAGCACTGTTCCTGCCGGAAGCTGGATCGGGCTGCGGGTGATATGCGAGCTGCGATCGGCCGCGCCGGAGGTGGAGAGCTGCGTGCGGTCCGGCGGCACGGTTCCCTCGGGAGGTCGGGAGGTCATGGAATGCGGTCTTCCTCTGTGTGCCCGGCAATCTCGTCGCTGCTGACCACCGTCTTGAGCGCGCAGCGCACGATCACGGCGGTGACGTTGTCGCTGGCCCCGCGCGCGAGCGTTTCGGCGAGCAGCGCCTCGCAGGCGGCCTGCGAGGGCTTCCCGCGCATCATGGACAGGATGTCGTCGTCCTGCAAATGTCCGGTGAGCCCGTCCGAGCACAGAAGAAACGTGTCGCGGTCGCGCAGGGTGCCGGTGACATGGTCGATCCCGGCCTCCTCGTAGACGCCGACGGCACGGGTGATGACGTTCTTGCGCGGCCAGTTCTCGGCCTGTTCCGCGGTGATTGTGCCACTGTCGAGCAGTTCCTGTGCCTCGGTGTGATCGCGGCTCATCTGCGTGAGCGCGCTGTCGCGCAACAGGTAGACCCGGCTGTCGCCGCACCAGCTGCAGGAGAAATTCGCCTCGTGGATCAGCAGCGCTGCCAGCGTCGCACCGACCGTGGCATCGCCGTTGCGTGCCGACAGCGCGCGGATATCGGCATTGGCCCGCGCCACCCGGTCGAGGAACCGCGCCCGCAGGTCGGGCGCGCTGGAAGAGCGGTGCACCGTCTCGACCTGGTCGACGATGGTCTGCGCCGCGACATCGCCGCCGAAATGCCCGCCCATGCCGTCCGCCACCAGCCATATCCCGAGCTGTGGCGCGGCGAGATAACGATCCTCGTTATGGTCGCGGACGCAGCCGTCATGGGTTACGGCCCCGGTTTCGAAACGGAATTTCGGATTGCTCATGGCGGCTCAGGCTCCTGTCTGTGACATGGTCCGGGGGATGGCATCGGTCAGCATGAAGGCGAAGGTCTCGGGATCGGGCAGGCCCGCGAGCGAGATGACGCTGGTCTCGCCCCGCGGCGCCTCGCACCACCAGTAGCTGCGTCCGGTGGCGGCGAGGTGGTGATCGCTGGCGCGGATACCGGTCCAGACGTCGTCGTGACCCTCCGGCCCGGCCAGCCCCGCGCCCTGTCCCCAGAGCGAACGCTGCGCGAGAAGCTGCGCCATCTGCGCGGCATCGTCGGGCAGGCGCGGGGCGGACAGCCGGGCGAGACTGGTTTCCACCGTCTCGAGCGTGGCCCCCTCGCGGGCGGTGTGGAGCAGCCGGTCGCAGGCCGCATACCAGCGCCGGTCGGGCGGTTCGAGCACCGGCGGCGGCATCAGCCGGGCGTGATCGTCCGCCAGCACCAGCACCAGCGGAAAGAGCCGGCCCTGCCGGTCGGCCGAGGGCAGGAGCACGCCGGTCACCGTGCCCGCCTGTTCATGGGCGCGCAGGTTGCGCGTCCATTCCCCGCGCAGGACGTCCGGACCGATCCAGAACCGCCAGGGTGGCGCCTGCCGCCAGGCCTGCCCCCAGTCGTCGCCGAGCAGGGCGCGGGTGTTCTGCACCAGCGGCAACAGCCAGTCCTCGAACGGGCGCAGCAGGTCCTGTGCGATGGCGCGGGAGATGAAATCGCCGCGCGCGGGCAGTTTGCCGAAGAGCCCGGCGGCGCAGGGCGGGCCGGACGGCTCTGCCTCGGGGGCGGGGGCGGCGAAGATGCCAGGGGCGGGTTGCGGTTGCTGCTCCGGCTCCGGCCCCGGGTCCGGCTCTGGCGGCACGTCCGGGGCCTGGGGTCCGGCACCCGCATCGGCCTCGGGGGCCGGGTCCGGCGGCGGATCACCGGGCGTGTCCTGCGGCTCTGACGCGGGGTCGGGCGTTGGCGGGGCGGTCGCGGCGCCGGGGTTTGTTGCGGATGTCGGCTCCGCGTCGTCGGGCGCGCTGCCTGCGCCGTCCCCGGCGGTGTCTCCGCTCGCGGTGTCCGGTGCCGGCCCGGGGTCCGACAAGGGGGCAG
>Ga0102926_1001784_pt1 | contig 12601 bp, 13 predicted proteins | sample SalPonR1_A_D2_MG_FD_78173 | JGI IMG/M metagenome (GOLD analysis project Ga0102926, IMG submission 78173) | Salt pond soil microbial communities from South San Francisco under conditions of wetland restoration - Salt Pond MetaG R1_A_D2_MG | ecosystem: Environmental > Aquatic > Marine > Intertidal...
AAGCGGCTTTTATCTTGATAATCTTGAAATTTTACAACATCAACTTAAAGAATTAGACAAAAGCGGGAAGAAAATTTTACTATTAGGTGTTTCATTCGCATTACTGGATTTAGTTGAAACTTACGATTTCGACTTAAAAAACACTACAATTATGGAAACCGGCGGAATGAAGGGCCGTCGAAAAGAAATGATTAGGCAAGAATTGCATGAAATTCTTGCAAAAGGATTTGGGGTAGACAAAATTCATAGTGAATATGGAATGACGGAGTTACTTTCGCAATCGTATTCCAAAGGCAACGGAGTTTTTGAAACTCCGCCGTGGATGAAAATCCTTATACGTGATCCTGAAGATGCCTTGAATTATCTCCCGGAACGCAAGACTGGCGGCATAAACGTGATAGACCTGGCCAGTTTTAACTCTTGTTCATTCATTGCCACCCAAGATTTAGGCAGGAAAACCAACGCAGATTTAACTGAAATTCTAGGAAGATTTGACAATAGCGACATTAGAGGATGCAACCTGTTGATCTTATAACCAGTATAATTTTTATAAACACTAGCCAATAAAAACTTAAATATCAGTAAGTTATAGTTAAAATATACTAAGACTTGTAATTAATTAGAAGTTCTGCCGACTTATTATATGTAAGATGAAATTGGATAAATGAAGTTGATTCTTACAGCTAAGTGAATTTTTTTCATATTAGATTGGTTAGTTAGTTGCAAACCCCGCAAACATCCTGTTTACGGGGTTTTGTATTTTATCAACTAAAGTCTTTAAACTGTTCTAATAATATAAGTATTTTTCTTTCCTTTATTAATAATAATGTACTTATCATTAATAAGATCTTGCGGAGTGATAGTATAATCTTCCTTTACTTTCTCCTTATTTACAGAAACTGAATTTTCTTTAAGCGCCCTTCTGGCTTCACCATTGGATTGTAAGAAATTGGTTTTTGCCGATAAAGCCGCGATCATATCTAAACCAGATTCTATTTCAGCTTTGGAAATTTCTGCTTGTGGTACGCCTTCAAAAACATCTAAAAATGTAGCTTCATCTAAAGATTTTAAATCGTTAGCAGTACTTTTTCCGAATAGTACTTCAGAAGCTTTTACCGCGTTTTCATAATCTTCTTGCGAATGCACCATCACAGTTATTTCTTCAGCCAAAGTTTTCTGAAGCGCACGTAAATGGGGTGCTTCTTTATGTTCCTCAACAATTTTTTCTATTTCCTCCTTACCCAATAAAGTAAAGATCTTTATATATTTTTCAGCATCAACATCACTGGTATTCAACCAATATTGGTAGAATTTATAAGGCGATGTACGCTTAGGATCTAACCAAACATTTCCGCCTTCGGTTTTGCCGAATTTAGTACCATCAGCTTTTGTAATTAAAGGGCAGGTTAAGGCATAGCCTTTTCCATTCGCAATACGTCTAATCATTTCAGTTCCGGTGGTTATATTCCCCCACTGGTCACTTCCACCCATTTGGAGGCTACAATCTTTTTCCCTAAATAGGTGCAAAAAATCATAACCCTGAACTAATTGGTAGGTAAATTCGGTAAAAGACATTCCTTCAGCTGCATCAGAAGACAAACGTTTCTTAACCGAATCTTTGGCCATCATATAATTCACGGTAATATGCTTCCCAACGTCACGAATAAATTCCAGAAAGCTAAAATTCTTCATCCAGTCGTAGTTATTCACCATAACTGCAGCATTTGCCTCTTCCTTGCCAAATTCCAGAAATTTAGAAAGTTGGTTTTTTATAGCCTGCTGGTTATGATTTAAGGTTTGCTCATCAAGCAGATTTCGTTCTGTAGATTTTCCTGAAGGATCACCAATCATTCCTGTAGCTCCACCAATTAAAGCATAGGGCTTATGCCCACAAAGCTGAAAATGCCTTAACATCATCACACTAACTAAATGGCCAATATGCAGCGAATCGGCAGTTGGATCTATTCCCACATAAGCGCCGCGCATTCCTTCTTTTAAATGTTCTTCGGTGCCTGGCATCACATCATGCAGCATACCTCTCCAGGTCAATTCTTCTACAAAGTTCTTATTCATAATTCAAATAATTTTGCGCAAAAATAATAGGAAATAAACTCGGGGCAAGTCCCCGAGGCCCTATTACGAAATAATATTTTGATTTCTTGGAAATTCTTGGAGATTTAAATCTCGATTATCGAGTAAAGATACCATAAACTCTTATTTTTCCTAAGTGCTTTTGGTATATTTACCACATGATTCTAGTTACAGGTGGCACCGGACTTGTAGGTTCACATTTACTGCTGAACTTAATGAAAGCCGGCAAAAAAGTTAGAGCACTTCATCGTACAAATAGCGATCTCTCTGCTGTTGAGCACGTTTTCAATTATTATACCTCCACTGAAGAAGCCAAAAGTCTATTCCAAAAAATTGAATGGTTTGAGGCCGATATCACCAACATACCTCAACTCAATAAAGCTTTTGAAAACATAGAATATGTTTATCACTGTGCAGCCCTGGTTTCATTCGATCCTGCAGATGATAAAAAACTTAGAAAGATTAATATTGAAGGCACTGCAAATATCGTAAACATGTGCATTATCTTTAAGATTAAGAAGCTGTGCTATGTAAGCAGTGTGGCTGCGCTTGGAAAAAGTTTAAACAATAAAGAAATTAACGAACGTAGTATGTGGAATCCTGAAGAAGACCACAGCGACTATGCGATTTCTAAATATGGTGCCGAAATTGAAACCTGGCGAGGTACGCAGGAAGGAGTTCCAACGGTAATAGTGAAACCGGGAATAATTATCGGACCGGGATTTTGGAAAGAAGGAACCGGCCAAATTTTCTCCAGAATTAATAAAGGAATGAATTATCATTTTCCGAAAATAGCTGGATTTGTAGGTGTTAAGGATGTGGTAAACGCAATGGAAAGCCTTATGCAAGCTGAGATTGAAAATGAAGATTATATTTTGGTTTCAGAAAATCTTAGTTTCAAAAAAGTCTTTGAAATAATCGCCAAGGAATTAGATAAACCAAAACCGAAAAATGAACTTAAAAAATGGATGCTATGGCTTGGTTGGTTTTTTCAAAAAATTGGTGGAGTTTTTGGTGCTCAAAGAAATATCTCCAAAAACACAGTAAACACCTTATTTCAAAATACCCTATATAATAACCAAAAAATTAAAAAAAGTATCGGCTTTCAATTTACTCCAATGCATAAGGTAATTGCTGAAACTGCTACGTTCTACAAAAAAGATAATTATTGATTTCTAGACATTGGTTCTGGCAGACTATCAATAAGCATCCTATCAAGCGAATCTTCGTCGTCCATTATAGAATTCGAAATCTTCTTGAATTCCCGCTTTGCATCAGGGCCTAAAGAATCTCTTAATTTCTGCAAAGAATCGCGTTTCACTTCAGCAAGAGAGTCTTTTAAGCGCTGTTCCTGCTTCTGTAAAGTATCTAGTTTAACTTTCAATCTTAGAAAACCTTCTTTTACACTGTCGTAAATCCGTTGGTAGGTTTCATAATTATCAGCATAATAATCATTACTGCGTTTAAATTGAACGCTGTCTATATTATATTTTTCAAATATGTACTGCTGACCGTCAATTCCGGTATTTTCAAATGTGCGTTTGCTTACATTCCTTGCCGATTGTAACAAGGAAATTTCTGTAATTATATCCACCATTTTATCTTCGGGAATGAGATCTTCCGGTTTTTCAGACTTTTCAATATCCTGACACGCCCCAATAGCCAGTGCGATACTAAACAATAAAATGATTTTTTTATACATATTATCTATCAAACTGCAAACGCTCTGCCACCTTCGCAAAAGGCTGATGTTTGAAATTCCTGTATACTAAATTTCCGTTTACGAAAGTGTGCGTTACCCTGGATTTAAAGGTCACACCTTCAAAAGGAGACCAGCCACATTTATACTGAATATTATCGGGTTGAACTGCCCAGGGTGCATTAAGGTCAACAAGCACCAAATCGGCTTTATAGCCTTCACGAATAAATCCCCTGTCTTTAATTTGAAATAATATGGCAGGGTTATGACACATTTTCTCTACAATTTTTTCCAAAGAAATTTTATCCTGGTGATAGAATTGTAACATTGCAGCTAACGAATGCTGTACCAATGGCCCTCCACTTGGAGCTTTGGTATACACATTGTTTTTTTCTTCTTTAGTATGCGGTGCATGATCTGTCGCAATTACATCCAACAAATCATTATTTAAAGCTTTCATTAAAGCTTCCTGGTCTTTTTTGGTCTTTACCGCAGGATTCCATTTTATTAAGGTTCCTTTTTTCTGATAATCGGAATCGTTGAACCACAAGTGGTGAATACAAACCTCTGATGTTATTTTTTTATCCTTAAGCTTTTTCTTATTGCTGAATAAACTCAGTTCCTTTTCAGTAGAAACGTGGAAAACGTGAAGTCTTGCTCCTGTCTTTTTAGCAAGTGCCACTGCCCTTGAGGAAGATTTATAACAGGCTTCTTCGCTTCTTATCTTTGGGTGTAACTCAATAGGAATATCGTCACCGTAACGATCTATGCATTCCTTAAGATTTTTTTGTACTGTTTCTTCGTCTTCACAATGTACAGCAATTAGCAAGGGCGATTTCGAAAAAATTTGCTCTAAAGTCTTTTCATCGTCTACCAGCATATTTCCGGTAGAGGAACCTAAGAATAGTTTTAAAGCTGCTGTAGTTTTAGGATCAACCTTTAGAATTTCTTCAAGATTATCATTAGTACCCCCAAACATAAAAGAATAGTTGGCGTAGGATTTAGCCTTAGCCAGTTCAAATTTCTCTTCCAGTTTTTCTACGGTAGTTGTTTGCGGAATAGTATTCGGCATTTCGATAAAAGAAGTAATTCCACCGGCTACAGCGGCACGAGAACCCATTTCTATATTTTCTTTGTGGGTAAGACCGGGCTCTCTAAAATGCACCTGATCATCTATTACACCCGGCAACAAATGGGTGCCTTCGGCATCAAAAATTTGCACATCGGGTGATTTGGCGCTAATGCTTTCGGCAATTTCTACAATTATCCCGTCCTCAATAAAAACATCAGCTTCGGTGATTTTACCCTCATTTACAATCTTCGCGTTCTTAATTAAGACCTTCTTCATTTCAATTTAATCTGCTTAAAAAGACTTTTAATCTTCATTATTATTACCCCAAAAATGGCTTCAGAAATTATGGAGCCACTCATTTTTGAAGTTCCTCTTGTTCTATCTGTAAAGATCACAGGAACTTCCTCTAATTTATATTTCAGCAAATATGCTTTAAACTTCATTTCTATCTGAAAAGCATAGCCCACAAATTGGATACTATTCAAATCTATGGTTTCAAGTACTTTTCTTTTATAACAAACAAAACCGGCGGTGGTATCGTGAATATCCATTCCAGTAATAAATCTAACATATTTAGAGGCCATCCAGGACAATAATACCCTGCTCATAGGCCAATTAATTACATTTACCCCGGTAACATACCGGGAACCTATTGCTATATCAGCTCCATTTCTTTTACAGGTGTTAAACAATCTAACTAGATCGTTAGGATTATGAGAAAAATCGGCATCCATCTCAAAAACATACTCGTAATCCTTTTCCAGCGCCCATTTAAAACCGTGAATATAAGCTGTACCCAGGCCTAATTTCCCTATTCTTTCTTCAAGAAAAAGGCTATCGTGAAACTCTGCCTGTAATGTTCTTACACGGGTAGCAGTCCCATCTGGAGAATTATCGTCTACCACCAAAATATGAAATTCTTTAGGTTGAGAAAACACGTTTCTAACTAGTTGCTCAATGTTTTCTATTTCATTAAAGGTGGGTACAATGACTATCCCCTTTACCATTTCACCAATTTTTGCACAAATGTAGGCAATTTAAATCTTCGTTTCCCGGGTTCATCTTCAAGTTTTAACCTCAAAATAATTATACATTTGCATAAAAAATCGAATCCTGGAAGCCGTAGAAAGACATGTTAGCTCACTAGACTGGATTACACTAACTTTAATGGGTGCATTCCTCTTATTAGCCGTTGTCAAAACTGTCTATCCACAGCGGTTTGAAGATTTCCTTTCACTGCTTACTTCAAACAAATTTATGGTGTTTAGAGGAAAGAAGAACAAGGCTTTTCATCCTTTTAACATTTTGCTTTCTTTTGTTCACCTAATCTCTTTTTCTTTACTTTTTTTCTTGATTTTCAATTTCTTTTGGAAAGAAACTACGTTAGAACCGGTCGTTGTATTTATAAGAATAGCAACCGCTTATGCTAGTTTTGTTCTACTAAAATTCGGATTAGAAAAAATTGTTGGAAATGTTTTTGAACTGGATACTGAAATAGATACTTATCTTTACCAAAAGATAAGTTACCGCAATTTTATTGGTCTTATTTTATTAATTCCCAGTTTAATTTTCACCTACACTTTTACCCCTACTGCCTTTACCCTATATAGTTTGTTGGTTATTTTAGTCCTATCCAGTATATTTAGCCTGTTATTAATTTACAGAAAAAATCAAAGTCTTATAACGAGTAATTGGTTTTATTTTATTTTGTACCTTTGCGCTCTCGAAATTGCCCCTTATATTATTTTGTACAAGCTAATTACAATCTAAAAAAGGATCAAATAAAAGTATTGATATATGAAAGTGAAAACAATTTTGGTTTCCCAGCCCGAGCCTAAAGTGGAAAACTCTCCTTATTTTGAGCTTGAGGAAAAACAAAAAGTAAAAATTGATTTCATCCCCTTTATCCACGTAGAAGGTGTTTCTTCTAAAGAGGTACGCCAGCAAAAGGTTGATCTTACGAAGTATACTGCCATTATTCTTACCAGCCGTAATGCGGTTGATCATTTCTTTAGAATTGCTGAGGAATTGCGGTTTAAGGTTCCAGACACACTTAAGTACTTTTGTTTAAGTGAAGCAGTAGCCTATTATTTACAGAAATATGTAGTTTATCGCAAGCGGAAAATTTATGTTGGAAAAAGGACTTTTGCAGATCTTTCTCCACTAATTAAGAAATATAAGAACGAGAAGTTTTTATTGCCATCCTCAGATATGCTAAAACCAGATGTTCCTAAAACCCTGAACAAATTAGGTGTGGAATGGAAACAGGCAACTTTTTATAAGACGGTAGTTAGCGATCTTTCGAACCTGCGTGACGTAACTTATGATATTTTGGTTTTCTTTAGCCCAAGTGGTATTAAATCACTCTTCGAAAATTTCCCGGATTTTGAGCAAAAACAAACTAAAATAGCGGTATTTGGAAACACTACTATTAAAGCTGCTAAAGAACATAACCTAACCGTGAATATAAAAGCGCCAACCCCAGATACACCATCTATGACAATGGCACTTCAAAAATATATCGCAGAAGCAAATAAAAAATAACATACAGAAGCATTTTAAAATTCACTTTGTGATTTAAGATTACCTTCCTTTATATATTTTCAATAAAAAATCCGGTACATTTTGCACCGGATTTTTTTGATTCAATTAACTAATTAAAACAATGCTATGAGGAAGTTGGCCCGCCGGCCATAATTTCTTCATTTGCATATTCTTCAAATTTTTCAAAGTTCTTTTTAAAGGAGTTCGAGAGTTCGTTTGCCTTTTTATCGTAAGCAGCTTTATCTCCCCAGGTCTTTCTCGGGTTTAAAACCTCAGCAGGAACACCAGGACAGCTTACCGGAATTTTTATACCAAAGATATCGTGAGTGGTAAATTCAACATCTTCCAGCTCCCCGTTAAGCGCAGCACTAATCATAGCGCGTGTGTATTTAAGTTTCATTCGGCTCCCAGTGCCATAAGGCCCTCCGGTCCAACCGGTATTAACCAGCCATACATTTACACCAGCTTCTTTCATTTTTGCACTCAGCATCTCGGCATACTTGGTAGGATGTAAAGGCATGAAAGGAGCTCCAAAACAAGCTGAGAAACTCGGTACGGGCTCGTCAATTCCAGCCTCAGTTCCTGCGACTTTTGCCGTGTAACCACTTATAAAATGATAAGCAGCCTGACCAGGCGTAAGTTTACTGATAGGTGGCAAAACGCCAAATGCATCAGCAGTAAGGAAAAATATGTTTTTTGGATTCTCACCTACTGAAGGCACCTGAATATTATCAATATGATGAATTGGATAACTCACCCTTGTATTTTGAGTAATACTGGTGTCGGAAAAATCTACATTCCCGTCATCATCCAAAATAACATTTTCTAAAATTGCTCCCGGTTTGATTGCCCTGTAAATATCGGGCTCATTTTCTTCGGTAAGATTTATTACTTTGGCGTAGCAACCGCCCTCGAAATTAAAAATTTTATTCTCTTTGGTCCAACCGTGCTCATCATCTCCAATAAGTTTTCTGTCGGGATCTGCAGAGAGTGTAGTTTTACCGGTTCCTGATAGACCAAAAAATATGGCCGTATCTCCTTCATCCCCTACATTAGCTGAACAATGCATTGGAAGGGTATTCTTATCTACCGGAAGTATAAAATTTAAGGCTGAAAAAATTCCTTTTTTTATCTCACCGGTATATCCTGTTCCACCAACTAAAGCAATTTTTTTACTGAAATTAAGAATGGCAAAATTTTCCTGTCTGGTGCCATCTACATCAGGGTCAGCTTTAAAACCCGGCGCATTCAGAATCAGCCAATCTTCTTTAAAGTTTTTCAATTCATCTTCCTCGGGTCTTAAAAACATATTATAAGAAAACATGTTAGACCAGGGATATTCGTTTACCACCCTAATATTCAACCTGTATTTATCTTCGGCGCAAGCGTAAGCATCACGCGCATAAATTTCTTTATCAGAAAGGTATGCTGCAACTTTAGTATATAGTTTATCGAATTTATCTGAGTCAAAAGGGATATTGATGTCTCCCCACCAAACTTTATCGCGGGTTATCTCATCTTTTACTATAAAGCGATCTTTTGGTGACCTCCCGGTGAATTCGCCGGTGTTAATCGCTAAAGCGCCAGAATTTGTCTCGGTTCCAAGGCCATTCTCTATGGTATCGTAATGAAGTTCTTCAGGAGATAGCTGGTAATGTACCCTTGCATTTTTGATTCCGTAATTTTCTAGCGAAATCGTTTTCGTAGTTTGGGTATGTACATCCATAAAATTAATATATGTAGTTTGTTTATGGTTACAAAATTATAAATCTTACAGAGATAAACTGCTAAACTTTCTTAAATTATTTCCGCTTTATTTTTATAAATTCTACCAGTAAAAAAACCCATCCTGCTATTAATAACGTACCTCCCAGCGGAGTTACTAAGGCAATACCTTTAAAATCTATGGTTGTTAAATTATTAGTAGCAAGTAAATATATTGAGCCCGAAAAGCAAATCACTCCGAATAATAGCAAGAGAAAAATAGCTTTTTGAAAACGAAATTGCTCCAGTCTAAAACTTCCTATCAAAAGAAATAATAAGGCATGATACATATGGTATTTCGCGCCGGTTTCAAAAGAATTTCGCGCCGCTTCATCCAATAATGGTTTTAAGCCATGTGCACCAAAGGCACCAATTATTACCGCTAAAAGTCCGAAAATCGCTCCGGTTATTAAAAATTTCCTATTCATTTAGGTTATTTTTTATCAGTTAAAGATTTAATACATTCGTTAACCACTACACAAAACTAATTTATTTTATGAAAGAAATCTTAATAATCGGGGCGGGAAAATCTACTTCTGTCCTAATTGACCACCTTTTGTCTAAAGCCGAGACTGAAGATCTATTTTTAAAAATTGGAGACATTGATCTGGAAAATGCTAAAAAAGCTTGCGCTAATAAAAGCCGCTGCGAAGCATTTCACCTGGATGTTTTTAATGCGGAAAGCAGGGAAAACGCTGTAAAAAATGCTGATATCGTAATTTCCATGCTTCCGGCGAGGTTTCATATTGAAGTTGCTAAAGCCTGCATACATTTCAAAAAAAATATGGTAACCGCTTCTTACATCAGCAAAGAAATGAAAGCGCTGGATGAACAAGTAAAGAAAAACGGACTCATATTTATGAATGAAATCGGGGTAGATCCCGGCATAGACCATATGAGTGCCATGCAGGTAATTGACCGGATTCGCGATAAAGGCGGAAAAATGCTCTTATTTGAATCTTTTACCGGCGGACTTGTCGCTCCAGAAAGTGACAACAATCTCTGGAACTACAAGTTCACCTGGAACCCCAGAAATGTGGTGGTTGCAGGTCAGGGTGGCGTCGCTAAATTTATCCAGGAAGGAAAGTATAAATATATCCCGTATCATAGGTTGTTTAGAAGAACAGAACTTTTACAAGTAGAAGGCTATGGGAAATTTGAAGGTTATGCCAATAGAAATTCTCTTGATTATATGAGTATTTACGGTTTGGAGGATGTGCTAACACTTTACCGCGGCACGATTAGAAGGGTCGGTTTTAGTCGTGCCTGGAATATGTTTGTGCAACTGGGAATGACAGATGATAGTTTCACCATAGAAGATTCAGAAAATATGAGCTATCGCGATTTTGTAAATTCCTTTCTTCCCTATTCTCCTACAGATTCCGTAGAACTTAAACTACGCCACAATCTAAAAATAGATCAGGACGATCTTATGTGGGAAAAGCTCTTAGAACTGGATATATTCAACAAAGACAAGAAAATTGGAATTAAAGCAGCTACTCCCGCTAAAGCTCTTCAAAAAATATTGACGGATAAATGGAAGCTTGGGCCGGAGGACAAGGATATGATTGTAATGTACCATAAATTTGGATATGAATTGAATGGTGAGAAAAAACAAATAGACGCCACCATGGTAAACATCGGGAAAGATCAAACAGAAACCGCTATGGCTAAAACGGTAGGGCTGCCTGTAGCGATAGCTACTTTGAAAATCTTAAAGGGTGAAATAACCACACCAGGTGTTCAACTTCCAATAAAAAAGGAAGTATATGAACCAATCCTGAACGAATTAGAAAAATACGATATTGTTTTTAAAGAAAACGAGACAGAATATTTAGGATACAATCCCTTTGGTGAAGTAGGAAATTAAATTTTTGAATTCAATTTCCTACTTTAGCTTTTTAATTAACCAAACCACCCCCAATGAAAGTTGTAAACGAGAATGTAATTATAGATGGTATAGATAAAACCATTTTAAATTTCTTAATGGAAGATGCTAAGAAATCTATCCTGGAAATTGCCCGAAATATTGGGATTACCGGAGCAGCGGTTCATCAACGTTTACGAAAATTGGAAAAGGCCGGTTTAATTGAAGGCTCTAAACTAATGATCAACCCCCGCTTACTTGGTTACAAAACCATGGCTTTTGTGGGGGTTTACTTAGATAAAGCAGTCAGCAATCCGCAAGCCGTTAAGCAGCTTAGCGAAATCCCGGAAGTTATAGAATGCCATTACACCACCGGTAACTGGTCTATTTTTATTAAAATTTTATGTAGAGACAATGAACACTTAATGAATGTGCTCAATAAAAATATTCAGGCTATAGAGGGCGTATCCCGTACGGAGACTTTCATTTCGTTAGATCAACAAATAAAAAGGCAAATCAAGATTTAATTCTTTGGATTTATTCTAAATAAGAATTAATTTTGCCTCATAATGAAAGTATTACACCAGTCCCAATTCTTCACCTCTTATCAATGTGATAAGCAGCGATGCTTTTTTATAGAGTTTCCGCATAAAACTGTCAAGCTCGGTTTTTGCCAGTTGTTAGCTTTTAGACAACAGGTTAGAGAAATTGATCTTGAGGCCCATTTTAATGGACAAAACACTCACGGGATGGAAATGCTTATGCTCTGTAATCGACAACATTTCTTTGTGCTCAATACTTTAGAAAGTATTGACCTTAAAGAATTCGTTACAGGAACCTTCGCTATGCTCGAACTTAACTCCCTGCTAACAGCTTCTGTTTAATTTTTTCACTTTAGATTATTTCTAAATTCAATTTGCAATTAGGTTCTTACTTGCTATTTGGCTAATTTTATAAAAAATGACCAATGAAAGATTTAGTAAGACAAAAATTAAGTATCCATGTAGATGTCATGGATCTTTTAAATAAACAAATTGAAAAAGAAGCACACTCCTCATCGGCCTATTTAGCAATGGCCTCCTGGTGTGACCATAACGCCCTTTCTTATAGCGCAGATTTTTTCTACGAACAGGCTTCGGAAGAAAGAGAGCATATGATGAAGATCTTTAGATACATTAACGATAACGGCGGAACTGCTTTTTCTCCTGAAGTTGGTGGTGTAAACCACGATTTTAAATCCTTGGAAGAAATCTTTGAAACCGCTTTAGATCAGGAAATAGCTATCACCAAATCCATACACAACCTTGTAGGAAAATGCCGAAAGGTAAACGATTATACTACAGAGTATTTTCTACACTGGTTTATCCAGGAACAAATGGAAGAAGAACAAACTATGCGCCGTGCGCTTGAGTTGTTCGACCTTATGGGAACCGATGTTCTTGGACTTAAATTACTGGACGAGCGTATCCCACAAATTAGGGAAAAGCGCCCTGAATAAGACCCTTAATAGACGTCATCCTTAATTTATTTCAGGATCTAGGTTGATATAAACTACAAATTTAGC
>Ga0102926_1001788_pt1 | contig 12596 bp, 14 predicted proteins | sample SalPonR1_A_D2_MG_FD_78173 | JGI IMG/M metagenome (GOLD analysis project Ga0102926, IMG submission 78173) | Salt pond soil microbial communities from South San Francisco under conditions of wetland restoration - Salt Pond MetaG R1_A_D2_MG | ecosystem: Environmental > Aquatic > Marine > Intertidal...
ACACCACTGAGTTCAATACTAAGAGTGTCATAAACGGTGACATGAGCGGTACAACCGGGGCAACCGGCGGAAGCATGACAATTGATTTTACTGAAGCTCCAGCAGATGGGGATACTTTCGATCTACAAATCGGTGACGATACTTGGTCAATTACTGTTGCTGGAGGCACAGATGACCTTACTACTGAAGCGGACATTGATCTTACAGAAAAAACAATGAGCGTAGCGGTAGCCAGTGGTACTCTTACTGCTGCATCACTTGCTACACAACTTGAAGTTGCGTTTAGTGCATTGGGAGATGGTACCGCACAAGCACAATATAATGCGGGAACAATTACAGACGAAAATCTTGCGAATTTCGACTTTACTGTTGATGGCGACACGCTAAATATTGCAGCAACAGATGCCGGAGATTTTGCAGGCGATGACGACATACGCGACATCATAGGCGTTTCCGATGCAAGTGGTATTGCAATAACCGAAGTGGATGCTACAGACGGTACGGGAGCTACGGATGTGGCAAAATTGCAAATCGGCGCAAACAACGGCCAAACGATGGAGATGTCAATCAATGACATGAGAGCGCTCGAATTGGCAGTTTCATCAACAACAAGCGGAACTTCTTTCACTTCGACATCTTTGACCGATGACAGTGGCACTACAGAGTACGCTTTGGACCTTTCTACAGCTGACAAAGCGACAGCCGCGATCGCGGTTATCGACACCGCTATAAGCTCCGTTTCATCCGAAAGATCCGCTTTGGGATCAATTCAAAATAGACTGGAGCACACAATCAACAACCTTGGAACTGCATCCGAGAACTTGACTGCTGCAGAATCCAGAGTCAGGGACGTTGACATGGCAAAGGAAATGATGGAATTCACCAAGAACAACATCCTCAGCCAAGCAGCTACATCAATGCTTGCTCAAGCCAATCAACAACCTCAATCAGTTCTTCAGCTTCTCAGATAAGGAAAAAATTTTGCAGCTACAACAAGCCGGCCGATTCGTCGGCCGGCTTGCATTTTTTATATGTGGCGAGTGATATGAATCATATTCATAAAAACAGACCGAGTTTCTTCCTATATATAGAGGCTTGAAACAAGCGTATGTGATATATAACATGCGTAAATTACGCAGAACTCGGATTATTATGAATACGATTCATATGGTAAAAAATGAGCGGAGGTGTTTCAGAGTGATAAGGATAAATGAATCGAAGGGTGTCGCAAGTGAAACTTTTGCAAAGAGGGCACCGAAAGCGGAGTCGCCGCAAAAGGCTTTGGACAAGCCAATCGTCGAAATAAAACGGATTGCATCGGATCATCTTCCGGAGTCGGAAAAAAAAGAGCCGAGCCGTGAGGAATTCGAGGAAATATTAAAAGTGGCAAGTGAGGTCATTTTCGGAAGCGACAGCCATTACGAGTTCAAGCTCCACGAGAAGACCGGAACAATGATGTGCAAGCTGGTGGATAGCGAGACAGACGAGACCATTCGAGAGATTCCATCGGAGAAGATTCTTGACATGGTGGCGGGAATATGGGAATTAGTAGGAATAATAGTGGACGAAAAGGCTTAGGGGTGATTTCATGAGCAGCGGAATAAATTTTTTGGGATCCTATTCAGGAATAGACCAGACCACCATCGATTCCCTGATGGAAATGGAGAGACTTCCACTGGTGCAGATGGCGAATCAGAAAACTGAATATGAGAGCAAGCAGGGTGCATGGAGGGACATCAACACTCGTCTCGACAGCCTGATGACCAAGGTGAGGGATTTACAATATGGGTCGGTTTATGAAGGCAAGACAGCGAATAGCACCGATTCGGAAACAGTTTCGGCCTCGGCAACATCGGATGCCATGAATGGAAGCTATGAGCTCGAGGTGGACCGCCTGGCGACTTCCTCGCGCATAATTGGGAGCAAGGTTTTGGCGGATGGGGAGACAAACGACACCGTGCTCGGTGTGACGGGTAGTTTCACAATTACGAACGATGAGGGAACTTTCGAGACCATAACGCTTGAGGCGACGGACACCATTTCTACAATAGTGAGCGCCATAAACGACCTGAACGACACTCTTGAGGTGAGCGCGACGGTTGTTGACGGCCGCCTGGTGATTGAGGACGACAACACGGGCGCAAGAACTCTTACGCTTGCAGACACCGACGGAACGCCTCTTGCCACGATCGGGTTGGACGTGACCGATCCGGATGTGACCTCGGAGACGGGTTTAACCGCGCAGTTTTCCATAAACGGGATTTCTGTCGAGAGGGATACAAACAGTGTGGACGACGCGGTGGAGGGGCTTACCATAATTCTTGGCGCGGAAACGGAGGAAGGGACTTCTGAAAGCATAAGGGTAGCCAATAATACTGCGACTACGGTGGAAAAGGTCGAGGCCTTCATAGCCCAGTACAATTCAACGCTTTCCTTCCTGCAGGAGAAATCAAACGCTGGGGATCCTGAAACGGCAGGAAGCGCGGGAGCTTTGGCGGGCGATTCGACTCTGCAGAGGATTATCTCGAGCCTCAGAACCATGGTTTCAAGCTCAGTTTCCGGGCTTGATTCGGAATTTACAAACGCCTCACAGCTGGGAATTACGACAATAGACAAAGACGGGCAGCTTCAGCTCGATTCATCGGAACTTACCGATGCTCTCGTGGAGGATGCGGAGGCCGTGAAGAATTTCTTTCACGACACGGATGCCGAGGGAGAGGAAATAGGGCTGACTGCAAATCTGGAAAATTATATAAACAGCCTCATAGCGACGGGAACGGGCATAACGGAGGTCAGGGAGGACGGACTTGAGAGGTCGCTTGATACCTTAAGCGACAGGATAGATGCCTTCAACGACCGCATGGAAATGAGGGAGAGCTATTACATCCGCATGTTCACCAGGCTCGATGTGGCGCTTCAACAGGCCGAGAGCCAGATGTCATGGCTTACGAGCCAGCTTGGCTCTCTTTCGGGCCTTTCCACAAGCGGCGACGGCTAAGCGCAGGGCCATGTAGATGATGAACATAGACAAGGTGGACTCACAGATTGTGAGGCTGATTCTGGACAAGACAGGAAAGGATTACGTGCACAAGAAGGACGAGCCATTCGTGGACAAGGACGGGCGGCACAAGGAAAGGGACAAACGGCGTGATGCCGAAGCTCTAAAGCAGGAAATTCGCCGTCTGAATGATTTGTTCGAGTCTGAAGGGGTGGACATATTCTTGCTTGTGGCGGAGAATCATGAAAAAAACAGGATTCAAGTAAAGGTGTTTGAAAAATCAAGCAATAGACTTATTAGAGTATTGAACGAGGATGAGATGGACCGAATCCTTAAAAAAATAATGGGGGATGCGGGCATCATTTTCGACAAAAGAGTTTAGGAGGAATCATGTATAACACTTCGAATGCATATAAAGCTTATGAAACCAACAATGTGACCACGGCATCGCCAAAAAAACTGCTTATAATGCTTTATGACGGAGCGATACGTTTCTGTCGCCTCGCGGAGCTTGCAATCCGTGAGAATAACATAGAAAAAAAGAACGAGCATCTCAAGCGAGCGCAGGACATACTGACCGAGCTCGCCGCGACCCTCAATTTTGAGGCTGGGGAAACGGCACATCAGCTGAGTGCTCTTTACGCTTTCATGACGCGGGAGCTGGTTGACGCCAACATACACATGGACGCCGAGAAGGTGCAGGGCGTGCGGGGCTTTCTCGAGGAACTTCGGGAATCGTGGATTGCCATTTCTTGACGGGAGGGATGAGTCGTGGTACAGTTTGAATTTTTAATTGAGAACCTGAACAGCCAAACCAATTTGTACAGGTCTTTGAAACCTGTCATGGAAGGGATTCGGGAAGGGTCAGAGAAATCCCCGGAGGAGATGTTGGAAGTTCTGAGAAGAAGCCAGGATACAATAGATTCAGTTAGCCGTTTGGCAGATGAGCGGCGGGTTATGGAGAAACATCTGTCGGAAATGCTGGGTTTGGAGATTTTCGAGAGAATTTCGCTTGAGGGTTGCGTGAAGAATGCCTTGCTGGGGTCCTTCGATGAGGCGGTTTCAAATTTGACGGAGGCGATTGAAGACATTATGGATTCTCAGAAAAGCGTTATCGATGCGGCAAGGGGAAAAAAAACGGTGATTGGAGAACGTTTGAAGGAGACATCCAAGGGGAAAATGAATATCAAGACCTATTATGCCAAGGTCAGTGATGCTTGTTTCATAGATGAAAAATCAAAATAACGAAAGATAAAAATTATTTATAAAACTATTTTTATCTTTAACCCTTGGTATTAACAGGTTTGTGGTGGAAAGGCAGGCCTATGGAGAATAATTAAAAATCAGGCAAATGGAAAAAGCGCTTGCTTTTTCCATTTTTGATGTTTAGAATTATAGTCAAACAATATTTACGGTGGGCAACCTTTTAAAGAGGAGTGACGAAAGTGAGTATGAAGATAACCAGAGACAGGGATATTGGAATTTTAAAAAAAGCCATGGATGTCGCGTCTCTAAGGCAGAAGTTGATGGCGAATAATATTGCCAATGTCAACACTCGAGGATACAAGGCTGAAAAGGTGGCTTTCGAGGAAGCCATGAAGTCCGCCATAGGCTTTTCTGAAGATATGGATTTGAAGAAGACCGACGAATGTCATATTGGGAGCGGTACGGAGTGGTCGTCGGTCCAGCCTGAAATCGTAAGGGATGAATCGGTTTCACAGCGCCTCGACGGCAACAATGTGGATATTGAGTCTGAAATGGTGGATATGGCAGCCAACCAGCTTTTGTACAATGCCTTGGCGCAGCAGGTTTCAAACAAGATTTCCGTTTTAAGATACGCCATTCATGAAGGGCGGCGATAGAAATGAAGATGTTTGATACCTTTGCAATAAGCGCCAGCGGTCTTACTGCGGAACGCTTGAGGATGGATACGATAGCTTCGAATGTTGCAAATGCAAATACTACACGTACTGATGAGGGTGGCCCCTACAGAAGAAAAGTGGCGGTATTTCAAGAGAAACTAAGAAATGAAATCCATAGAATGGGATTTGACGAAGAAAGCGGTGGAGCCGGAGTCGAAGCTGTTGGAATAATAGAAGACAACAGTCCTTTCAAGAGGGTTTATGATCCCGGCCATCCGGATGCAGACGAGGCAGGATATGTTGAGCTTCCAAATGTCAATCTTTTAAACGAGATGGTGGATATGATTGCGGCCACAAGGGCATACGAGGCAAATGTCACAGTAATAAATTCAAGCAAGGGAATGTATGCAAAAGCCCTTGAAATAGGCAAGTGATGAATTGAGGTGAAAAGCGAATGCGAATAGAATCGGTATCGGGCGGAATAAGGAATGCTATGGGCAAAACCGAATCGGCTGGCAAAACCGAATCGTTTTCAGAAGCTATGAAAAGGCAACTTGGAGAAGTTAACGAGTTGCAAGTACAGGCTGAAAAGGCTTCTGAAGCCTTGGCTTTGGGCGAGGCTGACAACATCCATGAAGTGATGATTCGTACCGAGGAGGCTAAATTGGCCCTTGAAATGACTGTACAGGTCAGAAACAAGGTTATTGAGGCGTATCAGGAGATAATGAAAATACAAATTTAATGTTATGGAAAGGGCAAACCAATCGAAAGAGTGGACGCAGAAACAAGGTTATTGAGGCGTATCAGGAAATAATGAAAATACAAATTTAATGTTATGGAAAGGGCAAACCAATCGAAAGGTTGGGACGCAAAGTTGACGGGTCTTAAGCGAATACGCAAAGATGGCCGGACTATTACCTGATGAAATTAGGGAGTCCTTTTTATAAGGTCTTTTTATATGCATGGATTAATAAAAACAGAGATATAAATATATTGCCGAGGGAGCCGTGGCAAATGGAAAATCCGAAACAGATGGCGAACAGAGTGGATGAAATATGGAAAGAAATGGATAGGGGAAAGCGCATCGGGATGGTCGGGCTATTTTTGGCATTTTTGATTGCGGTATCTGCTTATTATGTTTTTTTTGGTCGAACAGTATATGTGCCGGTCTTTTCAGGTTTGGAGATGAATGACTCTGCCAATATAGTCAAAAAACTTGATGAATTAAAGATAAGTGATTACAGGATTGCGGATGAAGGGGCGACCATAATGGTTCCAGATGGACAGGTGGACCGGCTGCGGCTTGACCTTGCGATGGATGGGCTCTTGCCGAACAGCGGCAAGGGTTTTGAGATTTTCGACGATGCAGGATTTGCCGTCACGGACGAGGATCGCAAGATCATGTATCAAAGAGCTTTAGAGGGTGAGTTGGCACGTTCAATCATGTCCCTCGAAGAGGTAGAGTACGCCAGGGTTCATTTGGCGCTTACGCAGGAATCAGTATTCACTCGGGATGCGAAGTCCGGCAATGCGACAGTGGTGGTCAAGATAAATCCTCTTGAGGGTTTGGGAAGCCAGCAAATAAAGGGGATAATTGCTTTGGTGTCGGGCGCTCTCCGGGATATTCCTGAGGGAAATGTTAGGGTTGTGGATACCAATGCCAATTTGCTTAGCGCCGGTATCTTTATGGAAGAGTCGGAGTTGCCGGCAACGGCCTTGGCCGATCGACGCATGAGCATGGAGGACGAGTTTGAGAAAAATATTGAGAGTGGGCTGCAGATTATGCTTGAACAGGCCTTGGGAGTAGATAAGGTTGTTGTGAAAGTCAATGCCGACATGGATTTTGATTCGGAGGAAACAACTGTTATTGAGTACGATGATGAAAAGGTTATTCGGAGCCAGCAAGATCATTTGGTAAGGGCCGATGGTTCGGTTGCAGAGGAAAGCTCGAGTCCGGTAGACAATAATTTGGATTATACCATAGAGGATCCTGAATATGCGGCAGAGGATGAAAGCATAAGCAGCTATGAAACCGTTAGGAACTATGAAATCGGAGAAACAAGAATACACAGAATCAAGGCGCCCGGAGAGGTCAGGCGTATTTCGACATCTGTAATTTACGATGGAGCCCTCGGTGATGCACAAAAATTGGCGATTAATAATATCATTATGGCCGCTGTGGGATACGACGAAAGCAGGGGGGACATCATCAGCGTGGAGGGATTGCCCTTTGACAAGACATATCAGGATGAACTGATAGTTGAAATGCAGAATCAGGAAGCAACATACTTGGAAAACACGCAAAGTCGCCAGAAGATGATGCTTTATGGAGGAATTGCAGGTGGATTTGTGCTGCTAATTCTTATGGTTGTGGCAATTTTTGTTGCCAGAAACGGCCGAAGAAAAGCTAGTTTCAGTGAGCGGTTGGATATGAACATGGAGAAACCGCTTCCAATAGAGGATGTATTGGAAGACGCTACATATAAGTTTGAATTCATGGAAGATCCGGAAATTGAAAAAAGTGTTAAGAAATATGCCGAGGAACATCCTGAAAAATTGGCGGAATTGGTGAAGACTTGGATTCTGAAGGATGAGGTGTGATACAGTTGAAAACACATAATAAGATTAAGGAATTGTCAGGTGTGGAAAAAGCGGCTGTTTTGTTCATATCCCTTGGGACAGATAAGTCATCGAAGGTATTGAAGATGCTGCCGGAGCAGATGATAGAAAAAATCACATATGAAATCGCTAATATAACTACGGTTGAACCTGAAGTTCGGGACGGCATACTTACTGAATTTGTGGAAATGAACAAGGCGAGGGAATATATCAAGCAGGGTGGAATAGATTACGCCCGAGATATTCTTACCCGCGCCCTGGGAAGCCAAAGGGCATTGTCCATAATCGAGAATTCGAGTCGTTTGGCAATGAAGAAAAAGCCTTTTTCCATAGCCAGAAGAACTGATCCAATGCAATTGCTGAAGACGATAGAGAATGAACACCCTCAGACAATCGCGCTTATCCTATGTTTTCTGCAACCGGAAAAATCGGCGCAGATTTTATCCGAACTATCGGATGAAACAAAAACGGATGTAGCCTACCGAATAGCCACAATGAACAAGACATCTCCCGTGGTCATAAAACAGGTTGAAAAGATTCTTGACGGCAAACTTTCAAATGTCTTGGACAACAACTTCGAATACTATGGAGGGGTCAGAACTCTGGTGGAGATATTGAATGCGGTCAACAGGTCCACTGAAAAGAATATAGTAGAGAGCATGGCGATGGAAGACCCTGAGCTTGCCGAAGAAATAAAAGACAGCATGTTTATTTTTGAGGATATCATCAGTCTCGACAATTCTGCCATCCAAAGGGTTCTCAGGGATGTCGACAATGCAGATTTGGCGCTTGCAATCAAGGGAGCGTCTAAGGACGTTGCGGATATCGTATACAACAATATTTCCAAGCGGGCAGCTGAAACACTCAAAGACGATATTGAATTTCTTGGTCCCGTACGTCTCATGGCAGTTGAAGAGGCTCAACAAAAAATTGTTGGCGTCATTAGAAGGCTGGATGAGGCAGGAGAAATATTCCTGAATAGAGGTGGCGAGGATGCAATCATTGCATAAAATATATAAAAACCATCAGCAAAACGACTACACGGAAAATTGCCCTATCCCTGTCAATGAAAATCCGGTGAGCAAAATGGAATATTCATCAGCAGGTCAGGCGGAGTCCCTTATACGACAGTCGAAGCATAGGGCAGACGAGTTGATACGATTGGCGGAACTGGAATGTAAAGAGATTATTTCCCGGGCAATGGAGGAAGCTGCCGAGTCGGTTGAAGAAAAAAAGAAAAGTGGCTATAAAGCCGGTTTTGAAGCAGGGGCTGAGGATGGCTATAAAGATGGTTTTGGAGTCGGAAAGCAGGAAAGCCTTAATAAAGGCCGGGAGTTTGTCGATAAGGCGAAAGAAGTTTTGAGAATAGCCCACATGGAGTCCAGGGATTACATAGAGAAGACGGAAAAAGAAATTATCGATTTGTCTATAAAAATAGCTGAATCAGTAATTCAAAAAGAAGTTGAAGTGGACGATAGTATTATTATGAGGATTGCAAAAGCGGCTTTGGCCGAGGTGAGAAATCGGAGCCAGATTGTTGTCAGGGCAGGAAGACAGGAGTCGATGATGCTTCAGGATAGGTTGTTGGAACTTCAGGAACTTTGCCCGAACGGAGTGTTTACAATCTTGAGGGATGAAACGATTAAGGATGGAGGTTGCATCATAGAGACCGAAATCCATGTTATCGATGCCACTGTCGACAAGCAGCTTGAAAATGTGAAACGAGCTCTGGTGGAAGCGGGGCGAAAGCATGGGGAGTAGCCTTGACTTCGATTTATATCACAGGGAATTGACAGGAAGGTCCTTTTGCCAGAAAGTCGGGAAGGTGACGCAGGTTATCGGACTGACAATACAGGTGGAAGGGGTCAAGGGATTTGTAGGTGAGGTTTGCCGCATCGAGCTTGACGATTGCCAGCATGTTCTGGCCGAAGTGGTTGGATTTAAAAACGAAAAAGTGCTTTTGATGCCGCTGGGTGAACTTAGCGGTATTGGACCTGGATGCAGAGTGATTGCTTCAGGAAAGTCCCTTCGCATAAGGGTCGGGGAAAATCTTTTGGGAAAGGTCCTCGACGGATTGGGGAACCCCATTGACAAAGGGAAGGTATACAGAGAAAGCGAAGTGGATATCTACAGGGCGCCGCCCAATCCCCTGAAGCGAAATCGTATTGAAAGTCCCATGTGTACCGGGATAAAAGCTATCGACGGACTCTTGACCTGCGGTGAAGGGCAACGCTTGGGCATCTTTGCAGGAAGTGGAGTTGGAAAAAGCACTCTTATGGGTAAAATATCGAGAGCTTCTGATGCCGACGTCAATGTCATCGCTCTCATTGGAGAAAGAAACAGGGAGTTGCGGAATGTATTGGACAAGGATTTGGGGGAGGAAGGACTGAAGAAATCGGTTGTGGTTTGCGCCACATCGGACCAGCCCGCTCTCGTAAGGCTTAAAGGGGCATTCACTGCCACCGCCATTGCCGAACACTTCAGGGACAAGGGACTCAAGGTAATGTTTATGATGGATTCAGTCACCCGTTTTGCAATGGCCCAGAGGGAAGTGGGCTTGGCAATTGGTGAGCCACCGACAACAAAGGGATATACGCCTTCGGTTTTTGCGCTTTTGCCAAAATTGCTTGAGAGATCAGGAACTTCTGACAAGGGCTCGATAACGGCCTTCTACACGGTTTTGGTGGACGGAGACGATATGAATGAGCCGATTGCGGATGCTGTACGGGGTATTTTGGACGGACATATCGTGCTTTCCAGAAAGCTGGCTGCCAAGAACCATTTTCCAGCCATTGACGTGCAGGAAAGTATCAGCCGCTTGATGAAGCAGATAGTAGACAAAGAACAATATGAGCTTGCGGGTAGAATCAGAGACAGCCTTGCAGTTTATGAAAAATCCGAGGACTTGATTAATGTGGGAGCTTATGAGAAGGGCTCCAATCCAAAGATAGATCAAGCAATATTTTTACACGACCGGTTGATGGCCTTTCTGCAGCAGGAAGTGGATGAGATGAGTTCTTTTGAAGAAACTTTGGAAACAATGAACCAGCTGTATGATATTTAGGGGGGATGGGGATGAAGAAATTCGACTATACCTTGGAAAATGTTCTCAAGCTTAGAATCAAAACTGAGGACGATCGGCTCGTTGACTTTTCCAGAGCACAACAGAGTTATTTCAAACATTTGAAATTTCTTGAGAATATCGATGAGGAAATAAGTGAAGTTCAAAAGTCCGGACAGAGTGACAAAACCAACCAACTGGCATATAGAAAACACAATTATTATTATCTTGAAAATCTCAGATTGAAAAAAGAGAGATGTAAAAATACAGTTAACGAAGCCGGAAAAATATGCGAAATGAAGCGTCAGGCTTTTGAAAAAGCTCAAATCAAGCGCAAAACCCTCGAGACCCATAAGGAAAAGCAAATTGTAGTTCACAAGAGGGAGCAGAAGCGCGAAGAGGAACGAATGCTTGATGAAATGGCTGTAACCGCCTTCAAAAGAAGGCGTGAGTTATAGAAAGACAGGAAAAAGGGAGGTGAACATATGGAAGAAACAACAAAACTGAATATAGGAAATAAGACGGGTTGCCCCATAGCTCCAGGAAAACTGATAAAAAATGGAAAAGGGAAACTTGCTGAAAAGACCTTTGAAAAGCTCATGCGCCAGCTTGTGGATGACAGAGTCAAGGCAGGCAAAGAGTCAGGAATTTTGAATGTGGAAATTGCTGAAAATTCTTTTAATGAAACTGGTATTGAGGCGATTTCGCGAGAGAATTTGAGTTTGATGTTTAAAAATCGGGTTTTTCCGGATTTGGATAGAATATCGACTGAAGAAAAACCGTTTTTTGAAGAGGAAGAGCCTGAATGCATCGCCGGAGATGGTGTGATTATAGAAACTGCGTCTCTTGTTGATAGGGGCAAGGTTGAGTTGGTCTCACTTGTACATCAGGCAGAATTGTCTGAAATACCGAAAGCATTGCCGATAAGCGAAGAAGAGGCAAAGGATGTTTGTTTTGGATTCAATACGGGTAGCACAGAGGATTTGATGGGCAATCACCCAGTGAAAGCGGCCTATTCAGGCAGAAACACTATCATGCCCAGAGCAGTATGGACCGGTGCGGAAGCTATTGAAACCTCTGGGGAAACGGTTGGAGGCGTCGATGTTGACAACGCGAAGAAGACTTTGCCGCAAAATTTCAACGCCGGTTTGATGGTCGGGTCAGAAAGCCGCGAAATGGATCTGCGCGAAAGCAAAAAAGCTTTTATGCCGCTTGCAGGTGCATCGGGAAAATTGCGGGCATTGGAACCGGAAAAGGCGCAAATTTCAAGTGAAGGCGCAATGGGCAAATCCGTTGACGAACTTCTGCATTCTGCAAGGGAACAGAGCCTTATGAACCGCTTGACTCAAATTATTCCGAAAGAGATAAGGGAGAGCAAAGCTTTTGGAATCGCGAAACCGGAAAACGAGCAAAAGGGCGAGGCAAATGAAAAAACTTTTGTCTTGGTAAAAGACATCATTCCGGAAGGCGCAGAGGCAAAGAGCGCCGGCAAGCAAGATGCAAAGAGACAGCTGTTGGACTCCAACATTAAAAAGTTTGAAGGGATGCCGATAAATGCTCAAAAGAATTCCGCGCAGGAAATTTCTGGAACCGGAACTTCGAATTCACCAAGAACCATTGAAAACTTAGATGAAATAAGCGGTAAAATCGAGTTCGGGATGGATAGAGTTCGCGAAAACGGCGAAAGCGTAATAAGGGTCAGACTGAGGCCCGAAGAATTGGGCAGGATTGAAATCAGGCTGGTCCAGGAGAACGGAATTGTAAAGGGCAGTATTCTCGTCGAAAACGAAGGGGTCAAGGAGCAAATGTGCAATCTTCTCTTGGAAGACAAGTTCTTGCAGGCGCTTGACGGTATAAAGCCTAAGGAAATTGAAGTCGGAGTATTCAATCAGCAAACAGGCACATTCAAGGATTTCGGGCAGGGAGCTTCCGATTTTCAAAAAGAATCCCGCAGCGGAGGATTTTCGGATGATTCCAAGGAAACCCGTGACAATGTTTGGCAAGGCAGCGAAGAAGGACAGGATATACAAAAAGGCTTGGATCTGTTCGCTTAGGA
>Ga0102926_1001791_pt1 | contig 12590 bp, 11 predicted proteins | sample SalPonR1_A_D2_MG_FD_78173 | JGI IMG/M metagenome (GOLD analysis project Ga0102926, IMG submission 78173) | Salt pond soil microbial communities from South San Francisco under conditions of wetland restoration - Salt Pond MetaG R1_A_D2_MG | ecosystem: Environmental > Aquatic > Marine > Intertidal...
CGCGCCGGTCTGGTGCCTGGCCTCGTGGACCGAGTTGAAGACCGGCAGGTCAAGATGCGTCTGGCCGCCCTTGCCGGGGGTCACGCCGCCGACCATCTTGGTGCCATAGGCGATCGCCTGTTCGGTGTGGAAAGTGCCCTGCGAGCCGGTGAGGCCCTGACAGATCACCTTGGTGTTTTCGTCGATGAGGACTGCCATCTTGGCGTTCTCCTTTGGAAATTCCGGGAAAGGCGCGCAGCGGATGCGCGCCCTGGGGGTCAGCCTTTGACCGCCTTCACGATCTTTTCGGCGCCGTCCTTGAGGTCGTCGGCAGCGATCACGTCGAGGCCGGAAGACGAGATGATTTCCTTGCCCTTCTCGACATTCGTGCCTTCGAGACGCACCACCAGCGGCACCTTGAGCCCCACCTCTTTCACGGCGGCGATCACGCCCTCGGCGATCACATCGCAGCGCATGATACCGCCGAAGATGTTGACCAGGATGCCTTTGACCTGCGGGTCCGAGGTGATGATCTTGAACGCCTCGGTCACTTTTTCCTTGGTGGCGCCACCGCCCACGTCAAGGAAGTTGGCCGGTTCAGCGCCATAGAGCTTGATGATGTCCATCGTGGCCATAGCAAGGCCCGCGCCGTTCACCATGCAGCCGATCTCGCCATCCAGAGCGATGTAGTTCAGATCGTATTTGGAGGCTTCGAGTTCCTTGGGGTCTTCCTCGGTCGTGTCGCGCAGCTCGGCGATGTCGGGATGACGGTAGACCGCGTTGGAGTCGAACCCCATCTTGGCGTCGAGGCATTTCAGGTCGCCCTTGTCGGTCAGGATCAGCGGGTTGATTTCCAGCATCTCCATGTCCTTTTCGAGGAACAGCGAATAGAGGATGCCCATCAGCTTGACGCATTGCTTGATCTGCGCGCCCTCGAGGCCCAGCATGAAGGCGATCCGGCGGCCATGGAACGGCTGGTAGCCGGTGGCGGGATCAACCGAGAAGCTGAGAATCTTGTCGGGGGTGCTTTCGGCGACTTCCTCGATATCCATGCCGCCTTCGGTCGAGGCGGCGAAAGAGATGCGCGATGTCTGGCGGTCGACCAGAAGCGCGAGGTAGAATTCCTTTTCGATGCCGGAGCCGTCTTCGATATAGATCCGGTTCACCTGCTTGCCGGCCGGGCCGGTCTGCTTGGTGACGAGGGTGCGGCCCAGCATGCGCTTGGTTTCCTCGGCGGCTTCCTCGACCGACTTGGCGAGGCGGACACCGCCGGCTTCGCCTGCGCCGGGTTCCTTGAAGCTGCCCTTGCCGCGGCCACCTGCGTGGATCTGCGCCTTGACCACCCAGAGGGGGCCGTCGAGTTCGCCCGCGGCGGTCTTGGCCTCTTCCGCGCGCAGCACGACGCGGCCATCCGAGACCGGGGCGCCGTAAGAGCGAAGGAGGGCCTTCGCCTGATACTCATGGATGTTCATGAAAATGTCCCGTTTTGCTACGATCAGGACAGATATACCCACATGCTTGACGCCGGTTTAAACCGTTTTCTTCTGTGGGGTGGATATTTCAGGCAATTTTCGGCGTTTTGTGATCACACAAATTATTGCTGTGATCACAAAGCAAAATATCTTGGATTCCGCATATTTGAAAAGAATCAATGCGGTTCATGAAAACGGCGCCCCCGCAGGGGCGCCGAGATGACGGCATCAGTGCTGCCCGGGATCAGGCGAGCGTGCTGTCGATTTCCTTGCAGGCCTTCACCAGACCTTTGACCGCATCGACGGATTTGTCGAACATGGCCTGTTCGTCCTTGGTCATCTTGATGTCCAGAACGCGTTCGATGCCGCCCGCGCCGATCACCGTGGGCACGCCGACATAAAAGCCGTTCAGCCCGAAGGCGCCATCGACATAGGCCGCGCAGGGCAGCACGCGTTTCTGATCCTTGAGATAGGCTTCGGCCATTTCGATGGCCGAGGTGGCGGGCGCGTAGAAGGCCGAGCCGGTCTTGAGCAGGCCGACGATCTCGGCGCCGCCATCGCGGGTGCGCTGAACGATGGCGTCCAGTTTGTCCTGTGTGGTCCAGCCCATCGCGACAAGGTCGGGCAGCGGCACGCCGGCCACTGTCGAATAGCGGATCAGCGGCACCATCGTGTCGCCATGGCCGCCCAGAACGAAGGCGGTGACATCCTTCATCGAGACGTCGAATTCGAGGCTGAGGAAGTGGCGGAAGCGGGCGCTGTCCAGCACACCGGCCATGCCGCAGACCTTTTCATGGGGCAGGCCAGAGAATTCGCGCAGCGCCCAGACCATCGCGTCAAGCGGGTTGGTGATGCAGATCACGAAGGCGTCCGGGGCGTTGTCGCGAATACCTTCGCCCACGGATTTCATGACCTTGAGGTTGATGCCCAGAAGGTCGTCACGGCTCATGCCCGGCTTGCGGGGCACGCCGGCGGTGACGATGCACACGTCGGCGCCGGCGATGTCGGCGTAATCCTGGGTGCCTTTCAGGCGGGCGTCGAACCCTTCGGAGGGGCCGGATTCAGCGATGTCGAGCGCCTTGCCTTCGGGGGTGCCTTCGGCGATATCGAACAGGACGACATCGCCCAGTTCCTTCAGCGCGGCAAGGTGGGCAAGGGTGCCACCGATCTGTCCTGCGCCGATGAGGGCGATCTTGGGTCTGGCCATTGGATTCTGTCTCCGGTCGGTTGGAATTTTCGCGCTTGGGGTAGTCCCAAATCGCGGCTTGCGCAAGACCGGCGCGCTTTGCGGGCATCATTGGCTGTTTCTGGCGGCGGGCGGTGAAACGCGATAATGGTGCCGGGAAACAGGGATTTATGGGCAAATACCATGCTGCCGATCGAGTTTGGCGTTTTTGCGCTTGCGGTGCCTGCGGTGCTGATGGCCGGGATTTCCAAGGGCGGATTCGGCTCGGGGGCGGCCTTTGCGGGCGCGTCGATTCTGGCGCTGGTGGTGCCGCCGGGTCAGGCGCTGGGCATCATGCTGCCGCTGCTGATGCTGATCGACCTCTCGACGCTCAGGCCCTATTGGCGGCGCTGGAGCTGGCGCGACGCACGCAGGCTGGTGCTGGGCGGCGTGCCGGGGGTTGCGCTGGGCGCGGCGCTTTACAGGGTGGCGGATGCCGATCTGTTGCGGCTGCTGATCGGGGCAGTCTGTTTCCTGTTCGTCGGCTGGCAGATCGCGCTGCGCGCGGGGCTCATGCGGGTGGCGGCAAGGCCGTTGCCGGGCTGGGTGGGCGTGCTGGCGGGTGTGGTGGCCGGGTTCACGAGCTTTGTCAGCCATGCGGGCGGGCCGCCCGCCGCCGCCTATCTGCTGTCCCAGCGGCTGGACAAGACGACGTTTCAGGCGACGACGGTGCTGACCTTCTGGGTCTACAATATCGTGAAATTCGTGCCCTACGCCTTTCTGGGAATATTCACCGTCGAGACCTTGCTGATCGACCTCGTGCTGGCGCCAGTCGCGATTCTTGGCGCCTGGCTGGGGGTGCGGGCGCACCGGATGGTGTCTGAGCGGTTGTTCTTTGCGGTCACTTATGTGTTGCTGACATTGACCGGAGGCAAGCTGATCTGGGATGCGCTGACCTAGGTTGCCGGCACCGTGAACCTGGCATTTTCTGCGTTGCGGCGACAAAGCACTTGAATTTTTCGCGCAAAAAGTGGCATTCCGGCGCAAGTTTATTTCGGCAGTGACTCGGGAGACAGGCTTCAGATGGATACCGCGACGCGACCCTACCGCTCGGTTCTTTACATTCCCGGCTCCAAGGAACGGGCGCTGGAAAAGGCGCGCGAGCTGCCCGCGGATGCGATCATCTTCGATCTGGAGGATGCCGTTGCGCCCGAAGCCAAGGCCGAGGCCCGCGAGACGCTGGCGCGCGCGCTCAGCGAAGGTGGCTATGGCAAGCGGTCGCGGATCGTTCGGATCAATGCGCTGACCACCGAATGGGGTCTTGAGGATGTCCGTGTGCTGGGCGAGGCGGGTGCGGATGCGATCCTGCTGCCCAAGGTCAACACGCCGTCGGATGTGGACAACCTGGCCGACATGCTGGGGCCGCAGGTGCCGATCTGGGTGATGATGGAAACCCCCGCCAGCGTGTTCAACGCCCGCGAGATCGCGGCCCATGCACAGGTCACGGGGCTGGTCACGGGAACCAACGATCTGACCAAGGATCTTGGCTGCCGCTACCGCGCCGACCGTCTGCCGCTGATGACTGCCTTGCAGATGATCGTGATGGCGGCGCGCGCGGCGCGTGGCGTGGTGGTAATCGACGGGGTCTATAACCGGTTCCGCGATGGCGACGGGCTGAAGGCCGAATGCGAGCAGGGCCGCGACCTTGGCTTTGATGGCAAGACATTGATTCACCCGGCGCAGATCGAGGTGACCAACACCGCCTTTGCGCCGACACAGTCGGAAATCGAAACCGCCGAGCGCCAGATCGCCGCCTATGAGGAAAGCAAGGCCTCGGGGCAGGGTGTGGCCGTGGTGGACGGGCAAATCGTCGAGAACCTGCATGTGGTCGCTGCCAAGCGCCTGCTGGGCAAGGCCGGGGCGATCAGGGAAATGGCAGCGGAGTAGCACGGCATGACATATCTTTTTCTGGGTTTGATCCTGTGGGTTGCGGGGCATATGTTCAAGCGCTTCGCCCCCGACGCGCGCGAAGGCATGGGCAACGCCGGCAGGGGGCTGGCGGCGCTGGTGATCCTGGCGGGTCTGGTGCTGATGGTGATCGGCTATCGCGCGGCGGATGGTGCGTTTCTCTGGGGGCGGCATCCGGCGACGGTGGGCATCAACAACCTGTTGATGCTGCTTTCGGTCTACCTGTTCGCCGTCTCGGGGATGCAGACCGGGCTGGCGCGAAAGATGCGCCACCCGATGCTGGCGGGCGTCAAGGTCTGGGCGCTGGCGCATTTGCTGGTCAATGGCGACATGCCCTCCTTCGTGCTGTTCGGCGGTTTGCTGGCCTGGGCGGTGGTCGAGATGATCGTCATCAACAAGTCACAGCCCGAATGGGCCCCGCCCGCGCCTGCGCCCAAGAGCAAGGAAATCGCGGCACTTGGCGGGACGGTGGTGCTTTTCGCCGTGATCTCGGCGATCCACTACTGGCTGGGCTATCCGGTTTTCGGGTGACGCGATGAAGCTCTACCGCTTTATTTCGGGCGATGACACGTCGGCATTCTGCCACAAGGTCAGCGCCGCGCTGGACAAGGGCTGGGCGCTTCATGGCGACCCGACCTATGCCTATGACCACGCCAACGGGGTGATGCGCTGCGGTCAGGCCGTGGTGAAAGAGGTCGAGGGCGCGTACAGCCCCGATCTGAAACTGGGGGAACAGTAAGCATGGCCAAGACCAATCCGGGTCGCTTTTTCGAGGATTACCGCGTCGGCGACGTGATCGAGCATGCGGTGCCGCGCACCGTTTCGGGGGGCGAACGCGCGCTTTATCATGCGCTTTATCCGGCGCGTCATGCGCTTTATTCATCGGATGAATTCGCGCGCGGCTGCGGGTTGCCCGCAAGCCCGCTGGATGATCTGGCGGCGTTTCATGTGGTGTTCGGCAAGACGGTGCCGGACGTGTCGCTGAACGCGCTGGCCAATCTTGGCTACGCCGAGGGGCGCTGGCTCAAGCCGGTCTGGCCGGGGGATACGCTGCGCTCCACATCGGAGGTGATCGGGCTCAAGCAGAACTCGAACGGGAAATCGGGCGTGGTCTGGGTGCGCACGCGCGGCGAGAACCAGCGCGGCGAAGTGGTAATGGATTACGTGCGCTGGGTGATGGTGCGCAAGCATGACATGGACGCCCCCGCGCCCGAGACGGTGATCCCCGATCTCAAGCCCGCGCTGGATGCGGGCGACCTTGTGATGCCCGAGGGGCTGGATTTCTCGGATTACGATTTCACGCTGGCGGGCGAGCCGCATCGCTGGGGCGATTACGAGCTGGGCGAGCTGATCGATCATGTCGATGGCGTGACCGTCGAGGAGGCCGAGCACATGATGGCCACGCGCCTGTGGCAGAACACCGCCAAGGTGCATTTTGACGTGACCGCGCGCGAGGATGGCCGCCGCCTGATCTATGGTGGGCATGTGATCTCGATGGCGCGGGCGCTCAGCTTCAACGGGCTGGCGAATGCGCAGATGATCGTGGGGCTGAACGGCGGGGCGCATGCCAATCCCTGCTATGCCGGCGATACGATCCGTGCCTGGTCCGAGGTGCTGGACAAGGCTGAAACCCCGGCGCCCGGCGTTGGCGCGATCCGGCTCAGGTTGGTGGCGACCAAGGGCGGAGAGCCGTTCACACGCAAGGGCGAAGATGGTAAATACCTGCCTCATGTGATGCTGGATCTGGATTACTGGGCGTTGATCCCCGTCTGAGCCCCGGGCGGCGCGGATTGCATCCGGTGCGGTTGCGGCCATTCACATATTGTTTTTAGAATGTGAATGACTATGTTCGCGCAACTGTCCCAGCTGTCGGAGCACGCTCATGCCCATGAAATGGCCCACCTTGCGGGCAATCGCATCAATCTTTCTGATGGCCTCGCCGGTCTTGGCCGCCGATATTGTGGTGGACCCCGTGACCGTCACCGACTGGAAAGCGGTTTATGGGCGGGTCGAGACCCGAGACAGGGTTCCGGCGCGCGCCCGGCTGGGCGGCACGCTGGAAGAATTGCTGGTGGCCGAGGGCGACCGCGTCGAAAGCGGCGACCGGTTGGGCCGGGTGGTGGACGCCAAGCAGGATTTCCAGCTGCGCGCCATCGACGCGCAGATCCAGGCCGCGCAATCGCGGCTTGAGAATGCCGAGGCCGAGCTGGCCCGCGGCGAGGAACTGCTGGCCCGCGGCGTGACCACCGTGCAGCGGCTCGATTCACTGCGCACGCAGGTCGAGGTCATCACAAACGAGATCGCCGCGGCGCAGGCTGACCGTCGCGTTTTGGAACAGCAGGTTGCCGAGGGCGCGGTTCATGCGCCGCTGAGCGGCGTGGTTCTGGATGTGCCGGTGACGGCTGGCGCCGTGGTCACGCCGGGCCAGACGATTGCGACCTTGGGCGGCGGCGGCGTATTCCTGCGCCTGGCCGTGCCCGAGCGCCATGCAACCGCGCTGGTCGAGGGCGACGCGATCCAGATCGAAGGGCCGGAAGGCGCGCGTGAGGGGCGACTGGCCAAGGTTTATCCGCTGATCGAGAACGGACGCGTGATCGCCGATGTCGAGGTCGCGGGGCTGAGCGCGCGTTTCGTGGATGCGCGGGTTCTGGTACGTCTGCCGGTGGGCGAACACGAAGCCCTGTTGGTGCCACAGAGTGCGCTGATCACGCGCGCGGGGCTTGATTTTCTGAACGTGGCGCATGAGGGCGGCACGGTGCTGCGCAGCGTCGTGCCGGGGCCGGTGCATGATATTGATGGCGCCGAAATGGTCGAGATCCTGACCGGCCTCAGGCCCGGCGACGTGGTGGTGACGGGCGATGAGTGAGCAGGGCGAAAGCGGCCGGGGCCTCGGGCTGGCCGGAGGGCTGACGCGGGCGTTCATCACCTCGCCGTTGACCCCGCTTTTGATCTTGGCGGCGCTGGCCGTGGGGCTGATCGCGCTGGTCAGCCTGCCGCGTGAGGAAGAGCCCCAGATTTCCGTGCCGCTGGTGGATATCCATATCAGCGCCTCGGGGCTGACCGCCGAAGACGCGGTGCAGCTGGTGAGCGAGCCGATGGAAAACATCGTGCAGGCCATCGACGACGTCGAGCATGTCTATTCCCAGACGCGCGACGACGGGGCGATGGTGACAGCGCGGTTCGAGGCGGGTACCTCGGCGGATACCGCCATCCTGCGGGTGCATGAGAAGGTGCGCGCCAATCTGGACCGGATTCCGGTGGGCATCCCCGAGCCGCTGATCGTCGGGCGCGGGATCAACGATGTGGCCATCGTGACGCTGACGCTGTCGGGCAAGCCGGGGCAGGAGGTATCGTCCTATGATCTGACGCGCATCGCGCGGGCGCTGCGCGGCGAGCTGACCAAGATCGAGGATATCGGCCTCACATATCTGACCGGCGAGGCACAGGAGGCGATCCGCATCGCGCCCGATCCTGAACGGCTGGCAATGCATGGCGTCACGCTGCAACAGCTTGCCGGCAAGGTGCAAAGCGCCAACCGGGCCTTTCGCACCGGGCAGGTGCGTGATGGTGGCGCGCAGATCGACCTGATCGCGGGCGAGACCCTGACCGGCCCGGCCGAGATCGCCGGTCTGTTGTTGACAACGCGCGACGGGCGGCCCGTCTATGTGGGGGATGTGGCCGATATCGCCTTTGTACCCGACATGTCCGAGCATTACGTCGCCAATGTCACACGCGACGAGGCCGGCGGGTTGCATCGCGCCCCTGCCGTGACGCTGGCGCTGGCCAAGCGGGCGGGCGCGAATGCCGTGGTGGTGGCCGAAGAGATCCTGCACCGGGTTCACATGCTGGAGGGCGAGTTGATCCCTGAGAGCGTGGCGCTGTCGGTGACGCGCGATTACGGCGAAACCGCCAATGAGAAGGCCAACGAGTTGCTGTTCCACCTTGCGCTGGCGACGGTGTCGATCATCGCGCTGGTGTGGCTGTCGATCGGTTGGCGCGAAAGCATCGTCGTGGCGGTGGTGATCCCGATGACCATCCTGCTGACGTTGTTTGCCGCCTGGATCATGGGGTACACGCTTAACCGCGTCTCTCTGTTCGCGCTGATCTTTTCCATCGGCATCCTGGTCGACGACGCCATTGTCGTGATCGAGAATATCGCGCGACACTGGCAATTGGACCGCAACAAAAGCCGCATCCAGGCGGCGATCGACGCGGTGGCCGAAGTGGGCAACCCCACCATCGTCGCCACGCTGACCGTGGTCGCGGCGCTGTTGCCGATGCTGTTCGTATCCGGCCTCATGGGGCCCTATATGAGCCCGATTCCGGCCAATGCCTCGGCGGCGATGATCTTCTCGTTCTTCGTGGCGGTGATGGTGACGCCGTGGCTGATGGTGAAGGTGGCGGGCCGGGGCGGCAGTGGCCACCATGAAGAGGGCGAGGGCCGTCTGGGGCGGCTTTATCGCCGGGTGGCGGTGCCGATCCTGGCGACCAAGGCGCGCAGCGGTCTGTTCCTGGCGGTGACTGTGGTGGTGTCCTTCGGCTCGTTGGGGCTCCTTTATACCAAGGACGTGACGGTCAAGCTCCTGCCGTTCGACAACAAGTCGGAACTGTCGGTGGTCGTAGACCTGCCCGAGGGCGCTTCGGTCGAGGCGACGGATGCGGTGGTGCAGCAGGTGGCGCGGAAGGCGATGGACCTGCCCGAGGTGATCGAGGCGCAGACCCATGCCGGCGCCGCGGCGCCCTTCAATTTCAACGGCCTTGTGCGGCATTACTATCTGCGCGCCATGCCCGAACAGGGCGATGTGCAGATCAAGCTGGCCCCCAAGGGCGCGCGCGAGCGCACCAGCCACGACATCGCGCTGGACCTGCGCCAGCGGCTGACGGGGCTGGACCTGCCCGAAGGCACGGTGCTCAAGACGGTCGAGCCGCCGCCCGGCCCGCCGGTTCTGGCGACGCTGCTGGCCGAGATCTATGGCCCCGATGCCGAGACCCGGCGCGAGGTGGCCCGCAAGCTGCGCGGCGCCTTCGAGGAGGTACCCTTCATCGTCGATGTGGATGACAGTTTCGGCGAACAGCCGCGCCGCCAGCGGGTGACGATTTCCAGCGACGATCTGGAATTCTTCGGCGTGCAGGAAGGCGATGTGTTCGACACGCTGGAGATCCTCAATGGTCAGACCGTCGTGGGCTATTCGCATCGCGGCGAGGGGCGCGACCCGATCCCCCTGACGGTGGCGCGAGCCAAGGGCGACCGGGTGGTCGATCAGCGTTTCCTGTCAACGCCGATCCCGGCCAATGTGCTGCCGGGCGCGCGTGGGGTGGTGGAACTGGGCGACGTGGTGCAACTGCGGGACGAAGAGGCGTCCTTCCCGATTTTCCGGCGCAACGGGCGAAACCTCGAGATGGTCACGGCCGAACTGGCGGGTGATTTCGAGGCGCCGCTTTACGGCATGCTGGCCGTTGCTGACAAGATCGACGCGATGGACTGGCCCGAGGGACAGAAGCCCCGCATCGCCATGCACGGGCAGCCCGAGGACGAAAGCGGCGTGACACTTTTGTGGGACGGCGAATGGGAGGTCACTTTCGTCACCTTCCGCGACATGGGCGCGGCCTTTGGGGTGGCGATCCTGGGCATCTATATCCTGGTGGTGGCACAGTTCGGATCGTTCCGTGTGCCGCTGGTGATCCTGACGCCCGTGCCGCTGACCTTCATCGGCATCATGGCCGGGCATTGGCTTTGGGGTGCGCCGTTCTCGGCGCCGTCGATGATCGGGTTCATCGCGCTGGCGGGGATTATCGTGCGCAACTCGATCCTGCTGGTGGATTTCATCCGCCACACCGACCCCGAGGGCAAGACCGTGCAGGAGATCCTGATCGAGGCCGGGGCGATCCGGTTCAGGCCGATCCTGCTGACGGCGCTGGCGGCGATGATCGGGGCGGCGGTGATCCTGGCCGACCCGATCTTTCAGGGGCTGGCATTGTCGTTGTTCTTCGGGCTGATCTCGTCCACGTTGCTGACGGTGCTGGTGATTCCCGCGATCTATCGGGTGTTCAAGACCTGAGCGGGGTTTTGTGATCACGAATAAACACCATCAAGGGGCATGGCGCGATGGCGCGGCTGAGTCTCTTTCGTCGCGGTGATCGAAGCAAAATGCGCCGAAGGTGCAAGGTTTTGTGATCACGCGGTAATTTATGTGATCACAAACAGGGGTTTCTACATCGAAATGCCGGAACTTTCCGGTGATTGGGGCTGTGCAAAAACATCTGGGGCGCTAAAAGATTCCCGTGAACCCACGCGGTCCGTCAAGGGCGGGCCATGCGCAGGCAGACGAAAACGAAGGGACCGACCATGGCCGACGTGAACCGGGGCGACCGCCCGCTTTCACCGCATCTGCAAGTCTATCGCCCGCAACTCACCTCGATCACCTCGATCCTGACGCGGTTGACCGGCAACGCGCTGATCGTCGCCGTCTTTCTGATCATCTGGTGGCTGTTGGCCGCGGCGACGGGGCCGGAATATTTCGCACTGGCGGATTCGGTTCTGACCTCGTGGTTCGGTGACCTGGTGCTGACGCTGTCGCTCTGGGCGATCTGGTATCACTACCTGGCCGGGTTGCGGCATCTTTACTACGACGCGGGTAAGGGGCTGGACATTCCCACCTCCGAGATCCTCGGCTGGGTCTGTATCGGCGGCTCGGTCGTTCTGACCGTCATCACTTTGATCATCATCTGAAAGGGAGGCCAGCCATGCGTTATCTGACTGCACGCAAGCGCGCCGAGGGCCTTGGCGCCGCCCATAGCGGAACCGAGCATCACTGGTACATGACCGTCAGCGCCGTCGGCCTGGCGCTGATCATTCCGGCGTTCCTGTTCATACTGGGTCGCACCATCGGCGGCACCCACGAAGAGGTCACGGAGGTCTTCGCGCACCCGGCGATGGCGATCCTGACGCTGCTGGTGCTTTATGTCGGGCTTCAGCATTTCCGCAAGGGCGCGCAGACCATGATCGAGGATTATGCACGCGGGATGACCCGCAAAATTCTGATCATCGGCGTGACCGTGCTGTCCTATGGCCTGATGGTCACGGGCATGTTCGCTGTCGTCAAACTGGCTCTTTAAACCCCGGAGTTTTCAAGCAATGGCTGCTTACGAATACGAGACACATGATTACGACGTGGTTGTCGTCGGGGCTGGCGGCGCGGGGCTGCGCGCCACGCTGGGCATGGCGGAACAGGGGTTGCGCACGGCCTGTGTGACCAAGGTTTTCCCGACGCGCTCGCACACGGTTGCGGCGCAGGGCGGGATTGCCGCATCGCTCAGCAACATGGGGCCGGACCACTGGCAGTGGCACATGTATGACACCGTGAAGGGCAGCGACTGGCTGGGCGACACGGACGCGATGGAATACCTTGCCCGCGAGGCGCCCAAGGCGGTGTATGAGCTGGAACATTACGGCGTGCCGTTCTCGCGCACCGAAGAAGGCAGAATCTATCAGCGGCCCTTTGGTGGCCATACCACCGAATTCGGCGAAGGCCCGCCAGTGCAGCGCACCTGCGCCGCCGCCGACCGCACCGGCCACGCGATCCTGCACACGCTTTACGGACAGAGCCTCAAGCAGAAGGCCGAGTTCTACATCGAATATTTCGCCATCGACCTGATCATGAGCGATGACGGCGCCTGCACCGGTGTGGTCTGCTGGAAGCTGGATGACGGTACGATCCACGTGTTCAACGCCAAGATGGTCGTGCTGGCCACGGGCGGCTACGGGCGCGCCTATTTCAGCGCCACCAGCGCCCATACCTGCACCGGTGACGGCGGCGGCATGGTGGCGCGCGCGGGGCTGCCTCTTCAGGACATGGAGTTCGTGCAGTTCCACCCGACCGGCATTTACGGCTCGGGCTGCCTGATCACCGAGGGCGCGCGCGGTGAGGGCGGTTACCTGACCAACTCGGAAGGCGAGCGGTTCATGGAGCGCTATGCGCCCAACTACAAGGACCTGGCGCCGCGCG
>Ga0102926_1001792_pt1 | contig 12580 bp, 7 predicted proteins | sample SalPonR1_A_D2_MG_FD_78173 | JGI IMG/M metagenome (GOLD analysis project Ga0102926, IMG submission 78173) | Salt pond soil microbial communities from South San Francisco under conditions of wetland restoration - Salt Pond MetaG R1_A_D2_MG | ecosystem: Environmental > Aquatic > Marine > Intertidal...
CCTCGCCGTCGGGGTCGAAAGAGAGCCCGGCGATGAGCCCCACGGGCAGTTCCGGAGCCTCGAGCCGCTCGACGCGAGCGCCGGAGACTTCCAGCAGGTGGAGCTTGGACATGCCTCCCTCGTTCACCGCGAAGGCCAGCCGCTCGCGATCAGGCGACAGCGTCATCGAGGAGACATCCCACGGGATGTGCGTTGAAAGCCCGGTCGTTTCACCTGACACCAGCTCGAGATGATGCAGTTGCTTGAACTCGGCGCCGTGATCGTGGATGACATAGACGCCCTCGCCGCTCGCATCGAATGCCGCACCGGCAAAGCCGACCGGCTCGTCCTGCGCATAGACCTGGCTGCGCTCGCCCGTGGCCAGGTCCACCATCCAGATTTCACTCTCGGTGATCGAACGGTAGTTGATCACCAGCAGGCGGCTGTCGTCGGGCGACCAGTCCATTGGCACCCACAGGCCTTCCCCTTCCAGCACTCGGCGGTGCGTTTCATGGGTGTCCCCGGGCGTCGCCACGTAGATGTCATAGTTGCGGCCATCCCGTCGGGTGCTCGCGTAAGCAAAGCGCCCCCCCGTCGTTCGACCAGGTCGGGCCAGTATTCCGTGACTCGCCGTCGCTCAACAGCCGGCTCTCCCCGGAAGCAAAATCGAATCAGTAGAGCTGGTAGAACTCGTTACCGCCTACGTCACGCGTATAGACAAAACCGTCCAGCGACTCGTCGGGAGACACCGCTGCATTGGTCAGCGGCTCGGGAAAGAAGGTCAGCTGCTCGCGCGCGCCCGTGGGCCGGCGCACGCGATGGATCTGGCGCGTGTCACCAAAGCGGGTCGAGATCAGCAGGCCGCCGTCATGCAGCCAGTCGGCGAAACTCGCCGAGCGAGTGTTCTGGTACTGCTGCAGTCGCTGGTAAAGCTCTGCGGGTATTTCTGGAATGTCCTCCAGAACCAGTTGTCCTCTCTCCACCCTCTCGGGTTGCGCATGCGCGCTAAGAGCGAGTGAAGCCAGCATTATCAGGACCAGGACCTGGCCGTATTTCATAGAAATCCTCCTGTCTCGTTGTTGTCGATACAACAGCTTCGCTGCGCCAGGCTGAAGTGGCTCGAATTCTGAAGAGGCGGCTGACATTGCCGCGCGAGCGGCGCGGGCAAAGCGCGGGCAGCGGGTCGTGGTGCCCGGGGCCGGAGTCGAACCGGCATGGCCTCGCGGCCGAGGGATTTTAAGTCCCTTGCGTCTACCAGTTTCGCCACCCGGGCACGCCGCGGGCAAAGGTATCACAGCCCACAGGGAGAACTGGAGGCGCGGACCGGAATCGAACCGGTGTACACGGCTTTGCAGGCCGCTGCGTAACCACTCCGCCACCGCGCCAGGCGGTACCCACGAGGGGAACCGGGCGAGAACTCTAACATAAGAATGTGTGCGGGAGCGCCAGCCAAATACCCATCGCAGCTGCGATCGCGCGGCGCGACCAGCGGTCAAGAGCATCGTGGATTGACTGTTCTATCGGTTCCTCCTAACCTCAAGAAAGGCTGCTCCAGTTCAACTTGCGCGCGCCCGCATCCAGGCGCTGGCCGGCGGATTTCAGGGAGGGGTGTGCCATCAAGCCCATCGCTGTCATGCGGGAACGGGTCGCAGCGATCCCCTTGAGCTTTTTGCTGCTGATTCTCAGCCTGGGCGTCTGCGTCCCGAGCGCTGCGCCCGCGCAGGGCCCGTCCGCGGCCGTTGAAGGCGAGAGCTTTTCCAGAAATAGCGTCATCGAGCAAGCGCGGCTCCTGTCGAAAAAGCCGTTCGTGCGGCCCTCACAGGCGCCAGAATCGTTGGCGAACCTGGATTACTCGGAATATCGCAAGATCAACTACCAGAAAGACGAAGCCGTTTGGGGTGGCTCACCCACGCGGTTTTCCGTTGAACTATTCGCGCCGGGCTACCTTTACCGAGACCTGGTGGATATCGACATTGTCGAAAACGGCAAGAGCCGCCCGCTGGCGGTTTCGGAGGACTCTTTCGACGCGCCCGATCCTGCACTGGCCAGCATGCTCGCAGAAATCGGCAAATACGCTGGCTTCCGGCTGCATTATCCGCTGAACACGGCCGGTTACGACGACGAATTCCTGGTATTCCAGGGCGCAAGCTATTTTCGCGGCGTCTCGGAGGGCCAGTTGTACGGCTTGTCGGCCCGAGGTTTGGCTATCGACGTGGCGGGTCCACGCGGCGAGGAACATCCGATCTTCCGCAAGTTCTGGTTGGAGCGCCCGTCCAGCAGTCATGAGTCGATGGTCGTGCATGCCCTGCTTGATAGCCGGCGAGTGACAGGGGCTTACCGCTTTGGCATTTACCCGGGCTCCCCGTTGCGCATGGAAATCCGGGTCACCCTTTTCCCGCGCGAAGATATTGAGCATATCGGGCTCGCGCCGCTTACATCGATGTTCATGCACGGCCCGCTGGACCATGCTGACGTGCCGGACTACCGGCCGGCCGTGCACGACTCCGAGGGCCTGGCCATAAAGCGGAGTAACGGCGAGAGAATCTGGCGGCCCCTGGCCAATCCGCGCGAGTTGCAGATCAGCGCCTTCATCGATGAAAACCCGGCGGGATTCGGCCTTGTTCAGCGGCAGCGGGAATTCGGGCATTACCAGGATCTTGAAGCCCGTTATGAACGGCGGCCCTCCGCCTGGGTGGAGCCGCTGGGCGACTGGGGCAAAGGCCACGTTCACCTGGTCGAAATTCCATCGAACTCGGAGGGTAACGACAATATCGTCGCCTACTGGCGTCCCGCGCAGGGCTTGCGGCAAGGCGAGACCTTTTCTTATGCCTATCGCCTGACCTGGCCTGACGATGTGCCTGCCGGTCCTGACCTGGCTCGCGTAGTGCGCAGCGCCAGCGGTCAGAAGCTGTTCAGCGATCTCCAGGAAGTGATGATCGACTTTGGCGATCTGCCCTCAAGGGACATCCAGGACAACGTCCTGCATGCCGCAATCAAGCCCGGGCGTATCGTTGAGTCGCGCATCCAGCCTAATCCGGCGGTCAACGGTGCTCGCGTTTTTCTAAGCCTGGAGACCGAGGGTTCGGCGACTGCAGAAATTCGCGTCGACCTGCAACGCAATGGCGAGCCCGTGGCGGAAACCTGGCTTTATCGCTGGCTTAATGAGTACTGAGTTCGGCGCGTCGGCAGCAGCGTCTGCTGACACGGGGCTATTGGCCATGCCGGATGAGAGCCCGCTGCAAATGCCGCGGCGGTCCCTGCATGAACCGCGCCAGCGCTTGCGCGCCGAACTGTCATGGGGAGCCAGGCTCAGGATCATACTTGCGCGCGCTTACGTCGGGGGGGCCACCCTGGCGCTGGCCAGTTACGGCATCACAGAAATGTACTGGGTGTTGAGCACTACCTCGATCACACTGCTGCAGTGGGTCTTCCTGGTACTGTTTGGCATCAACTTTAGCTGGATCTCATTTGCCCTCGCCCAGGCAACGCTGGGTTTTGCGCGCAGCCTCATTCCCGGCACGCCGAAGATTCCCGAGCAAAGTGGCGAGATACCGTTCAAGACAGCCATCCTGCTGCCCGTGTACAACGAATCGCCGCAACGTATTGCCGCGGCGATCGTCGCCATGCGCAGTGAACTGACGAGGTGCCAGCCAGGCAAGTACGCATTTTTTATCCTGAGCGACACCAATCAGGCAGACGCATGGATTGCCGAGGAAGCCGTCTTCCGATCGATCGTCGCCCCCGCCGATGCTGGGTGCCCGGTGTTCTATCGGCACCGCTCGAACAACAGGGAGCGCAAGGCCGGAAATATTGCCGACTGGGTGACACGCTGGGGCGGCGATTACGAGGCCATGATCATTCTGGACGCGGACAGTATTATCAGCCCCGAAAATCTTGTGACGCTCAGTCGCAGAATTGCTGCGGCACCCGGCGTTGGACTGATCCAGACACTGCCACGTGTGGTGCGCGCACGAAGCCTCTACGGACGGGCGCAGCAGTTTGCTAACCAGTGTTATGGGCCGATCTACGCCAGGGGTCTCGCGGCATGGCACGGCCTCTCTTCCAACTTCTGGGGCCACAACGCAATTATCCGCACCCGTGCATTTGCGGAATCCTGCTCCCTGCCGTTGCTAGCGGGAAACCCGCCTTTCGGCGGCGCGGTACTCAGTCATGATTTTATTGAAGCGGCGCTTTTGCGTCGCGCGGGCTGGGGCGTGCGTTTCGACGTCGATCTGCGGCAAAGCTGGGAAGAAGCGCCGCCATCCCTGGTCGACGTTCTGGTGCGTGACCGCCGCTGGTGCCAGGGCAACCTGCAGCACAGCCGATTTTTATTCGCAAAAGGCCTCACGCTCACGAGCCGCCTGCATCTGATCAGCGGCATCATGGCTTATATCAGTGCGGCACTCTGGCTGCTACTGGTGATTGTCGGTCTTGTCATCGCGGTACAGGCCCAGTTTGTGCGGCCGGAATACTTTGCCGAACCATCGCTATTCCCGACCTGGCCGGTATTTGATTCCGAGCGGGCGCTGAAACTGTTCGTGGTCTCGATGGCAGTCGTATTGGCGCCCAAGGTCTTCGGCTGGTTCGCGGCTCTGGTCAACATTCCGCTGTGCTTGCGTTTCGGTGGACCGATCCTGCTCACCGCCAGCACGCTTTTTGAATCTTTGCTATCGGCCTTGTATGCCCCGATTTTGATGTTCGCCCAGACTCACGTCATCTGGGCCGTGCTGCGCGGTCATGACAGCGGCTGGGAACCCCAGCGCCGCGACGATGGAGCGCTGGGCTGGGCGGCGGCGGCGCGCACGCATCGAGGGCCAATGCTGATGGGCGTGACCTTGGCACTGATTGCCTGGACGGTGAACGCACCGTTGTTCTACTGGTTATTGCCCATCACGCTCGGCTTGGTTTTGGCGGTGCCGCTGAGCTGGGCCAGCGGCGGCTTCCGCCGCGGCAAGATTTTTGCGTCGCTCGGACTGCTGCGCGCGCCGGAGGAAAAGCGCGCTGCGCCAGTGCTTGCGAGACTACAGGCAGAACTCGAAAAACTGCCTGGCCAAAGTGACGAGACAGCGCTGAGCCGCCTGGTTCAGGACCCGTCCCTGCTTGCCTGGCATCGCGCACAACTGGCTCCCGCCACCCATCGTCCGACCGTGAGATGCTTCAACGCCGCGGCGGTGACCGCAGCCTGGAAGGCGGAGCATGCCGCCACTCTTGATGAACTAGGTCGGACGTTGGATTCGGCCGAAACCCTGGCGCTGATCAATCAGCCGGCCGGGCTTGACCGGATTCAGCTCCTGGGTGAACGCGAGCCGTCCAGCGGCCGTGACTAGAGCTTTGGGCGGGGCTGGATCTGGCGATATTCAGCAACCGTGGCGCCGTTGTGCAGCGGCTTGCCGGGCTGGGATACCGTTCCGGCCCGGCTCAAGGCCGCCACCGGCAGGTCCAGCGACTCTGCCCAAATGATTAAGAGAAAACTGGAGCGGGAAACGAGACTCGAACTCGCGACCCCAACCTTGGCAAGGTTGTGCTCTACCAACTGAGCTATTCCCGCGTCAGGACGCGCAATTCTAAGCGCTGCAGGATGACTGTCAAGCTCCGGCAGGTCGGCGGCCCGGGCTCAGTGCCCCCTCAGGTGCGGCCAGGCCGCGATGAGGTACTTCCACATCGACCAGAGAGTCAGCACAGCCGCCGCCAGCAGGAACGCGTAGCCGATCCCGTACATGGGGATAAACCACAGGTCGTGCTCCCAAAGCATCATGATCAGTGCGGTGATTTGCGCGGTGGTCTTGTACTTCCCGATCCCCGAGACCGAGACATGATGCCGCCCGCCCAGTTCGGACATCCATTCGCGCAGGGCCGACACCGCGATTTCCCGACCGATGATGACCGCGGCGGGGATCGCGACGACAAAGCCCGGATTGCTGGAGACCAGCAGCACCAGGGCCGTCGAGATCATCAGCTTGTCCGCCACCGGGTCCAGGAAAGCCCCGAAGGCCGAAGACTGGTTCAGCTTGCGCGCGAAATAGCCGTCCAGCCAGTCCGTGATACCGGCCAGCGAGAAAATGATGGCCGCCGACGGCCCGGCCCACGCGGCGGGAACGGCGTCCCAGTAATGCGGCAGGTAGAAGGCGAGCACGATCAGCGGGATCAGCACGATGCGGATCCAGGTGAGCGTATTGGGGATGTTCAGCCGTGCTGGCATGGGATCAGTCCACCGGATGTAGCGCGTTGTATATGCGTTGTGCCAGGTCGCGGCTGATGCCCTGCACCCTGGCCAGGTCTTCCACTCCGGCGGAGACGACACCCTGCATTCCGCCGAGTTCGCTCAACAGGTTTCGCCGCCGCTTCGGCCCCAGCCCGGAAATCTCCTCCAGCGGGCTGACACGGCCCGTCCTCGCGCGGCGTTGCCGATGGCCCGTGATCGCGAAACGGTGCGCCTCGTCGCGCACCTGTTGCACCAAGTGCAGCGCACTCGAGTCCCTCGGCAGTATAAGCGGCCGCGGCCGGCCGGCCAAGAACAGCCGCTCGAGCCCCGGGCGGCGCGTGGCGCCCTTGGCGACCGCGGCGAGTTCGATGCCCTCCAGCTCCAGCTCGTTGAGCACTGACTGCGCTTCAGCCAGCTGGCCCGCCCCGCCATCCACCAGCAGAAGGTCGGGCAGCGGCGCCTCGCCGCGCTTGACCCGGCTGTAGCGCCGCAAGAGCGCCTGGCGCAGGGCCGCGTAATCGTCCCCCGCCGCCACGCCGGCGATGTTGAAGCGCCGGTAATCCGACTTGAGCGGGCCTTCGGCGTTGAACACCACGCAGGACGCCACCGTGGACTGGCCGCCGGTATGACTCACGTCAAAGCACTCGACGCGCCGGGGCGTGCTCTCCAGGCCGAGCGCCTCGCCCAGCGCCGTGAGCTGCGCCGTGTACCCGGCGGTGCCCGCGATTCTGAGTTCCAGGGCCTGGCGCGCATTGTCCGTCGCCATCTGCAGCCATTGCGTGCGCGGCGCCCGCACCCGGTGGCGGACCTGCACCTGCCGCCCCGCCTGCTCGGACAGGGCCTCGGACAAGAGCGCCTCGTCCTCGAGCGGCAGCGCGCTGAGAATCTCCGCAGGCGGATTGCCGCCCAGGTAATGCTGGGCCACGAAAGCCCCCAGGACCTCCGGCAGCTCGGTGCCGGGCGCGGCCCTCGGAAACCAGCTGCGGCTCCCCAGGATACGTCCGCCGCGGATAAACATGGCGGCGATGCAATAAAGCCCGCCCTGCTCGCAGACGGCCAGCGCATCCGCGTCCAGGGCGCCAGCCTCGCCGCCCACTGCACTTTCCTGGATAGCCGCCAGGCGCGCTATCTGGTCGCGGTAACGCGCCGCCTCCTCGAATGCCAGTTGTTCCGCCGCCGCCGTCATCCGGCGGACCAGCTCGTCGCGGATCTCGTGCCCGCGTCCTTCCAAAAAGCGGATCGCGTGATCCAGGTCGCGGGCGTAATCCTCTTCCGAGATCAGGCCCACGCAAGGCGCGGAGCAGCGGGCAATCTGGTATTGCAGGCAGGGCCGGCTGCGATGCGCGAAATAATTGTCCTCGCACGGCCTGATGCGAAACAGCTTCTGCAGGTCCCTGAGCGTGGCGCGCACCGCGGGCACATTCGGATAGGGCCCGAACAGCCGGCCGGTCACGCGCCGGCTGCCGCGATAGAAGGAAAGGCGCGGAAAGGCGTGCGAAGTATCCAGCCGGATATAGGGAAAGCTCTTGTCGTCCTTGAGCAGGACGTTGAATCGCGGCTTGTGGGCCTTGATGAGGGTGTTCTCGAGCACCAGGGCCTCGGCCTCGGTGCGCGTAACGGTGACTTCTATATCGCGGATCCGGTGCACGAGGAAACCGGTCTTGCCGGGCCGGGGGGTTCCGCGGAAATAGCTCGAAACGCGCTTCTTGAGGTCCCGCGATTTTCCTACGTAAAGGATTTCCCCGTCCTCGTCCAGCATCCGGTAGACGCCGGGGCGATGCCCCAGCCGTCGCAACACCGGACGAGGGTCGAAGGCCGGCCGCTTCTCGCCGGATTCGGGGCCCGCCGGAAGCGACGGATCCTCGCTCATCGCGGGTCTCCCACCTCCGCCCTGCGCGCTGCACGCGACATGACCTCGCGGAACATCTCGCCGGTCAAACGCTTTGTCTGCGTGTTGTAGCGACTGCAGTGGTAGGAGTCGATCATCCAGTGATCCTTGTTCAGCCGATGCTCGGCGCCATGCCCGAAGCGAAACTCCGAGCGCTTGCATCGCAGGGCGTCCAGCACCGCATCGTGGGCGATGCGACCGAGCGCGAGGATCACAGCGGGTGCGCTATCCTCGATCTCCGCCACGAGCCAGGGATTGCAGTTGCGCACCTCGGCGGGCTTCGGCTTGTTGTCCGGCGGGAGGCACTTGACTGCATTGGTGATCCGGCAACCTTTGAGCACCAAGCCGTCGTCGGCTGATTCCGAGCGGGGTTCGCTGGCCAGACCAAGGCCATGCAGGGTCTCGTAAAGCAGGATCCCGGCATGATCGCCGGTGAAGGGCCGCCCGGTCCGGTTCGCGCCGTGTTTGCCGGGGGCAAGTCCGACGATCAACAGGCGGGCCTCGGGATCGCCGAAGGGCGGCACGGGTGCGGCGTGATAATCGGGATGTTCGCGGCGGACCTCATTGAGATGGGCCGCCAGGCGCGAACAGCGCCGGCAGTCCGGGTCGAACCAGCTGTCGGGGAACGCCTCCGGGCCCTGGCTTTTTTTCGTCAATTCACTTTAACTTTATTTAATAAATGATTGATTTATAGTTAGTCTTTCATGTGCCTGATCACGGCGTCGCCGAAACCGGAGGTGCCAACCAGGGTCGCCCCCGGGACCAGCTCCTGCAGTTGCTCCTCCACCGAGCCTCGCGTGCCGCCCGGCCGCGGCTTGCGGATAGCCTCTCGCAGGCGCGCCAGGTCGAAAGTCAGCTCCTTGGCCGCGATCGTCCGCGCCACACCACGCACGATATTGTCCGCGGCCTCGCGCCATCCCAGGTAACGCAGCAGCATCTCGGCCGACAGGATGAGTGAACCGGGATTCACCTGGTCCTTGCCGGCGAAGCCGGGCGCGGTGCCGTGGGTGGCCTCAAAAACACCCACCGCGTCGCCGATATTGGCGCCCGGCGCAATTCCGATGCCGCCCACCTGGGCCGCAAGCGCATCGGAAATGTAATCCCCGTTCAGGTTGAGCGTGGCGATCACGTCGTACTCTTCCGGGCTGAGCAGTATCTGCTGCAGGAAGTTGTCGGCGATGACGTCCTTGATCACGATCTCGCGTCCGGTGCGCGGATTCTCGAACGCGAGCCACGGGCCATCGCCCAGCTCGACGGCGCCGAATTCGTCGCGGGCGAGCTGGTAGCCCCAGTTACGGAACGCGCCCTCGGTGTACTTCATGATGTTGCCCTTGTGGACCAGCGTCACCGAGCTGCGATCCTCGTCCACGGCATAGTTGAGGGCCTTGCGAATGAGGCGTTGCGACCCTTCCTTCGAGACGGGCTTGATGCCCAGCCCCGAGCTCGAGGGGAAACGGACCGCATGGACCTTGAGTTCATCCTGCAGGAACTTCATCAGCTTCTGGGCTTCGGGCGAGCCCGCCGGCCACTCGATGCCCGCGTAGATATCCTCGGTGTTCTCGCGAAACACCGTCATTGCGACCAGCTCGGATTCCTTCATGGGCGTCTGCACCCCGGGGAAGTACCGGATGGGGCGGACGCAGGCGTAGAGGTCGAGTCGCTGGCGGATGGAGACGTTCAGCGAGCGGAAGCCGCCGCCCACCGGCGTGGCCAGCGGGCCCTTGATGGAGACCAGGTAGCGCTCCAGGGCGTCCAGGGTCTCTTCGGGGAGGAACTGGCTGCCGCCGTACAGGCTGGTGGCCTTCTGGCCTGCATAGACTTCCATCCAGGCGAGCGCCCGCTCCTCGCCATAGGCCTGGCGGACCGCGGCATCCACGACCTTGCGCGCCACCGGCATCACGTCGATGCCGATGCCGTCGCCCTCGATGAAGGGGACGATGGGCCGATCGGGCACGTTCAGCGTGAAATCGGTATTGGCGGTGACGGGCTCGCCGTCATCGGGCAAGCGAATCTGTTCATAGTGCATTCGGTATTTTTCCGCGTGGAGAGTCTGGCTGCAGGATGTGTGCACCGGGCGAAGCTTATTATCCCCGCGCCCCCCGCATGACTCAAATGCCGCTGGCGGCTTGCGACGGAGCCTAGGGCTTGCTGCTGCGTCCGCCGAAAAAGTGCATGTACAGTGTCGGTATCAGTACCAGCGTGAGCAGGGTCGCGACCAGCACCCCGCTCGCCAGCGTCAGGCCCAGCGGTCGCAGCGCCGGTTCGAACACCAGCACGCCGCTGCCGAACATAACCGTGCCGGCAGTGAGCAGTATCGGCCGGGTCCGAAGCGCCGCGGCCGCGACCAGCGCCTCGCGCACCTCCATGCCCTCGTCGATGCGTTGTCGGGTGAAATCCACCAGCAGCACGGCATTGCGCACCACGATCCCCGCCAGCGCAATAATGCCCAGCACGCCGAAACCCGCGAGATCGAGGCCCATGAGCCAGTGCCCCGGAATGACGCCGACAAACACCAGCGGAATCGGAACCATGATCAGCAAAGGCACGAGATAGGAGTTGAACCATCCCGCGAGCAAAGTGTAGATGACCAGGATGACGACGAGCCCCGCCATGCCCAGATCCCGATAAACCTGCTGGGTCATCGCCCATTCACCGCCCCAGAACAAAACCGGGTCACTGTCGCTGCGCGGCAGGCGGAACCAGCTGACGCGCGGCAACTCGCCTTCTTGTTTTTCCAGTTCCGCCACGATGTCGCGCTGCACCGAGACTGGCTGGCTGCGATCCCGGTTGACATCGGCAGCCACGTAGACTACCGGCAGCTGGTTTTTGCGGTAACGGTTCGGCTGCCATTGCGCGTCGACCGGGTCGATCACGTTCACCAGCGGAACCATATGCCCGCTCCCGCTCCGCACGTAAAGCCCCGCGAGCCCATCCAGGCTTTCACGCTGGCTTTCGCGCAACTGGACGACCACCGGCACCGGCTCGCGCTCATCCGGGAGGTTCAGCGTGACGGCCGTGCGGCCCGCCATTGCCATCTGCACCGCAGCCGCAACACGGGCGGGCGAAACGCCGCGCGCCGCGGCCCGGTCCAGGTCCACCCGCAGCGACGTCTCGGGGCCGGCCGCAGACGGAAAGCGTTCGATATGCCCTGCCGCGGGATGCGCTTCGATCAGGTGCTCGAGGCGATCCGCGAGCGCCTCCCTGGCGCCCGGCCGCGGCGCGAAGATCTCGGCCTGGATCGCATTTTCGCTTGACGGGCCCGACGGAATGCGGCGTATCCATGCCTTGCCGTCAAAGGGCTCCAGCACCGTCCCCAGCCGGTCGAACAGCTCGCGATCGATCTCGTAACTCAGCCGTTCGCGTTTCTCGTCCGGCGGGAGCTGCACGTATATCCTCGCGCGATGCGAGGACGAGAGCTCGATATCCGGCGGCCCGGGCCGAGGGAGCAGCAGGGGCCCATCCGTGCCCGCGAAGGTCGTGTAGGCGCCCACTTCGGGAAATGAGCGCAGTTCGCGCCCGACGGCCGCGCTGGCTTGCAGAGTGTCTTCGAGCGCGCTGCCGGGCGGCAGTTCCATTTCGATGACGAAAGCTTCCCGGTCGAGAAATGGAACCAGGGTGACCTGCACCGCGCGGAACAGCATCATGCTCGCACTGCCGACCAGCAGCAGCACGAGTGCAAGGTAGAACAACCAGCGCAACCAGCCATGATCGAAGAGCGGCTGCAGAATGGACCGGTAAGCCTTGGCCAGACCCCCGGATGCCGCATTTCCGCCACGGGAATGCTCTTCCCGAGAACCGCCCTCCTTGGCGGCGTGACGCTTGCCCTCCGTCGGCGCACGCAACAGGCGGAATGCGACATAGGGCGTGGCCGTGAGGGCGACCAGGAGGGAGAACAGCAGCGCCCAGGAAGCGCCTATCGGGATCGCCCGCGTGTACTGGCCCATCTCGCCGCTGATGAACGCAGTGGGCAACAAGGTCACGACGATCAGGAAAGCTGCAAGAATCGTCGGGTTGCCCACCTCGTCCACCGCCCGGATGGTCAGTTCGCGGCTTCGCTCGCCTTCATCACGAAAATACCTCCCGATATTCTCGATCATTATGATGTTGTCGTCGGCGATCAGCCCTATGGCCAGAATCATCGCGGCAATGGAGATCGGATTGAGCGTGAAACCGGTGAGCCAATAGGCGAAGGGCACGATTGCCATGCTCGCCGGAATCAGCACGAAGACACCGAGCGCCGCGCGCCATCCCAGGCCGATCAGGATGATCACCACCACGATCGCCGTGGCGGTGGCAAAGTTCTCCAGCACGCGCCTGACGGTTTCGGTCGCTGCGCGGCCGGCATCGTAAGCCACGCGCACCTCGACTTCCTCCGGAATCAGGCTGCCTTTTGCGGCATCGATGAAGGCCAGCGCACGAATGGTCACGTCGCTGACGTTGTAATGCGGCACGCTGCTCAACGCGAGGCTGACGGCAGGCACTTCGCCGCTCCCGCCTCTTTCCCAGTGAAG
>Ga0102926_1001794_pt1 | contig 12578 bp, 20 predicted proteins | sample SalPonR1_A_D2_MG_FD_78173 | JGI IMG/M metagenome (GOLD analysis project Ga0102926, IMG submission 78173) | Salt pond soil microbial communities from South San Francisco under conditions of wetland restoration - Salt Pond MetaG R1_A_D2_MG | ecosystem: Environmental > Aquatic > Marine > Intertidal...
CAATCAATATCAACACACTCGATATCGAGGTCGCCTCTGACGATGGCTTTCCTGAACCGGAAACCGCCGAAAAGGAGGTGCAATCAATCACTTGTCATTCGAACAAGGATAACATCTATCGAGTATGGGGTATCAAGGAATGGGACTATCGTAAATCTCCATATGTCGGAGAAGGAAAGAAAGTCCAATATGTCAAGTGTGATAACGAAATAGATCTTCTCGAAAAGTTTCTTGCCCAGTGGTCAAAGGAAGACTATTCTCCGGATGTTATTACTGGTTGGTATATCCGATTCTTCGATATTCCATATCTCGTGAACCGGATTCGAAAGATCCTCGGTGAAGAGGCGGTCAAGCGACTATCGCCATGGAAAATGATCTCGTCTCGCCGGGTTACATTCAAGGGTGGTAAGGAAAATGAAGCCTTTGACCTGATGGGTATTGCTCTTCTCGATTATCAAGATCTTTTTCTCAAATTTGGTCACCAGTATGGACCACAAGAATCGTACAAGCTCAATCATATCGCAAATGTCGTTCTTGGCGAAAAGAAAATGTCATATGAGGAGTATGGTTCGCTCAATAATCTCTATGCCGAGAACCATCAACTCTTCATCGACTATAACATCCGAGACGTGGATCTGGTCGTCCGAATGGACAACGAGACCGGCTTTCTACCACTCGTCTTTACCATGGCCTATCGAGCAGGCGTGAACTTTACCGACACCCTCGGTACCACCGCGATCTGGGATTCGATCATTCATCGAGAACTCCACAAACAGAAAATTGCCGTAATCCCCAACCAAGACAAGCTCAAAGTCGCGTATCCGGGTGGATACGTCAAAGATCCTCAAGTCGGTATGCACGACTGGGTCGTCAGCTTTGACCTGAACTCACTCTACCCAAATCTCATTGTACAATACAATATGTCGCCTGAGACTATCCGGAGTGAACCGAATCACAAGTCTGGCGTTGACTATTACCTTAACTCTGATAAGAAGGTAAACTCGAATTGTGCTGTAGCCGCGAATGGTACTGTCTACACTCAGGAATTCCAAGGCATTATTCCTCGAATCGTTGCTGAATACTACGATGAACGAAAAGAAGTCAAGAAGGCCATGATCGAGGAGAAGAAGCAATACGAAAAGAACAAAACGGATCTCCTCAAGCGAGAAATCGGCAAGAAAAAGAATACCGAACAGGCAATTAAGTATCTTCTCAATTCTCTTTATGGTGCACTCGGAAACCAATGGTTCCGGTATTTCGACCTTCGAATGGCCGAAGCAATCACCATGTCTGGCCAGCTCTCTATTCGATGGGCAGAAAAGGCCATGAATGAAGAACTGAACAAGATCCTCGACACAAAGGATAGCGATTATGTCATCGCGATCGATACCGATTCATTGTATGTGAATATGTCTGATCTGGTAAATGCCGTGAAGCCGAAAGATCCAGTCAAATTTCTCGATAAGTCATGTGAAAAACGGTTCGTACCGATGTTGAGTAAGGCATATGACAAATTGGCCGAAAAGCAGAACTGCAAAGATAATCGAATGTGGATGGCCCGAGAAGTTATTGCTGATCGTGGTATCTGGACGGCCAAAAAGCGATACATTCTGAACGTCCATAACTCTGAAGGAGTTCAGTACGCTGAACCCGAACTCAAGATGATGGGTATTGAAGCGATCAAGTCATCGACCCCATCTATTTGTCGAGACAAGTTCAAAGAGATATTTGGGGTCATCATATCTGGTACTGAAGAGGACACCCAAGAATTTATTAGGGAATTCAAGTCCGAGTTTTCCGATCTTCCGGCCCATGAGGTCGCATTCCCACGTGGGGTCACTGCTCTGGCGAAATACCATGATCCCAAGATCATCTACAAGAAGGGTACCCCGATAAACTCAAGAGCTTCTCTCTTGTATAACCACTACATCAAGGATAAAGGCCTACAGAAGAAATATGAGCTTATCACTCCTGGATCGAAGATGAAATTTGTGTATCTCGCTATGCCAAATCCTATTCGAGAAAACGTGGTAGCATTTCCAGACTTCCTTCCAAAAGAACTAAAGCTCGAACGATATGTCGACTACAACACTCAGTTCGAGAAGGCCTTTCTTGTTCCGCTCGAACCGATACTCACGGCTGTTGGGTGGACAGCTGAACCACAAGCATCTTTGGAGGACTTTTTCGGATGATGTATCCAGACTCTGAACAAATGGCATGGATCAATACAGATCCAGACGATCTGTGGGTAATGGACAAACTCATTCTTGGTCGAAAACTCGGTCATGTTTGTGGTCCAATTGGGCAAGATGTTCCAAAGAAAGGATATTATTGCGTCCGCCCTCCAGTAAATGCCATGGGATTTGGGTTTGAGACCGAGAAACTCTATCTTATCGGCTCTACAGACCATTTAAGACCGGGTCTATTTTGGAACGAATGGTATGAAGGACGTCATATTTCAGTCGACTATATAAATGGTGAACAAGTTCTTGCCGTTGAAGGTTTTCGACGAGAAAAGAACTTTACAATATGGGAGAAATGGATTAAGGTAGATGTAGAATTACCAATACCAGAACCTCTCAAAGATGTCGCTAGCCGATATCGGAAAATGAATATCGAATTTATTGGTGGTAGACCAATCGAAGTTCATTTTAGATCAAATCAAGATTTTCAATGGGGAAACTCAGAATTCATTCCATTCTTCACGAATCCCTATTCATTTGAAAGTGAAATGTATGAAAATCAAGGGTATACCTGGGTCAGGTATCCAGGAGATAATGGGCGACTAGGCGCCTTCATAAAATAGTTTACAAGAGGTAAGAAATAGATTACAATGAGCAGTAATTGGGTAAAAGACATCAATCTGATGCACAATAAGTATGGAGTTCATCGCTGGGTAAAACGTCAAGTTGATACTGGAAATCGTGAAGCCCTTATGAAGCTTCTAGAATTCCGTCTAAACTTCCTTAGTGAAGAACTTCTCGAAGCAAGAAAGGCTCTAGCTGTCGAAGATCCAGAAGAAATCGTCGATGCTATGATCGATCTTTGTGTTGTCGCGATCGGAACACTCGATGCTTTTGACGTAGACGCTGAGAAAGCATGGAACGAGGTCCTTAAGGCCAATATGTCAAAGGAAACTGGCGAAAAGCCGGGTCGACCAAATCCACTCGGTCTTCCAGATCTTGTTAAGCCTGCTGGATGGACACCACCATCCCATAAAGAGAATTATGGTGTGATGCCGATGGAACGGATTAAGCACCCAAATGAAGGTAAAGAGGGATGGTAATGAAACCAACAAGAGAGCAACAACTTTTGAACGACATAATTGATGAGCTTGCTTTCGCAAGATCAAAATTTCCAGGCGATAAAGTAACATATACTGCGATGTGCGAAGAAGTTGGAGAGCTTGCAAAGGCTCTTCTTGATGAACCTTCTGATCGGGTCCGCGAAGAAGGAATCCAAGTTGTTGTTATGGCTATGAGAGTAATTCTCGATGGCGATTCTTCTTATGATGAATTGAGAAAAGAGCGAGGATTGGATTCTTTGGTATGACCATTGGTCTGACTATATTTAAGTCCAAATTTGACAATAAGACTAACAAGAGAATGGACTTCGAGAGCTTCGATGAATTCGAGGCTCTCCTTTACTCGCTTGCAAAACGCGAATATTGGTCAAAGGAAAAGGCTCCTCTTATTAGCCCAGCGGTATATGCAACGGAAGAATCTGATCATCCAACAAAGGTGAAAGACAAAACAAACAAATTCTATCCAAGGAGAAACGCAAATGTATTATGCTGGAAAGGCTGGGCCGCTCTTGACATCGACGACTGGCACCCAGACGGAGATTTTAGAAGTGAACTTGCTCGCAATCTTTCAGTTTATCGCTATGTTTGCTATAGCACTGCTTCCAGTACTCATGCTCATCATAAGTTCCGTCTTGTTTTTCCGCTTACTAAAAGCGTACCCCATGATCGTATCAAAAAGTTTTGGTACGCCCTATCAACAGAGATCGGGCTCGGTTCAGACCCGCAAACAAAGGATCTTTCTCGGATGTATTATGTCCCTGGCAATTACCATGGCATTTCTGATGATCCTTGTCAGTTCATATTTTCTAGTGAACCTGAGTCACCTAATCTTCCTATTGATGTTGATTACCTTATAAAGAAACACCCCCTTCCTGAACGAGAAGGATCAAATTTCTTTGAGCGTCTTCCGCCTGAAATTCAGCAAGAGATCATTAATCATCGAAAGGGTCAAATGGATAATCTCAATGTGAGCTGGTCGAGTATTCACAATTGTCCATTCTGGCCAAAGAAACTAGATCAAGAATATCGAACGATCACTGAGACGGGCTGGTATCACAAACTTTACCAGATCATGGTTGCTGTAGCCGGTAAAGCGATCGATAAGAAATATCCGATCACCCCATTAGAAATTGCCCAACTTTGTCGTGAACTCGACTCCGAGACTGGTGGATGGTATAAAGATCGACCACTTGAAGAAGAGGCTGAAAGAGCCATTGAATTTGTTTACCGTGGAGGAATATAATGCGCGAATTTGTAGGTATAATTGTTGGACTTTTTGTTGTAGTTGGATTGATTTTGTATCTTATTATCAGTAGACAATCGGATAGTACCCCAACACAAAGTGATTTGAATATTTCTTGCCTAGATGGTGTAGAATATTGGTATAAAGAAAGGGGCTATCGTGGTGTATTTGCCGTTAAGTATGGTCCCGACGGTAAGATTTCTCTTTGTGGAGACGATCAATGAAATCGTATTTTGATGCTGTTGAAAAAGTCGCAAAGGAATATTCCCATCAACTACATGATAGTCTTGTAGCATGGCCTAATTCCGATATGATCGAAATGATCTCATTCATCTTTGATGTTCCACACGAGGAAGTTTCAAACGATGTAGAGAAAAATGAACGTAAGAATAGATCAGAATGGTGGAAATAATAAGGCTATGATTCCAATTCCTAAGACAATCAGGGTAACCGAATCATTTGTTTCATGGGCAAACGACCAAACGTACACCCGTACCCGTGAAAACGCCGATGCCCTTCTTCTCGAATACACCCTTATTCGGGATGGAATTGTAAAGCCCCCGTTCTCATGGCGCCATGATTTCATTTGGAATGATCTCTTGATTGATGCTAAGGAAATCGATAAGTACTTCAATATACACCGAGGTAAGACCGCCCAATATATGGAATCAGTGGTATTCGAAGAACTTACACACTTTTTCTTCTATCAAACAGATAGAGACCGGACAAGACCTCTTGTCCCAGGAGAATACGTACATATCAAAGAAATAGGTTTACTTTCAGCGCGTTATGTGTTAAAATCAAGAATAGAAAGTCGACCAGACAGATTAGACACAGAAGCTTTTTTATCAATAGGACAAATAAATGCGGGAATCACTTAAAATCTTAGAAGAATGCGCTGAGGTTCAGAATAAGAAATCTCAGGACTATCAAAATCCGAATTCTACAGTCAAGCAGGCCGATTATTATGTGAATGGAATTCAGACCATTTTTGATACAATGTGGGGCAAAATGCTTCGGATCAAGTCGCTTCAAGAAGCGGCAATGAAAGATCCGGATTACACACCAAATCATGAAAGCCTTCGAGATTCGATTGTTGATCTCATCAATTACTCGACCTTTTATGGGGCATATCTCAATCACGAAATTCCTGGACAAGATCCAAATCGAGATATTTTCAATCGCCCAATAGTAGAAGAAGACTACAAAGGAAAATACTGAGAATGAGAATTATTGCTGGAACATGTACCCATGAAGGAATTGATACATCTCTACAGGTAGCTTCTGTTTGCTCAGAGGTCTGTAAAGAGTTCGGTATCGATTATTACTTCAAGGCGTCTTTTGATAAAGCAAATCGGACGTCTCACAGAAGTAAGCGAGGAACTGGTTTGTTTCACACAATGGACGACTTTAGAGAAATGAAGAAGTTTATTCCAAATCTCAAGTTCCTTACGGACGTACATGGCCGTACGAATATTTTCTACTTGGAAGAAAACTATCAAGATGTGATCGATGTCATCCAGATTCCAGCATTTCTCTGTCGACAAACCGATCTTCTTGAGCGGGCAGCAGCCTCTCCATTCACGGTGAATGTGAAGAAGGGTCAGTTTCTTGCACCATGGGATGTGAATAATATCTTTGACAAGCTTGATCACGTTTCAATGGGGTCTTCGAACCGTGAGTTCTGGATCACTGAAAGAGGAACTTCTTTTGGTTATAACACCCTTGTAGTAGACTTCACTGGTGTCAACTGGATGCTTCAGAACTCAAAGTTCGACGCGATTGTTTTTGATGCAACCCATTCTGTTCAAAGTCCGGGCGGAAATGGCACCTCGTCGGGTGGTAATCGTGATGACGCACGAGCTCTTCTGAGAGCAGCTTCTGCCCTTGGTGTTCAAAACTTCTTCATGGAAGTCCATCCAGATCCTGATAATTCATGGTCAGATGGCCCAAATTCCCTGAAACTTAAGGACTTTCGCGATATCGTTGAGGAGATCGTAAATGCAAACTATTCAGCCTGATGAAATTCAATTCTGTATTCCAGCTCGACTTGAATCGACTCGAATTCCGAAAAAGATGCTATTGGATATCGGCGATAAAAAGCTAATCGAATGGTCAATTTCTAATCTTAGAAAGCATGTTCCATACAGTGAAATCTATATTCTTACCGATTCTGAAGAAATTTACGACTTGATTGAATACAATCCAACCCAATTCAGAACTATTCACGTTAACTTTCAAGATAAAGGGCTTAGAAACGGAACTGAAAGATGTGCCTATAAGGCTATGGCAGGTCCTTCCAAGATTAAGGCAATTGTGAATGTTCAAGGAGATCTTTTCTCGTACAGTCAATTACATTTCAGGGCAGTAGTAGATCAACTTCTATTGGGATCTCAGGTTTGTACTGTCGCTGAACAAGCGAAAGAGCCTGGTGCGGTTCATGCAATCGTAACTCGCGACAATAAGGCAAAGTGGTTTACCCGAGCCGATATTGCCTATGGATGGCGCCATGTCGGAATTTATGGATACACGATCGACGCTCTTCGCGATTATCGAAAGTGGAATCGTGGAGATTACGAATCACACGAATCTCTTGAGCAACTTCGTTGGCTTGAAAATGGATATGATGTCGATTGTATGGTAGTTGATCCTGGTCAAGGACGTAATGCTCTCGACATCAATACATATTCTGATTTACATCGCGCAGAAACTATGATAGGATTAGATAATGCAACAAGTTAAAGACATTCGAGCACGATTTCTTCGTGAGCTCGACCAAGAGAATTTTACAGTCGACAAGACTGGAATGAAGACCATCGAAATTCTCGGTGCTTCATTCTTGGCAGATGAACCGGCCATTTTCGGTACGGTCAATCAGGAATACGTCGATCAAGAGATTGATTGGTACAATGGCCAATCGACAAACATCAATGATATCCGAGATGGTGAACCACCAGCAGCATGGCAATATGCAGCAGATCGGCATGGAAACATCCATTCGAACTATGGATATCTAATTTTCTCAAAGCGATATCACAATCAATTTAAAAATGCCTTGAATGAACTTTGTCAAAATCCAGATTCTCGTCGAGCGAATATGATTTACACTCGTCCCGAAATTTGGACTGAATTTGATGAGGGTGGAAAATCCGATTTCATTTGTACGAATGCGGTATGCTATTATATCCGTGACGGAAAGATGCACGCTGTAGTTCAGATGAGGTCGAATGATGTCGTGTTTGGATATAAAAATGACCGAGCATGGGCAAAATACATTCTCGACGCCATGGTTTCTGACTACAATTGGATGAACCCAAAAGGAGATATAGTTGAAGCCGGAGATATTCACTGGCAGGTTCAGAATCTACATGTTTATGAAAGACACTTTCACCTTGTGAGGGAGAATTGATATGGAATTTATCGCTGGATTTGTTTTAGGATTTACATTCCTTGAACTTCTATGGATCTTTGCAATTTTTGGAGTCGGAATTTCTGGTTCTATGGTCGACTCCACTATTGCTGGTCTCGTTTCAATCGCACTTTTCTTTACTGGACTCTGGTTTTTCTATGATGTAAATCTTGTCCAGAACCTGTTTACTATGTTCATTGGACTGGCTGCATATTTTGTGGCTGGTGGACTATGGACACTCTTTGTAAGTTGGCCAGAATTTCTTGACAAGAATTCAACTGCAATTCGTGATGACTTTATGCAATGGCAACGCCTTAAAAATACACAAGGTGAGAATGCTTCTCTTGAACATTTTTATGGTTCTAGTGAAAATATGTGGAAAGCTTCGAGTAATGTCCAATGGATCACGGGAATGATCACAACCTGGTTCTTTGAGGCGATTTGGAGAGTTCTTTCTGATCCTCTTTCTTGGGCTTGGAACAAGACTTATGAACTCTTTTCCGCTCAGTATGAAAGAGTTTCTCGTCGTAAAATCAAGGAGAATATTGAAAAATGAGTGTTATCAAGCAAATGGTACGCGATGAAAACCAGGTTGAGTTCGCATATTATCGCGATCGTCAGCTCTGGTATGAAGTCATGTATATGGATGATAGTATGCTTCCACAGAAGTTCCTATTTCCGGTACCCATCGAAGATATTGGAAATGCAACGTTTACTCGGGTTGAAAAGGCTCTTCTATTGATGAGATATATTCGAAAGCATCTCAAAACTTTGGAGGAAAAAGACAATGAAGATCAAACGGAATCTTCTTGATATCAAACAAGAAATTAGTGAATGTCGAGACCGTATTGTTGAACTTGAAAATGAAGCTAAAGTGTTCATCGATCACTGTCCACATCCTGAAGATTTTATTCATATTCAACCCGAAACAATGGAAGATGAATATGGCGACTATACTTCTGAAACAGTAATAACCTATACTTGTAATCTTTGTACTGGTCGATTTGTTGAAACTATTGGTACTGAAGAAAGAATTCCATCGCTTGCGACGGTATTAACAAGAAGGAAATCTAATGGAGAATGAGTTTCATATAGATTCGGACTATATCGAAAAAACTCTTGATAATAGCATGGTTGCGATACAATCTTTAAGTAATTCGATAAGCCGTGGAACTCATCATTTTGATCGAGATCATACACATGAACTATTTACAATTTGTGTCTGTGATGATAGAATAAACCCAGAATGCCCATTACATAAGGAATTTTTAGATGGACAGTGATATCCCATTCGCTATTTTAATCACGGCATGTTGTATTTTTGCTCTTATACTTGCCTTTTCTCTTGGAATGTTGAAAGCAACAGATACCGCATGGCATTCATTTTGTGATGTCGAAACCCAAGAACTCATCTGGTCACCAACGGGGATGCATTGTGTTGATGAATAAGTGGGACGAAAGATTTCTCGATATGGCTGAGCTTGTGGCGACGTGGTCAAAAGATCCGTCAACCAAAATCGGAGCTGTATGTGTAGAACCACAATCCAAACGAATTCTTTCGATGGGTTACAATGGTTTTCCTCGCGGTATTGCTGATTTAGATTGGAGATACGAAGACAAAGAAGTCAAGTATTCTCTTGTCGTCCATGCCGAGGCAAATGCAATTTACAATGCAACGTCAAACGGCGTCTCTCTCGAAGGATCAACAATTTATGTGACCGGACTTCCCTCTTGTTCTGATTGTGCCAAAGGTATTATCCAAGTTGGGATCAAGCGAGTTGTCTGTAGAGCTCCAAATATTCCATCACACTGGGGAGAGCATTGGAAAAAATCAAAAGCAATGTATCGAGAAGCTTGTATAGATTTTTTGCTTACGAGCGGAATAGAAGGCGGAATAGAAGCGGGAGTTGAGTATGAACCTAACGAATGATCAAAAGGTTGGTATTATAATCTTGTCATTTTTATTAACATTTCTCATTATCGTAACGTCATTTGCAATATATGACACACATACCCAAATGAAAATGTGCCTTGACGCAGAAAAAGATTGGATTGATGGAAACTGTGTCGATCCTGACGTATAACTACTTGTATGGACCTACCCAGTAATACTACTGGCCAAAATATGCTGTCCTTAAACTGATATGGAGAAAATCAATGGATAACGAAATTCGTGTCGGCATCATCGGTGTCGGTAACTGTGCTAAATCTCTGGTCGAAGGTGTTCAATACTACGTCCAGAATCCCGAAGATAAGATCGGTCTTATGTACCCCGATATCGGTGGTTACACGACCGAGCATCTCAAGTTTGTAGTCGGATTCGATGTCGATCGACGTAAGGTCAATCGTACTCTGAAAGAGGCACTTCGTGCTTCCCCGAACTGCGCAATGGATCATGTTGATGAGATCTCCGAACAACTCGTACCAGCCTCTTCAAAAGTCTATTCAGCTCCGAAGATGGATGGTGTCGCCCCTTACATGGAGAAGTTTCCTGAGGAAGTTTCTTTTCGTACGGGTGCTGAAGCCGCGCTTGGATTTGATGAGATTGTTCGGAAACTTCGTGAAACGAAGGTTGATGTTCTCGTGAACTATCTTCCAGTCGGATCCGAGGAGGCTTCTCGTTTCTGGATCGATGTCGCCATCGCAGCTCGAGTTCATTTCGTGAACTGTATTCCGACCATGATCTCGACTGATGAGACCCGTAAAATTGAGCAAAAGTTCATCAATGCTGGTCTGACTATTGTCGGTTCTGATATGCGTTCAGCCTGGGGTGCATCCAGAATGTCTGAGGTACTTCAGGGCGCAATGATCGATTCTGGTCTATATGTTACGCAACATATTCAAATGAACATGGCGGCTGGTTCAACCCAGGGTCAAGAGAATATCAAAAGTGGTCGAACAGCGAACACCGACTTTCTCAACATGGTCGAGAAAGAGCGACTCCATAACAAGCACATCTCGAAAGAGAATGTTCTGAAAGGACAAAACGAGGTTCGTAATACACCATACGCGGGTACGACCATGTTCGCTGGACCATCGCTTACAGTCTTCCAGAAGCCAGGTGGAGAATACATCGGCACCGATCAGAAGATCGCAAACTTCGACATCGTCGCATTTGGATTTGCTGGAGCTCGGTATGAACTTACTGCCCGTCTGGCAGTTCAAGACTCGCCAAACTCCGGTGGTGTTGTAGTCTCGGCAGTCAGATTCTGTAAAGTCGCATCTGAAATGGGTGTTGTTGGATTCCTTCGTGGTCCTTCAGCCTGGACACAGAAAACGCCCCCACTTCAGCTCTCGACCCAAGATGCCAAGTTTGAGTGCGATGCTCTTGCTCGTCGGATCTTCACCGATCTTACGAAGGCTCAACTTATCGAGAACGATCCAAAGGCAAAAGATCTTCCTTACACCTTCCAAAAGTCAGAGACCGATTATGAATAATCTTCATCAGAATATCAACTCCTTCGACTTTGATGGTGTCATTTGTATGGGAAAGGGTCCTGGAGTTTATCCAGGACCTCATGATGTCATCATTACTGGTCGGTCTCATGAAGAAAAAGAAGAAACTCTGGCATGGCTTGCTCGATGGGATATAACTAATGCAGTATTCTTCGCACCATGGTCATTTGATAATAAGACCCGACTAAACTCTGGAGCCCATAAAGCTGAAGTCATCATGATGCTTTCTAGATATAGATGGAAAGTGGGAATACATTTTGAAGACGATCCAATACAGGCCGAAGTCATTAAACAACATTGTTCAAATGTAAAGGTCGTACTTCTTGAACATGATCTTGTTAACAAAGAGAACGTAAGACGCGATGGGTTTGGAAAAGAAATCACTTGAACTGATTATGGATAATCGGGACCCAGAACGATTTGATTTTTTCAATCGTTGGGTTCTTGATTTCTTTCGCCGTGAAGCATTGAGAGAACATGGTCGTATCGATGAATACAAGGTGGATCCACTCTTTGGTGAAGCCATGCGTCAAGAGGTTTCATACTGGAATCCGAATCGATCTAAACACGCCGAGGTATTCTGGCTAGAGAATTACGTCTTTGGTCAGGATACCTCGATGCGGAATAAGGTTCTCAATGCCATGGCGGTGAAGTTTGTCGGAATGCCGACTCTTACCCTTGTCGCGACAGATTCAACGGATTACAGAAACATCATTGACTTTGATCAATACAAGAATCGTGGTAAGTATTACGATTGGATCAATAAGAACCTCGACGAGAATCCATACAAAATACCAGTATGGGGTCGAACCCAACTTCAGACGAGTCTTCAGACCGCGGCAAGAAACTTCGTAAGAGAAGAAGAAAAGGATCCAGAACTCCGATTCAGACTATCTCATATGATTCGTTGGATGGAACATCTCGATGAGGTGGGACTTTCTGATGTCGTGCTGAGTAAAAATTCCAAACTACATAATGTTTGTGAGTGGCTAAGATCACATCGTGGTATTGGACCGTATTTCGCATATCACCCACCCTGCAATTTCTCTCGTTCAGATGAATTGGCTCATATCGATGAAGATGATGATTATTGTCTTGTCGGCCCTGGTGCCACACGTGGTCTCGAGTTCGTAGTTCCAGAGGTCAACTTCAAGAACGAAAAGATC
>Ga0102926_1001797_pt1 | contig 12575 bp, 10 predicted proteins | sample SalPonR1_A_D2_MG_FD_78173 | JGI IMG/M metagenome (GOLD analysis project Ga0102926, IMG submission 78173) | Salt pond soil microbial communities from South San Francisco under conditions of wetland restoration - Salt Pond MetaG R1_A_D2_MG | ecosystem: Environmental > Aquatic > Marine > Intertidal...
ACCTGCGTCTCCGTCGGCACCGCGGCCCGCGCCATCTCGATGAGATCCTCGAACCAGAGGCAGCCGGCCCTTCCATCGAGTTCGACCGAGATCCGCGCGACGGAGCGCTGCGAATGCGGCGTGGCGAGTTGACCACGGGACTGGCGGGCGTGCTCGGAGAGCTCCAGAGAGCACGGGCAGGTCGACGAATAGACGTAGTCGAGATGAAGGATCTTCTTGCGCACGCCGTCGCGCTCCACCAGTTCGAGCGCGATGTCGTAATACTGGAAGCCCTCGAGGCCCGACCGCAGGCTCCGCACCTTCATCGGGAAGGAGACCCGCATCTGGATCCGGGCATCAAAGGATTCGAGGTCCGCCTTGTAGTCGTCGAGCGCCGCCTCGATCACCTCGAAACTGAACGTGCGCTCCGCGTGACGGTAGAACGTCCGCATGATGCGGGACATGTTGATGCCCTTCTTCTCCGCCTCGAGGCTGACCGTGCCGGTCACCGAGGTCTCGAGCGTCAGGTCGCCGTTGTCGCGGGTGCGGAAGCGGATCGGAAGGCGGAAGTTGGAGATGCCGACATGCTGGATCTGCCGCTTCGCGCCCTTGATGAGGCTTTCCGGCCCGTTCTGGAGGTCGGGCAGAGACGCCCTGTATTCGGCATCCGTGCGGAACTCCTTCGGGTAGGTGCGCGAAAGCGTCGGATAATTCGAAAGCTCGCGCCCCGGGATCAGCCGCGCGACGAGCGGATCCAGCGTCTGGATCTCGTCGCTTGAGGCAGCGCCCGCCCACGTGCGAAGCAGATCGAGCGCCCGCTCCGCTTCGACGCGCGAGGGCGCGCGCTCGATGTCTGCCGAATGAATATTCATGTAAACCGTTCCCCGACCTGCTTTTCAGGATGACCCGGGCATCCGAAGTCTCTTGCCAGAGAATACGTCTGCGGCGACTGTCCGGATCAGTCTGAAGCGGTCGCCACGGCCTCTTCCGAGTAGGCGATCACGAAATTGCGAAGAATGCGCTCGGGAACGCGAATGTCCTCGGCAAGCACTTCTTCGGTCAGCGCCGCAGCCGTCCCGGGCGGGAAATATCCCCGATCCTTATAGATCCGGATCCGGGTCGCAAAACCCTGCCCATCGGCCTCGGGATGGAACTGGGTGGCATAGACGTTTCTGCCGCATCGGATCATCTGGAACGGGCACGGGTCGGAGGTCAGCAGGTGCACGCAGCCCGCAGGCAGCTCCTGCACCGCCTCCTTGTGTCCGACGAGGGCACGAAACCGGTCGGGCAGCCCCGCGAGCAACGGGTCTTCGCGCCCGGCGCCGGTGAGATGGCAGTCGACGCCGCCCACGGGCTCGCCGTATTGCCGCTTCGAAACCTCGGCGCCGAGGTGATGGGCAAGAATGCCGATGACGTAGCAACAGCCCATGAACGGCACGTCCCGCGCGACGATCTCGGGCATCAGTGCAAGGCACTCCGCCTCGATCCGTGCCTCGACGGGATCCTTCGTCTCGGGCGGATCGCTGACGCAGCCCGGGCCGCCTCCGACGATGACACCGGCGTAGGCGTCGAGCGACAGGGACGGCAGCCGTTCCTGATCGAGCCGTATCCGATGCGTCCTGTCCTCTGTCAGCCCGCCCTTGACGAGAAACGCCTCGAACTCGTTATCCGAGGCTTCCTTCTCCGGACGAAGCTGGAGGACGAGAAACGGCTTCATGCCGACCCGAGCGCCTGCCTCAGGTCCGCGACAAGATCGCCGGTGTCCTCGATCCCCACGGAGAGCCGCACCAGCCCCGGCGTGATTCCGAGGGCCACCTTCTGATCGTCCGGCAGCCGTTGGTGCGTGGTTGTCGCAGGGTGGGTCGCAATCGACTTCGCGTCGCCGAGATTGTTGGAAATGGTGATGATCCTGAGCGCGTTCAGGATCCGGAACGCCGCCTTCTTTCCCCCCGCCACGTCGAGCGCGAGCACCGTGCCGCCCGTTCCCATCTGCGCCTGCGCAACGGTGTGCTGGGCGTGCGAGACAAGCCCCGGGTAAATCACCCGCGCGAGCCTGTTGTCGCCCTCGAACGTCTCGGCGATCGTCTGCGCCGAAGCCGCCTGGGCACGGACGCGGAGATCGAGCGTCTCCATCCCCTTGAGCATGATCCAGGCGGTGAACGGGCTCATCGCCGCGCCGGTGTGCTTGAGGTAGGGCTCGGCCGTCTTGCGAATGAACTCGCGGCTCCCGAGGATCACCCCGCCCAGAGCGCGGCCCTGCCCGTCGATGTGCTTGGTCGCTGAATAGACCACGACGTCCGCACCGAGTTCCAGCGCCTTCGAGAAGATCGGCGTCGCGAAGACGTTGTCGACGATCACCACGGCGCCGGCGCCATGCGCGATCTCGGCCACCGACTTCAGGTCGATCACCTCGAGCGTCGGATTCGAGATCGTTTCAAGGAAGACGGCCCTGGTTCCCGGCCGGATCGCCGCGCGCCACTGGTCGAGGTTGGTTCCGTCGACGAATGTCACGTCGACCCCGTAGCGCCTCAGAACGTCCTCGAGAATGTAGAGACAGGACCCGAAGAGTGCGCGGGAGGACACGACATGGTCTCCGGCGCGCAGCATCGAGGTGAGCGCCCCGTTCACCGCCGCCATGCCCGATGCCGTGGCAAACGCGTCTTCGGCGCCTTCCAGAGCCGCGATCCGCTCCTCGAACATCCGCACGGTCGGATTGCCGTATCGGGCATAGATGAATTCGTCCGGTCCCGCCTCGAGAAACCGCGCCTCGGCCTGCTCGGCGCTGTCGTAGACAAAGCCCTGGGTCAGGAAGATGGCCTCGGAAACCTCGCCGTACTGGCTGCGCCGGGTTCCCGCGTGAACGAGCTTGGTGCGCGAACTCCAATCCTCTGACATGGGGTGTCCCTCCAACAAAAAGCCCCCACCGCAGCCGGGGCTTTTCGTCCCTGACCTCTTTAGCGGCATGTTTAGCGTGGCCCGCAATCCGGTGAACAAATCGCCACGTGGCGCCGGGTTAGCTTGAGCGTCCGTTGCGGTCAAGCACCGTCACGGTGCCGTAACACGGCCTTCACGCCGCTGTCGTATGTCTCGCCTACGACCCGTCCACAAGATGTAGTGGGAGCGCGAGATATGCCCCTCATCAGAGTGAATGCGGTCGGCGACAGGCCCGTTCCGGATGGCGATCTGGCCGAGGCGGTGGAGGCCCTGCCGGACGGCGCACCCATCATCGTCCTGATCCACGGCTTCAAGTATCGCCCCGAAGATTCCCGGCGCTGCCCCCACAGGCAGATCCTCTCTCTCGCTCCTCGGCAGACCGCGCGCATCGTCTCCTGGCCGCGCCATCTCGGGTTCGGTCGAGGGCAGGCCGATGAAGGTCTCTGCGTCGCCTTCGGCTGGAGCGGGACCGGTCTGCTGTGGCAGGCGTACGCGGAAGCCGCACGGGCGGGACGGGCGCTCTCCGCGCTCATCGCCGATCTCCAGATCCTCCGCCCCGGCCCCGTTCACCTCGTCGGCCACAGTCTGGGCGCCCGCGTCGCGCTCTCGTCCTTCGAAGGGCTGCCCGACGGCACGATAGGCCGGACGATCCTCCTCGCTGCCGCCGACACCCGCGCACAGGCCGAGGCCGCGCTCGGCTCCCCCGCCGGCCGCAGTGCGGAGATCGTCAACGTGCGAAGCCGCGAGAACACCCTCTTCGACCTTCTCCTCCGCGCCGCGATCTTCCCGCACCGGCCCGGCCTGCGCGCCCTTGGCGCGGGTCTCGGGCGACGCGACCCGCGCTGGGTCGACCTCGCCATCGACTGCGAGGCGTCGCGGGCGCATCTCAGGGCGCTCGGCTTCCGGATCCCACCGCCCCTGCGCCGCATCTGCCATTGGTCGGCCTACCTGCGCCCTGGCCTCTTCCCGCTCTACCGGGCGCTCCTGCGGGAAAGCCTGCCGCTCGCCGCGCTTCGGCCCGAGACCGCCGCCGCCGCGGTGCCGGACACCGGGCATGTGACGGTCGCTCCGACACGGCTCAGGCAGATCTTCGCGGGCGGGCTCCAAGCGGTGTCCGATCCGTCATGGGCGAGCCGGCATCCGTCCTGCCGCCGCCAGCCAAGCGCATAGTCCCCCGGCCAAACCGCCGGAAGACGGACCCGTCACGGTGGGACCTGGCCCTACTCCTTTCCGGTGTCGATCAGATGCTTCTGCAGCGCGAAGATCTGCGCCCAGAGAAACAGGAACAGCACCAGCGGAAAGCCGAAGGTCTCGATCTTCACCCATGCGTCGGTCGACATCGTCCGCCAGACAACTTCGTTGCCGACCGCGAGCGCCGTAAAGCACAGCGTGAGCCGCCGCGTCAGGATCATCCATCCCTCCTCTGTCATGGGGAGGAACTCGCTCATCACCCAGGCGAGGTACGACCGCCCCTGCAAGAGCCCGATCCCGAGGATCGCCGCGAAGATCCCGTAGACGATGGTGGTCTTCATCTTGAAGAACGCCTCGTCGTTGAACCAGACCGTCAGCCCGCCGAAGACAACCACAAGCACCGCGGTGAAAACCTGCATCCGGCTGACCCGGCCCGAAAGCAGCCAGAGCGCGGCGATGGAGGCCAGGAGGATCGGCACGAAGCCCGCCGCCGCCACGATGAACCCGTCATAGTCGACGCCGCCGATCGTGAAGGTGTCGTCGCGGACCCACAGATAGGCCACGAAGAACAGAAGCGGCGGCCCGAGTTCGAGGACCTGCTTCAGTGCCGGGTTGATCTTCTTCTCTGACATCGCGCCTGCCTTATCCTCCGATCTCAACTATCACAGCGCCCGCCGCGATCAATGCCATGAGGCCGAGACGCCGCGGTCCGACCCTCTCGCCCAGCATCAGCCATCCGATGAGCGCGGCGAAGACGGTGGACGTCTCGCGCAGCACCGCCGCCTCGCCCACCTTGTCGAGACGCGTGGCCACCATGATCGACCCGAACGAGAAGAACGCGACGAAGGCGCCGATCACGCCTCTGAATGCCAGCGGCCCGAGCACGGGCTTCACCGCAAGGCGCGGCCAGCGGATCGCCTGCACCAGCGGCATGAAGAAGCCGTCGATGAAGAAGAACCAGGCGAGGAAGGTAAAGGGGTCGGCCGTCGCCCGGATGCCGTAGGCGTCGTAGGTCGTGTAGAGCGCCACGAACCCGCCCGTCATTACCGCGAGGCCGAGCGCGAGCGGCAGCCGCGCCCTGTCGACCACGATGTGGCGGAGGTTGTAGGCGGCAAGGCCGAAGATCCCCGCCATCAGCACCGCGACGCCGAGCCACTGAAGCGGCCGGAAGACCTCGCCGAAGAGAAGCCACGCCCCGATCACCGTGAAGAACGGACCTGTGCCGCGCACCACGGGATAGACGACGGTGTAGGCCCCGAAGGAATAGGCCGAGGCCTGCGCGATCTTGTAGCCCACGTGGATGATCCAGACGACGCCGAAGATCGGCCACATATGCGGCTCGGGCCAGGGCACCACGAAGAGCGCGAAGGGCGCCGCGATGAGCCCATAGGACAGGTCGATCGCGCCACGGCTGAGCCAGGGGTCGTACCGACCCTTCTGGAGCGCGCCGAAGAGAGCGTGCAGGAACGCCGCGAGCAGCGCCAGTCCGGTGGCGAGGGTGGCGCCGGCCTCGGTCCCCTCGAGCGAGATCAGCCAGTCGCTCAACGCCTATCCGCGGCCTCGTGTGTCGAAGTGCCGGCCGAGCGAGACGGCGCCCCGCGTCGCGGCGCGCCTCACGCCGCCGCTCCGGCGCCTGTCAGCGCGCGGGCGAAGTCCTCCGGATCGAAGGGCGAAAGGTCGTCGATCTGTTCGCCCACGCCGATCGCGTGGATCGGCAGCCCGAACCTGTCGGCGAGCGCCACCAGAACCCCGCCCTTCGCCGTCCCGTCGAGCTTCGTCATCACGAGCCCCGAGACGTCGGCGAGTTTCTGGAAGATCTCGACCTGGTTCAACGCGTTCTGCCCCGTGGTGGCATCGAGCACCAGAAGCGTGTTGTGCGGCGCCTCAGGGTCCTTCTTGCGGATCACACGCACGATCTTGGCGAGCTCCTCCATCAGATCCTGCCGGTTCTGGAGCCGTCCCGCCGTATCGATCATCAGAAGGTCGTAACCCTCCGCCTCGGCCCGCGTCATCGCATCGAAGGCGAGGCTCGCCGGGTCCGATCCTTCGGGCGCCGTCAGGACCGGCACGCCAGCGCGGTCGCCCCAGACCTGGAGCTGCTCGACCGCCGCGGCACGGAACGTATCGCCCGCCGCGATGATGACTTTCTTGCCCGCCGCGCGGAACTGGCTCGCGAGCTTGCCGATGGTCGTCGTCTTGCCCGAGCCGTTGACGCCCACGACGAGCACCACCTGCGGCTTTTTCGGGTAAAGCGGCATCGGCTTCGCCACCGGCTCCATGATCCGGCCGACTTCGGTGGCCAGAAGCTGCTTGATCTCGTCGGTCGAGAGCTTCCGACCCATGCGCCCTTCGGCGATGTTCGCCGTCACCCGTGTCGCGGTATCGACGCCCATGTCGGCCGAGATCAACAGGTCCTCGAGCTGCTCGAGCATGTCGTCGTCGAGTTCACGCCGGACCACCGTCTTCTGCTCGTCCCGCTTGAAGAGGCGGCCGAGCAGGCCGCGCCGGACCGCCGGTTCGGCGGTCGCGGGCTCGGCCGCCACCGTCGCCGCGAGTTCCTGCGGGATCTCCGAGGGCCCCCAGGAGGGTCCGGGATCGTCCCACTGCGGCACTTCGGACGGTGGCGCGGAGGGCAGCTCTCCCGGAGGCTCGGGCACCTTAGGCGGTTCCGGCGTCCGCGGCGGCTCGGGCTCGGGCGCAGGCGGGATCTCGGGCTCACGCTCGGGCCGCTCTGGCGTCTCGGGCGGCGGTTCCGGGACCGGGACGGGTTCCGGAGCGGGCTCCGGCTCGGGCTCCGGCGGAGCCTCCGGTCCCGGCTCCGGCTCCGGAACCGGCTCGGGGGCGGGTTCCGGCGAAGGCTCGGGTTCGGGCGGAACCTCCCGCGGCTCGGGCTCCGCCGCGAGGGTCTCCTCCTCGCCGCCCTCCGCGACGATGGCGTCCAGTCCTTCCTCGAGCTTCGAGGAGGACTTGAACAATCGGTCCTTTAGTTTTCTGAAGAATGCCATGGCGTCTCCGAAGTCGCTTTAGCGTGTCACCTAATACGGGCGCCGCGACGATGGAAGTCCCGGCCCGTCGGCGGCAGCCCGCCGGCTCGCTCGGCAAGTTGACTGGAAGCCGGCGGGCGCCTGTGGCAGCCTGCGCGCATGAGATTGCTTGCGATGCTCCTTCTGGCCGCCCTGCCGGCCGCCGCCGAAACACCGCTCTCGCCGTCCGAGTTCGAGACCTACACGACCGGAAAGACACTCACCTATTCCGCGGGCGGCATTCCCTTCGGCATCGAGGAATACCTCCCCGACCGCCGCGTGCGCTGGTCCTATCTGGACGGCCAGTGCGAGGACGGGGAATGGTATCCGGCCGGCGACATGATCTGCTTCGTCTACGAAGCCTACCCGGAACACCAGTGCTGGACGTTCTACCTTGAGGATGGCGGCCTCTTGGCACGGTTCGAGAACGACCCGGACGCGACCGAACTCTACGAGACGCATCAGAGCCGGGAGCCGATGCAGTGCCTGGGGCCGAAGGTCGGGGTCTGACCGGGGAAAAACGCCTCCCGATCATGGCCGTGCGGCGGTCGCCAGTTGCGCCAGCTTCGGCGGAACACGGCGCACGTAGTATGCCGCGTTCTTCCATCGCACCTCCGCTGCGGACATCCGGTTCAAAGACGAATCGCTCCCGAAGCCCATCAGACGGTCCAGAAAGGAATCACGCGGGGGAAGCATATCGGTCGAGATGCGGAAACGCCTGAAGATCTCGTTGTAGAGGTGCACGCCGAAGCTGTCCTTGCAGGCCATTTCGACTTGGTTTGCACATGACGGCAGCAAGAACTTGCGGACCGCGTTCTTCCAGTGAACAGGATAGAAGCTCGTCGGTTCGAGAATGTCGACATCGTATTGCCCCGATGTCGCCAGCTTGGTCGTCAGGACAGGACCGGTCTGTCCCCAGATGACGTTATCGCCCATCCGCTGCGCCGTCCTGCAGGCTTCCATCATCATCCGATCGCCGGCCGGCGCGAAGATCACCGCATTGTTGATCTTCCTGGCATCCTCCCGCGACACGGTCGCCCGAGGATACCGCGGAAACGGGCGTCGGCAGAAGACGTCGGCGTCCACCCAGTATCCGCCACGGTCGTGCAGCATCTTGTAGCGGAAGAGATCCGAGAAGCCGGATACGCTGCCGACCCATTGTCCGCTCTTGTAATAGAAGACCGCGCTCTCCGGGATGATCTCTGAGGCATCGCAGCGGATCACGTCCGGCGGAAGGTCGAGCGCGTCATTGAACGTATACACGCGCGTCTCGTGTCCTGCCGCGACGAAGCTGCGGAGGCATTGACACGACCAGAGCGGAAGCGGCCCGCCGTGCCAGAAAGTCGAAACGACCGGGAGCTTTTCTGCCCCTCGCGAAATGGCGCCCGCTGTGTCAGACATCGGCCTTGCCCTTCAAACCCTTCAGGACCGCAGTCAACATGCTGCGTGCAACTTGTCTATCCGAGACAGACGTTTCAGGTCGAGCAATTGACAATGCGATTGATCAGAGACACGTGGCGCAAGACGCAATCATCAGAAAAGGCTTCCCTGTTCCGGTTTGTCGGGCCTTGTCGGCGCCTTTTGCTTCGTCCCTGCCTGAACACTCGAACTGACGGCCAGCCGCCCATCCCGGAACTGGATCTCGAGTGCCGCGGCCTTGCCGGCCGCCTCGGCCGTCGTCACGACTGCCCCGTCGCCGCGCACCACGGCATAGCCCCGCTGCAGCGTCTGCTCGTAGCCGAGCGTCAGCCGCAGCCGCTCGACGGCGTCGAGCCGCTCGGTCCGGCGCTCGGACTGCGCGGCCCACGCCGCCTTCATCCGCCGGGAGTGTTCGGCGAGCTTCACATGGTTCTCCCGTATCTCGCGCCGATGGTCCCGCACGGCTCTTGCGAATGCCGGTCCGAGCCTGTTCCCGCAACTCAGAAGCGCCTCGCGCCGCTGCCGGAGCGCAGTCTCGAGCGTCCGCGGCCGAAGCACCGCCGCAGCCTCCGTCAGCCGGTTCCGCCTCTTCTGCGCGAGCGCCGTCAACGCGCCGGGCAGACGCTCGCCCCAGTAATCGAGGCGCTGCTTCGGCTGGTCGAGCAGCCGCTCGGGCCGCGGCAACCCGCGCGAGAGGTCGCGAAGCCTCTGGCGGCGCTGATCCATTCCACGCACGAGACAGCCCGTGAGCCGCGCGCCCTGCTGGTCTGTCCGGGCGAGCAGATCCAACCGAACCGGCACCGCCATCTCGGCCGCGGCCGTCGGTGTCGGAGCGCGGCGGTCGGAAGCGAAGTCGATGAGCGTGGTGTCGGTCTCGTGGCCCACCGCGGAGATCAGCGGGATCGCGCTTTCGGCAGCGGCGCGCACCACCATCTCTTCGTTGAAGCCCCAGAGATCCTCGAGACTGCCCCCGCCCCGCGCGACGATCAGAAGGTCGGGCCGGGGCAGCGAACTGCCGGGCCCCAGCGCGTTGAAGCCCCGGATCGCATTCGCGACCTCGGGCGCGCAGCGGTCGCCCTGCACGGCCACGGGCCAGATCAGCACCTTGCGCGGAAAGCGGTCGCGGAGACGGTGGAGGATGTCGCGGATCACCGCGCCGGAGGGCGAGGTGACGATGCCGATGATTTCCGGCAGATAAGGAATCGGAACCTTCCGCTCGGGCGCGAAAAGCCCCTCGGCCTCGAGCGCCTTCTTGCGCTTCTCGAGCATCGCCATGAGCGCGCCCATGCCCGCCGGACGGATATCCTCGATGACGATCTGGTACTTCGACTGGCCGGGAAATGTCGTGAGGCGGCCCGTCGCCACCACCTCGAGCCCCTCCTCGGGCTGTGTGGCGAGGCGTCCGGCCACGCCCTTCCAGATCACCCCCGACAGAACCGACCGGTCGTCCTTGAGATCGAGGTAGACATGCCCCGACCGGGGACGAGAGACGCGGCCGATCTCGCCCCGGACCCGGACATGGGAGAACTCGCCCTCGATGGTGCGCTTCACCGCGCCCGATATTTCCGAGACGGTGAATTCCGGGGCGTTTTCGCCGGCGACTGGATCGTCGATCAGGTCAGACATGCGGCGCATCCTACCGTGGCCCGTCGCGCCCTTCCAGAGACCATGCGAGGGCAGCATCCTGCGGACAGGCACATTCGGAGCGAGATCAGACAGGCGCCGGCGCTTGCCCCGGTCGAGCGCGTTCTGTAACCGAAGCAACAACAGCGGAGACGGTGGCCCATGAACATCCTGATCCTCGGCGGCGGCGGACGGGAACACGCGCTCGCCTGGGCCGTGCTCCAGAACCCGAAATGCGACAAGCTGATCGTCGCCCCGGGAAACGCCGGCATCGCGATGATCGCGGACTGCGCGGATCTCGACATCCTCGACGGCGGCGCGGTCGCGGCCTTCGCCGGGGAGAACGCCATCGACTTCGTGATCGTGGGGCCCGAGGCGCCGCTCGCCGCCGGTATCTCTGACCGTCTGAGGGATTCGGGGCTTCTGGTATTCGGGCCGTCCGAGGCCGCCGCCCGGCTCGAGGCGTCGAAAGGTTTCACCAAGGAAATCTGCGAGGCCGCGGGCGTTCCGACGGCCGCCTGGGCGCGGTTCGCCGACGCGGGGGCGGCGAAGGCACATGTGCGGTCGCGGGGTGCGCCGATCGTCGTGAAGGCCGACGGCCTCGCCGCCGGAAAGGGCGTCGTCGTGGCAAAGACCGTCGAACAGGCGACCGCCGCCATCGACGAGATGTTCGGAGGCGCCTTCGGCGCGGCCGGCGCCGAGGTCGTGATCGAGGAATTCATGGAGGGCGAGGAGGCGTCGTTCTTCGTGCTATGCGACGGCAGAGACGTTCTGTCCATCGGCACCGCGCAGGACCACAAGCGCGTGGGCGAGGGCGACACGGGGCCCAATACCGGCGGGATGGGCGCCTACTCACCCGCCCCGGTGATGACGGACGAGGTCACACGGCGCGCGATGGACGAGATCGTGCGCCCGACCGTGGCCGAGATGGCGCGTCGGGATATGCCCTACCAGGGTGTGCTTTACGCAGGTCTGATGATACGGGATGGCGCACCGCGGCTCGTCGAATACAACGTCCGCTTCGGGGATCCTGAGTGCCAGGTCCTGATGATGCGGCTCGGGGCGCAGGCCTTCGACCTCATGCATGCCTGCGCCGAGGCCCGGCTGGGCGAGTGCAGAGTCAACTGGGCCGACGATCACGCGCTGACGGTGGTGATGGCCGCGGACGGTTATCCGGGACCCTACCAGAAAGGAACCGTGATCCGTGGTCTCGACGCCCTGCCGGAGGACGCGACGACCATGGTATTCCATGCCGGAACGGCGGAAAGAGACGGCAGGTTCATAGCCGCGGGCGGGCGGGTGCTGAACGTCACGGCCCGGGGAGCGAGCCTTTCGGAGGCGGCGGAGCGCGCTTATGCGGCGGTCGACCTTATCGACTGGCCGGAAGGCTTCTGCCGCCGCGACATCGGCTGGCGAGCGCTCGGCTGAAAGACGATCAGACAGCGGCCCTTCCGGTCGCCGGCAAACAAGTTTAATACTAAACCATCTTCAAGGCGGAGGAATCATGTCCGGCGATCCAAGGCAGGAAGCGCTCAGGCAACAGGCGCTCCAGTATCACCGAGAGCCCCGGCCCGGAAAGCTCGAGGTCCGCGCGACAAAGCCGCTCGCGAACGGGCGCGATCTCGCCCGCGCCTATTCTCCGGGCGTCGCCGAGGCCTGCCTCGAGATCAAGGCGGATCCGCGGACCGCGTCACTCTATACCTCGCGCGCGAACCTCGTGGGCGTGGTGTCGAACGGCTCCGCGGTGCTCGGCCTCGGCAACATCGGCGGTCTCGCCTCGAAGCCGGTGATGGAGGGCAAGGCCGTGCTCTTCAAGAAATTCGCCAACATCGACTGCTTCGACATCGAACTCGAAGAGAGCGATCCCGAGAAGCTGGCCGAAATCGTCTGCGCGCTCGAACCCACCTTCGGCGCGATCAATCTCGAGGACATCAAGGCGCCCGACTGCTTCATCGTCGAGAGGATCTGCCGCGAACGCATGAACATCCCCGTCTTCCACGACGACCAGCACGGCACGGCGATCGTCGTTGGTGCCGCGGCGACGAACGCGATGCACGTCGCCGGCAAGAGCTTCGAGGACATCAAGGTCGTCTCGACGGGCGGCGGCGCGGCGGGGATCGCCTGTCTGAACATGCTGCTCAAGCTCGGCGTGAAGCGCGAGAACGTCTGGCTCTGCGACATCCACGGCCTCGTCCACGAGGGCCGGACCGAAGACATGACCCCGCAGAAGGCGGCCTATGCCCAGCATACCGAGCTCCGCACCCTGGACGACGTGATCGGGCGGGCCGACCTCTTCCTCGGCCTCTCGGGACCGCGCGTTCTCAAGCCCGAGATGGTGGCGAGGATGGCCCCGAAGCCGGTGATCTTCGCGCTCGCCAATCCGACGCCCGAGATCATGCCCGATGA
>Ga0102926_1001799_pt1 | contig 12573 bp, 11 predicted proteins | sample SalPonR1_A_D2_MG_FD_78173 | JGI IMG/M metagenome (GOLD analysis project Ga0102926, IMG submission 78173) | Salt pond soil microbial communities from South San Francisco under conditions of wetland restoration - Salt Pond MetaG R1_A_D2_MG | ecosystem: Environmental > Aquatic > Marine > Intertidal...
AAGTAGTTTTATCCACTCGGAGCATAAATGAAACATCTTCTTGGCTTATGCCAGGGTTTTCCATAATTCTGGTTAGAAAACTATGCTGACCTCTGGTTAAATCATATTTTTTAAATTCAATGTTTCGAATAAATGAAATACACCGGGAAATAGAAACTATTTCTCTTACGATCTTTCTTTTTTTATTCAATGTTGCACCTCCTTCTTGAATATAGTTGACAGTTCAACTATATTTGATTATAATATATAGGTGAAAGTTCAACTAAAATCATTTAGTTAATACAAATATTATAGTTTTAGAAAAACTAAAAGTCAAATAGGAGGCACCTTATGTTTGATAATTTCTCTAAAAAATATATTTATACCCAAAACACAAGAGGTAGAAAAACTACTTCGGATTTTTTGAAAACACTAGGCTTAAGTTTTGATGGAAATGTAAATGTTACTATAAATATTCTAGATGGCAAGAAGATAATAGCAACTGCATCAGCAGAAAAAAATTTAATAAAATGCATTGGAGTAGATGAAAACTACAGATCAAAAGGTCTAATGAATACTTTAATAAGTGAAATTATTAGTCACCAATATGATAATAATATTTATGACCTTTCTATAATAACAAAGATAGAAAACGAGAAAGTGATTCAAAGCTTAGGATTTGAAACTATATGCGAAACAGAAAATATTATTTTAATGGAAAACAATAAAAAGAAATTCAAAAAATATTTAGAAAATATTTCAAAGAACAAAGTAGCAAAGGAACAATCCTCTGCAATAGTAATGAATTTAAACCCCATAACAAAAGGGCATATGTATCTAATAGAAAAAGCAGCGAAGGAAAGTGAACAAGTCTATATATTTATAGTATCAGAAGACAAGTCTAAAGTGCCTTTTGAAACGAGGGTTAAGCTAGCAAAAGAAAGTACAAAATTTCTTGAAAATGTCAAGATAATAGAAGGTGGAGATTATATTATATCATCAAAAACCTTCCCAACATATTTTTCGAAAAATGTAGATGAATGGATTAACAACTACTGCGACCTTGATTTAAAACTTTTCGGCAAATATATAGCGAAAGAATTAAATATAAGAAAAAGATACGTTGGCAAAGAACCTTACTGTGAATTGACTTCCTTTTACAATAAAAAAATGAAGGAAATATTACCCTTATATAACATACAGGTAACAGAAATAGAAAGACTTGAACAAAATCAAAAAGCAATCAGTGCATCTTTAGTGAGAAAATTAGCCGAAAAAGGTAACATTTCAAAAATTAAAGAACTTGTTCCTGAGGCTACATATAAATATTATATTTCAAAGGAGGACTAGATGGAGTTATTAAATAGAGCTATATCCGGTACTATGGAATCAAGTGATATTATGGTAGAAATAATACCCTGGGATAAAGATCTAGAAATTAATTTAAAAAGCGATGTGAAAGAACAATTTGGAAAACAAATCACAGCATTAGTTAAAAACATAATTGATGAAAATGGAGTAAAAAATGCCTGTATAAACTTAAATGACAAAGGTGCTCTGGATTTTGTGATTAAAGCTAGAGTTAAGACCGCCTTATATAGATCAACAAAAGGAGGCAAAAATGAGTAAGTTGAGAAGAACAATGCTTTATGTTCCTGGAAGCAAGCCTTCAATGATAAAAGATATTTATATCTATAAGCCTGATTCAATAATGTTTGACTTGGAGGATTCAGTATCACTAAAAGAAAAAGATTCAGCAAGATTTTTAGTTAGTGAAGCACTTCAAAATATAGATTACAGAGGAATAGAGACAGTAGTGAGAATAAACGGACTTGATACAGAATTCGGAATAGAAGATTTAAGAATGATGGTAAAGGCAAAGCCGGATGTAATAAGACTTCCAAAGACTGAAACAGCAAAAGATGTAAAAGAAGTAGAAGAAATTATTGAAAACCTTGAAAAAGAATACGGAATTGAAGTAGGAAAAACAAAAATGATGGCAGCAATTGAATCAGCTACAGGAGTAATGAATGCTTTAGAAATAGCAAAATCTAGTGATAGACTTATAGGTATAGCTATAGGAGCAGAGGACTATGTAACTAACATAAAAACAAAGCGAACTCCTGAAGGTACGGAATTACTATTTGCCAGATGTCAGCTGTTAAATGCTGCAAGAAGTGCAGGTATAGCTGCTTTAGATACTGTATATTCAGATGTGGAAAATATGGAAGGCTTTAGAAAAGAAGTAGAACATATAAAAACTCTGGGATTTGATGGTAAATCAATAATAAATCCAAGACAGATAGAAATAGTACACGATGTATTTACACCGACAGTTGAAGAATACGAAGATGCTCTTCAAGTTATTGCTGCTATAAAAAGAGCAGAACAATTAGGATCTGGAGTTATCTCGTTAAATGGAAAAATGATAGACAAACCTATAGTTGAAAGAGCAAGAAGAGTTATAGAACTATCAAAAATCAATTAATTGGAGTTGGAAATGGATAAATATAAAATAGATTTTAAAGATAAAGGAAAAATAGTAAGAAAAACCAAAGTGAGAAAAGACTTAGAAAAAGTTATTGATGAGTTAGAAATTAAAGATTCTATGACTGTATCCTTCCATCATCACTTTAGAAATGGTGATTTAATAGGAAGCATGGTTATGGATATACTAGATAGAAAAAATATAAAAAACCTAACAATTTTTCCAAGCTCTCTTTCTTCTGCCCACGATGATTTTGGTAAGTATATAAAATCAGGATTAATAGGAAAGATATGTACAAGTGGACTTAGAGGTAAATTAGGCCAAGATATATCATCGGGTTTACTTGAAGAACCTGTAGTTATAAGATCCCACGGAGGAAGAGCTAGAGCTATAGTACAAGGTGATGAAAAAATTGATGTAACATTCTTAGGAGCACCTCATTGTGATGTTCAAGGAAATGCAAATGGATTTGAAGGTAATTCTCCCTGCGGATCTTTAGGGTATGCAAAAGTTGATGCTAAGTATGCTGATAAGGTAGTAATATTGACCGATGATTTAACAGATGAACTAGCAATGCCTTATTCAATTCCTGCATACGATGTAGATTTTGTTGTAGAAGTTGATAGTATAGGCATAAAAGAGAAAATAATGTCCGGAGCTACCAGATCCGTTACAAATCCAAAGGAACTATTAATAGCAAAAAAAACAGCACAAGTTATTGAAGAACTAAATATAGTACAGGATAATTTTTCCTTCCAAACAGGATCAGGAGGATCATCTTTAGCGGTATCACAATTTTTAAGAGAAAGTATGATAAAAAAAGATGTAAAAGCTGACTTTGCTTTAGGAGGAATAACAGGTCACATGGTTAACCTTCATGAAGAAGGCTTAGTAAAAAAACTCTTAGACGTTCAAAGTTTTGATTTAAGCGCCGTATCCTCCCTTAAAAACAATAAAAATCACTTTGAAATAGATGCATCTTTTTATGCAGATATTTCAAATTCTGGAAATGCTGTTAATAGGTTGGACGTAGTAATATTAAGTGCATTAGAAATAGATACAAAATTTAATGTAAATGTAATTACTGGTTCAGATGGTGTATTTAGAGGAGCATCTGGTGGACACAGCGATACAGCTGCTGGATCAAAAGTATGTATTGTTGTAGCACCTTTAGTGAGAGGTAGAATTGCTACAGTAAAAGAAAAAGTATTAAATATAGTAACGCCAGGTAGTACAATAGATGTTTTAGTAACTGATCATGGCGTTGCAGTTAATCCAAATCGAAAAGACATAATAGATAAACTAAAAGAAAGCAAAGTAAAAACTATTGACATAAATGACTTAAGAGAAATGGCAGAAAAAATTACAGGGAAACCTGAAAAGATAAATTATACAAATAAAGTTGTAGGTCTTATAGAATATAGAGATGGTACAATTATTGACAAAGTATATCAGGTAAAATAATTATAAAAACATTAGGAGGAAATAATGGGCAAAAATATAGTTGAAAAGATTCTAGGGAATCATCTTGTAGAAGGGTCTTTAGATAAAGGTAAAGAAATATCAATAAAAATTGATCAGACACTTACACAGGACGCCACAGGAACCATGTCATATTTAGCTTTTGAAACACTAAATATACCAAAAGTTAAAACGGAAACTTCTGTAAGCTATATAGATCATAACACATTACAGACGGGATTCGAAAATGCAGATGATCACCTGTTTTTGCAGACCGTGGCAGAAAAATACGGTATATACTGTTCTAAACCTGGAAATGGAATATGTCACAAACTCCATGTAGAAAGATTTGCAATTCCAGGAAAAACATTATTAGGTGCAGATAGTCACACACCCACATCAGGAGCTGTTGGTTCTATTTCTATTGGAGCTGGAGGATTAGATGTTGCTTTAGCAATGGCAGGAGAAGCATTCAGTTTAACTGTGCCGGAAGTTATTAAGGTTGAGCTGGAAGGTACTCTAAATCCAGGTGTATCTGCTAAGGATGTATCCTTATATTTATTAAGCCAAGTGGGAGTAAAAGGTGGAGTAAACAAAATCATGGAGTATTCCGGTGAAGGAATAAAGAATCTATCAATCCCAGAAAGAGGCACAATGACAAATATGGGAGCAGAAATGGGACTTACTACATCTATTTTTCCTAGCGATGAAATCACTAAAAAATTCATGAAAGCCCAAGGTAGAGAAGAAGATTGGGTAGAATTAAAAGCAGACGAAGATGCACAATACGACCAAGTAATTAATGTAAATTTAGACCAATTACAACCACTCCTAGCTAAACCCCACATGCCAGATTTAGTAGATAGTGTTGCAAACTTTAAAGATAAAAAAATAGATCAGGTATTTATTGGAAGCTGTACTAATGCATCTTACGTTGATATAGCTAGAGCGGCAAAAATACTAAAAGGAAAAAAAGTTCATAAAGAAGTAAGTCTTTGTGTAGCCCCGGGATCAAAGCAAGTTTTTGAAATGATAATAAGGGATGGAATACTCAACGACTTAGTATCAGCAGGAGCAAGAATATTAGAAAGTGCCTGCGGTCCATGTGTAGGTATTGGCCAAGCACCTAAATCCGGTGCAGTATCTCTTAGAACTTCAAATAGAAACTTTCTAGGTAGAAGTGGTACTAAAGATGCTGGAATATATTTAGTTAGTCCTGAAACTGCTGCTGCGAGTGCAGTAAAAGGCTATTTTGATACGGCAGAAGGGTTAGAAATATTAAATGATGTTAAAGAGACAGAAGATTATATACTAGATGACAGTATGATTATAAAGCCATCATCAGAAGATGTTGAAGTAGTAAAAGGACCTAACATAGGAGAAATGCCAATTAAAGAAGAACTTCAAAATGAGATGAACTGTAAAATAGTAATGAAAACAGAAGATAATATAACTACAGATGATATAATGCCGGCAGGAGCAAAAATCCTACCTTTAAGATCTAATATACCTAAAATTTCAGAATACGTATTTTCTGTAATAGATGAAGAATTTGTAGAAAGAGCAAAAAAAGCAGGCAAATCAGTAATTGTTGGAGGAGAAAATTACGGACAGGGATCAAGTCGTGAACACGCTGCTATAGCTCCGATGTATCTAGGTATTCAGGCTGTTGTTGCTAAATCCTTTGCAAGAATACATAAAAAGAATCTTATAAACTTTGGAATAATTCCTTTAACATTTGAAAGAAAAGAAGATTACGACAATATTAAACAGGGAGATTTCTTAAAAATTAAAAACTTAAAAGAGCAGATAATGAATGACCAAGTAGAAGCCGAATTTGAAGAAAATAAAGTAAGTTTAAAGCTTGAATTATCAGAAAAGGACAGGTTTGTACTAAAAGAAGGCGGTAAGGTTAACTTTATTAGAAACAAAAACAGATAAAGTTTTCAAAAACGGTTCCTTGGAGCCGTTTTTTTGTCTCACATTATTTTATTAAAACAAATATATTTTTCTGCAAGGAGAAAAAAATGACTAAAAAATCAAAAGTACTTAGAAAGCTATTAAAAAGTGATGAATTAATTATTGCTCCAGGTGCTACTACAGCATTATTTGGTAGATTAGTAGAAAATGCTGGATTTCCAGTAGTATATGCAACGGGAGCTGGTATTGCAAATATGAATTTTTGTATACCGGACTATAATCTTGTAACTATGAGTGAAAACCTACAGATTGCCAAGAGAATAAATGATGCTGTAGATATTCCAGTCATAGCAGACGTAGATGATGGTTATGGAGCACCGATAAATGTATATAGAACCGCTAAAGAATATTCAAAAATAGGAATAGCTGGAATACAGATTGAAGACCAGCAGAATCCAAAACGATGTGGACACTTTGAAGACCATATCGTGATACCTATAGAAGATATGGTAGCCAAAATTAACGCAGCAAAAGATGGTTCAGAAGACCCGGACATGGTTATTATTGGAAGAACCGATGCTATTTCAGCGACAGGAAGCTTTGAAGAAGCCATAAAAAGAGCACTAGCTTACAGTGAAGCCGGGGCAGATATGATTTTTATCGAAGCACCAAAAAACATAGAAGAGATGGCAGAAATACCAAAAAGAATTAATGTACCTACTATATTAAATATGGTAGAAAAAGGTAAAACACCAATGATACCTAATGATGAGATCAAAAGATTAGGATATAAGATGGTAATTTATGCAAATGCAACATTAAAAGCTCAAATTCTAGGAACTCAAAAATTATTGAGTTATCTAAATGAAAATAATACAACAGACGGCTGTGATGATGAGCTCATGGTTACTTCTAGAGAAAGACATGAAATACTAGATAAGGAATTATATCAAGAATTGATTAAAAAATACGAAAAATAGGCTTTATTTAATAGATAGTAAGAATATTTAAGGAGAAATTTATGACTGACTTAATAACATTAGTTTTAATTGGAACTTTAGGATATATAGTATTTTACATCATAAAGCTACCATCAGCAGCAATGATAGGTCCTATGATATCTATAGTGGCAGCATTTTTTATGGGAATAAGAATAGTTTCCTTTGATAGCAGATTACTATTTATTCTTCAGTCCTTACTTGGAGTATATATTGGTATAAGTGTAAACAGAGAAAATCTAAAGCAGATAAAAAAACTATCAAAACCTGCTATACTAATGGTAATTTGGACATTTTTCATATCATTTGGTTTGGGCCTTCTTTTAATAAAATTTAAAGGCGTAGAACCAGTTACTGCTTTCTTAAGTACCAGTCCAGCAGGTGTTTCAGAAATGTCTATGCTGGCTGTCTCTGTTGGAGCTGACATTACTATAGTAAGCATTTTTCAACTATCAAGATTGATAATTACAATGCTTGTGGTAGTTCCTATTTTTCTGAAGATACACGGTGTAGATACAGAAAAAGAAGGGTACATATCAGGAGTAAAAAGAAGAATGAAATATTTAAAGAATTCTTTTTTAAGAAAAAACATTTCAAAAGATGAAAAACAAAAAAAACATAAATACATATATACTTTAATAATTGGATTAATAGGTTCTATTGCTGCAGATACTTTGGGAGTGCCGGGAGGTCCTTTAATAGGAGCTATATTTCTTATTGCAGCGGTTTCACTATCAGGGATATACTTGCATCCTGTCCCTCAAAAATATAAAAAATTCATAATGGTAGGTGTAGGAATATCTGTAGGAACAAGTATAGTTAAAAATCAAAATGTAAGTGTAGGAGACTATATGTTTTACCTTACACTATTTGTAGTGATTATGTTCTCAACAGCATATTTGCTTTCACGAGTTATAAAGAAAATTACAGGTTGGGATGAACTTACCTGCTTACTAGCTACAGCACCGGCAGGGATTACACCTATTACAGTTCTTGCTTACTCACATGATTGCGAAGCGCTGGAAGTAGTAATGATTCAGTTGACTAGGTTTTTAACAGTAAAAGCTATAATTTGGCCGATTATAATGATTATCGTATAGAACGAAAAATAATTAAATATAAATAGAAGGAGAATAAAATGATGAAAATTAAAATGGAAATTCCCATAGTAGAGATGGATGGAGATGAAATGACCAGAATTATCTGGAAATGGGTAAAAGAAAAATTAATAGAACCATATGTGGATTTAAAAACTGAGTATTATGATCTAGGTTTAAAAAATAGAGACAACACAGATGATCAGGTAACAATTGATTCAGCTAATGCTATTAAAAAATATGGTGTAGGAGTTAAATGTGCTACAATAACTGCTAATACAGATAGAAAGAAAGAGTACGACTTAAAAAGAATTTCAAAAAGTCCTAATGGAATTATAAGAAAAATAATAGATGGTACAATTTTTAGAAAACCTATTATTTTAGATACTGTTGAACCACTAATACCTAGCTGGAAAAAGCCCATTACAATAGCAAGACATTCTTATGGAGATATCTATTCTTCGGTAAGTCTAGAAGTGCCTAAAGATACTAAAGCAGAAATAGTTTTAACTGATAAAAACAACAATAAAGTAAGAAGAACTATATATGATTTCCAAGAATCTGGTGTTGTAATGGGTGAGTACAATTTAGACTCTTCCATAAGGAAATTTGCGGAAGCATGCTTTAAATATGCTGTTGAACAAAAATCCGATCTAATATTCTCTACTAAAGATACTATTACTAAAGAATACGACTTTAAATTCAAAGATATTTTCAATGAACTATATGAAGACAAATATAAAGAAGAATTTGATAAAATTGGAATAAATTTTATGTACACATTAATCGATGATGCGGTGGCAAGGGTAATTCGTTCAGAAGGTGGTATGATATGGGCATGTAAAAATTACGACGGAGATGTAATGAGTGATATGCTGGCAACTGTATATGGAAGTTTATCTCTTATGACTTCAGTCTTGATTTCTCCCGAAGGAGCTTATGAATATGAAGCAGCCCACGGTACTGTAACAAGACATTACTACAAACACTTAAAAGGAGAAGAAACTTCCACCAATCCAATTGCAACAATATTTGCATGGACAGGAGCTTTGAGAAAAAGAGGAGAACTTGATTCCAACAATGATTTAGTAAAATTTGCTGATGCTTTAGAGTTAGCTACAATAAAAACCTATGATTCAGGTACTATAACAAAAGATTTATTAAATAAATCTACAGCTCCAAACAAAAAATGGGTGAACAGCGAGGAAATTATTGATTCTATAGCAAAAAATATTAAATTCACTATTAAATAAAAACCATATATTATGATATACTATATATTATAATAATAAGTATAAGGTAAAAAAAGAGTATAATCATAAAAACCATAGAAAAGGGGAGATATGAAAAAAAATATATTTATAGTAATTTTTACAATAATCTTTGTAAGCATACTTTACTATGTTGATGCTACCTTAAAATTAGACTACTTAAGCAAAGTATTAATAAAACTTGGTCTATTAATAATCTCCTTTATTTTAGGCAAAAAAATAGGCCTGGACTATGGTTTTTTGAAACCAAAAAAAACAAAAGCCTACAAAAAAGGACTAATTGTATCCGTAATTGCATTCTTAAGTATAATCCTAGGATTTTTAATCATAAAAGATTTTTTAAACTATCAAGTAATGATAAACGAATTTCAAAATAAATATGAATTAACAGGAATAAAATTTTTTATAGCATCTATTTACCTTGTGGTTGTCAATGCCTTTTTAGAAGAATATTTTTTCAGAGGATATATTTTTTTCAATTTAACAAATAAATATTTCGCATACATATTTTCTTCATTAGCTTTTTCAGTTTATCATCTTTCAAATTTTAAAAACTGGTTTAAAAGCGACGCATTGGTAATAGTTCCTGTTTTAGGATTATTTATAAGCGGGATATTATTTAACTACTTAGATAGTAAATCTAAAGATATTTACAATTCATACATACCTCACTTTTTTGCGGATTTGGCTATAGTTATAATTGGGTATTTAATAATATATTAAAAAATTTTTAAAAGATACAAGATCCTTAGTTAAGGATGCTTAAGATATTGTACTGATTATAAGCGAGATTATGGTAATACAATCTGTGAAGATAAATTAATAAGATTTTGAATAGAAAATCAAATTTGATAAATAGAGCTGACTTATTTATGGAAAATTTTTTTCTTAAAATAAAACGTAAATTATTGTATAATATACATATCACCACAAAATGAGGTTATTATGAAAATAGATATTGACAAGAAAATTAGACTTCCAATGTATATACAGATAAAGAATTCTATATATAAAAATGTAAGATTAGGAAAACTGAGGACCGGGGACAAGCTTCCTCCAGAAAGAGAATTAGCTAAAGAACTTAATCTTAGCAGGAATACTATAAGCACTGCATATAAAATACTTGAAGAAGAAGGTGCAGTTGTTTCATTTCAAGGGAGAGGCACATTTGTTAGCGAAGAATCTGGTATTTGGAAAAAGCATGCAGTCAAGGATAAGGTAATTAAAATAATTGATTTAGCAGTAGATGAAAGCTTAGCTGCAGGCTTAGATGAAGAAGAAATATTAGAAATATTTAAAGAAAGATTTTACGTAAAAAAGGAAACTTTAAAAAATTTAAAAATAGTATTTGTGGAATGCAACGTAGAATTAGCTCAATCATTTGCTGATCAGTTAAAAAAAATGTTAGATATCAATATAAAGCCTATTATAATATCAGAAATTGAGTCGGAAAGAGATGATATAAAAGATTTATTAAAAAAAACTGATTATGCCATAGTAACCTACAATCATCTAAGTCAGCTTAAAAAATTGCTAAATGAATATAAACTTGAAGTAGTAGGTGCGGCTATTAATCCTAAATTAGATGCTATAGTTAACATTGCAAAATATCCAGAAGATACAAAATTTGGACTGGTTAGCTTATCAAAGGAATTCTTATATAAAGTAGAATATGCTATGGAAATATCTGGAATGAAAAATTTGGATATAATATATACTACTTCGAAAGAAATTAAGGAAATAGAAGAGTTCATAAAAAAAGTAGAAGTTGTAATAATATCACCAGGCTTAGATGAAAAAATAAAGAAATATTTAATTAAAAATAAGTCCATAGTCAAACTCGACTACGCTTTAGATAGAGAATCGATAAAAATAATAAAAAATAGAATTACAAATGGATACTAAGATGAAAGAAACAAAAATCCGCCATCATATTGGCGGATTTTTTAATTCCATTTTATCCCTTATGAATGAAATTTAAACGTTAAAAAGGTATTTGTAAAAGAATAATAAATAAGCATAAAACATTGGAAATGCAATATTTATAAACCTAAAATCATTTTAAATAAAACTATTGACTCATATATTATCCTATGGTATATTATCGAAAATGGACTTTATAAAAGTACCAATAGGAGGAAGAATATGAATAATAAAATAATATTAGGAGTTATAGGAGCTGATTGTCACGCTGTTGGTAATAAAATATTAGACCATACTTTTAAAAATAATGGCTTTGAAGTAATAAATATTGGAGTGCTCAGTTCTCAAGAGGATTTTATAAATGCGGCTATAGAAACTAATGCTGATGCAATATTAGTATCTTCTCTTTATGGACACGGAGAAATAGACTGCAAGAACTTTAGAGATAAATGTATAGAGTCTGGCATAGGAGATATATTACTATACCTAGGTGGAAATGTAGTTGTTGGAAAACAAGACTTTAATAATGTCTCAAAGATATTTATAAATATGGGCTTTAATAGAGTCTATCCGCCTGGAACTAACCCACTAATAGCTGTAAAAGATTTAAAAAAAGATCTTAACCTTAACATATAAGTTCTTTAATGAGGAGGAGTAGTTATGAATATAAATAATAAAAAAATTAGTAAAGATAAATTTTTTGAAATTAGAAAAGAAGTATTAGAACAGTGGCCAACAGGTAAAGATGTAAAATTTAATGAAGGATTAAAATTTATGGAAAACTTACCTGAAGAAAAGAATTTTGCAATTGTTTTAGAAAAAGCAAAAAAAGATGGAATTACACTAGTACAACCTAGAGCAGGTGTAGGAAGATTGGATGAACATATAAATTTGCTAAAGCATCTCCAAGAAAAAGGAGGAGCAGATCTGTTACCATCTACTATAGATAGTTATACAAGGCAAAACAGGTACAAAGAAGCCGAAATAGGACTAGAAGAAAGCCTAAAAGAAAATAGAAATATGTTGAATGGGTTCCCAGTGGTAAATCATGGAGTCAAGAGCTGCAGAGATGTAGTAGAAAGTTTAGATAAACCAATACAAGCGAGACACGGCACACCTGATGCAAGATTACTTTCTGAAATAATACATTCAGCAGGATGGAGTTCAAACGAAGGAGGAGGAATATCCTACAATATACCATATGCTAAAGATATCCCTATAGAAACTACACTAAACTACTGGCAGTACTGTGATAGATTAGCAGGTTTGTACGAAGAAAAAGGTGTAAAAATCAATAGAGAACCTTTCGGTCCTTTGACAGGAACTCTTGTTCCACCAAGCATATCAAATTCAGTAGCTGTACTAGAAGGGCTTTTAGCAGCAGAACAAGGTGTTAAGAACATAACCCTAGGTTATGGTCAAAGTGGAAGTATGGT
>Ga0102926_1001805_pt1 | contig 12547 bp, 15 predicted proteins | sample SalPonR1_A_D2_MG_FD_78173 | JGI IMG/M metagenome (GOLD analysis project Ga0102926, IMG submission 78173) | Salt pond soil microbial communities from South San Francisco under conditions of wetland restoration - Salt Pond MetaG R1_A_D2_MG | ecosystem: Environmental > Aquatic > Marine > Intertidal...
AATATTGCTAAATATCCAAATATTAAATTTGAATTAGATAAAGATATATTAAGTGATAAAAATAATAAAATTTATAGCAAAGAAACTTGTTGTTTTATACCACATGCTTTAAATATGTTTTTTGTTGGTAAAAAAAGTAGAAACGCTAAAAAATATAAAGGTGTTTATTATAATTATAAATTAAAAACATTTGTAGCGCATGCAAATTTTGAAAAAATAAATTATAGAAAAGATGGTTTTAATAATCCATTAGACGCTTATGTTTGGTATTATAATGCAAAGAAAGCAATGTTACAAAAATATTTTAAAGAAGATTTTAGTTTTGTTGATAGTAGAATTAAGAATGCCATGATTGAAAAATTGTACCAAGAGTCGAGAGATGCTGAAAAGATTGAAGGAAAGAAAATTGATGTGGTAAAAGGATATTATTATTAAGACTTGACAAAAGTAATAGAATATGATAACCTATATTTAAACTAGAGTAATATATTATATTAGGAACGATTATATCATACTTCGTATGATTTGTCAAGTGTTTAAATTATTTGACAATTCAATTAAACTGTGTTATACTTATATTAGAGGGGTAGGGGCGGTAAACAACATTTTAAAAAATGGAGGAATGAATAAATGGAGTTTTCGAAAATAATGGGGCAAGTAAATGATTGGGACAATTTTTTCGAGTATCTTGCTGATTGGGTAATTGAACCAAGTAAGGAGGGAATTTATTCGAAGTCTTTTGTGGAAGAATGTTTTAGCATTAATAAGATGAAGTATTATATAAAAGATATTTTGGGGCTTAAAATTATACAGCCCAACTTTTGCGAAATGTATGTTTGGTTTGCTGATATAGGTTTGGTTAATTTTAAGAGTAATAATTTTGAACAGTTGCTGTTTGAAGTCATTGCTTATGCAAAATCGTTTTGACGAAATAAGGGGGTTTTTAGCGATTTTATTGATATTGACTAAAAACAGGCTCAACGTAAGTGTTTGCAATCGCTGTAGCGATTTGCTTAAAATGTAGGGGTATCATTATATCCCTAGCCCAAATTTCTTTGCGATTTGTTTTGGCAAAAATGCCTTCAACCGTAGTGATTGCAACGGTTTGAGGGTCGCTCAGTTGCAAATCGCTACAACCGTTGCAAATGCTACATTGTTGAAGCGAAGCACTATAAATTATGAAAGGACACTGATATGATAAGAAATGCGATAAAGAAGTTAAATGTTAGGAGCCGAAATATTGATGATACGGCAAGAGAATTATTGGCAATTTCTGAAGAGAATGGTAAAAAAATTACAGTAAGTCAAGTTGCGAAAATTCTTGAAATTAATGTTGGATTGTTTAAAGAATATATTGATGGCAAAAAAATACCAAATAATAAAGACCGCCGAAAAATTGAAATGTTTTTTGGCAAAGATATGTTTCCCGAAATTCCTTATGAAAACGAAACTTGTTTAAAGTGTAAAACTTATAAAGATGGGCAATGTGGGGGGCAACCTTATTTTGTGCAAATTTTTATGTGTAAAAATAGGAATAAAACAAAGTGAGTCATACTTGTAAAAATTGTGGTGTATTAATAAATGCTGAGGATTGGGAAAATTATTATGGTCTTTGTTTCAAATGTTTTATGTATGAGGATTTAAATCAATATATGAGTAACAATGTAGATGAAATTTTAGAAATGAAAAGGAGCAACGGAAAAATTGAGCAATAAAAATTTGCAATTACTTTTAGAAGCACTAAAACAATATCACATACCTGCCGAAATAATTGATGATTTTGAAAATAGGGTAACTATTAGCGAAACTGTCGAAGAAGAGATACTACAAATGATAAAAAGTATAAGGTTACAAATCAAGGAGGATTTAGATTGCAATGATTGAAAGGGAGTATTATTCGTCTTACCAAGGTTTGGATTATTTTTGGGAGAATGCTATTAAAACTGATTTGGTAAAATTTCACGAAAGTTATAAAGAAACCTTGGCTAATGAAAAAAGAATTAGGAATAAATTAATTAATAGGAATAAAGATTTAGAAAAAGAAAATTATGAAAATGCAAAATATATAGTTAATAAAAATATTGTTGATATAAGAATATTAAATTCAATAATTAGAGATTTAGAATGGACTATTATTGAGATTGAAAGTTATTTACCATATGATAAGCGAGAATTTTTACATAAGCAAAATAAAAATTATTCTAATGCTATATTGGAAGTGCGTTCTAATGAAGGGTTTAATCCAGATGGAATGATTAAGTTTCCGCCAAGTATTGATGTTGAAAAATTGATTGAAAACGAAGAGTTGCAGAAAATTTTGTTTGATGTTATGAAATTGTTGTGTAGTGAAATGCAGATTAAATGTATATATATGTTTTATTGGGATAATATGAAACAGCGTGAAATTGCAGATGAATTAAAGATTTCTCAACAGGCTGTGGCTAAAAATTTGCAAAAAGGTATACAAAAAATGCAAAATCATCTAAAATATTTGGATTTGAAGGATTTTTTGTAAAATTGGTTGTAAAAAATGCCCAAGTATGTCATATAGATATAGTAGAGGGAGGAAGTTTGAGAGATGGATTTATGTAATAAAACATGGACTTTGAGGGAATTGGCATATCAGTTTAAAAAACAAAATCCCGATTGGAAGTGGAAAATGTGTTGGAATAGAGCGAAAAAAATAAAAAAAAGCTTAGATGCATTAAATCAACAAGAATATAGAAATAATAAAAAATATTATAAAAAAAATTGCGAACTATTTAATGAAGATTGCAATGACGACTTTTTTATATAAACATAGCAAAGGATGGTTTCATGAAAATAACTGTTGATACTTCCGCTCTTGTTAATTACTTAAAAGACATAGAAGATAATATAAATAAATATGATTTCATTTTGCCAAGTACAGTTGTAGAAGAACTTGACAATCTTAATAAAAGTGATAATTTTGATAAATCATACAAAGCAAGGAAAGCACTGAGATTTATTGAAAAAAATATAGATAGATTTGAATATATAATTTGCGATGATTCTCTTATTAGTTTGCCAAACCATTGTGAAAGAAATAAAAATGATAATATAATTTTATCAGTTGCTAAAAATACTAACTCTTCTTTGTTTTGTAGGGATAGAAATTTAAAATTAAAAGCAAAAGTATTAGGCGTCGAAATTTGTGACTTTCATAAAGATATTGAAAAATATTATGGATATAAAATTGTAAAAATGTCTGACAAAGAAGTTGCAGATTTTTATGAAGGGAAATTTGATTATAAAGAATTAAATTTATTTGAAAATCAATATTTAATTATTGAAAATAATGAAAGATATATAGATAAATATAAAATGAAAGATGGTAATTTAGAAAAGATAAAAGTTAAGCGTAAAATAAAAGTTTCCAATCTTGGTGATTTGAAACCTAGAGATGTATTTCAAGAAATAGCTTTGGATAGTTTGTATGAAGATAATTTTACATTGCTAACTGGTCATGCTGGTACTGCTAAATCTTTGTTATCTTTAACATATGCTATGAATCAAATAGAAGAAGGCAAGAGAGGAAAATTAATAATATTTACCAATCCAATAAAAGCTAGAGGGACATCTAATCTTGGATTTTATTCTGGCAACAGAACAGAGAAACTTATGCAAAATTCAATTGGTTCTATGTTGAGTAGTAAGTTTGGTGGTTCTACTTTTGGAATAAACACATTAATAGATAATGAAACAATACAAATTTATTCAATGTCTGATATTAGGGGCATGGAAATTTCTTCTAATGATATTTTATATATAACAGAATCGCAAAATATGACCTTAGATACTGCTAAATTATGTTTGCAAAGGGTAAAAGATGGCTCAAAAATAATATTAGAGGGCGACATTGATACTCAATTAGATAGTGCAATATTTGAGAATGGAAATAATGGTATTTTAAATATTATGAATACTTTTAAAGGAGAAAGTTGTTTTTCTTATGTTGAACTTCAAAATATTTATAGAAGTGAGATTGCGAGAATAGCAGACAAAATGTAAGGAGACAATATATGGAATATTTTTTGGTTTTTATATTAGGTGGCTTATTTTTTAGATATATAATTGATTTTTTAGATATGTTAAATCAATATATTGGTGCTAAATTTAACTGCGAAGTGTCAAAAGTTACGTTAAAAAACAATGAATTTTTAATAAAAAATCAAGAAATTATTGATAAAAATGAGCAAAATGATACATATGCAATAGGTTTTGCACCAAATTATGAAGAAAATGACGAAATTTATGAAGATTTTGAAGAATAAATAATAAGTGGGGCGAGAGAGAGTGGAAGAAAAAAGAAAAGTTGCTTTAGAAAAACTTTGGGAAGAGTTTTATGATTTGCTTCAGTTTAGAAGTGAAAAATATGTAGAATATAAAAAAAATTCTAAAAATATACATGCTAAGATAGATGCGGAAGGTATGACAAAAGATTTACATATTCTAATGCAAACAATTAATGAAGTAAAGAGAGGCGAGTAGATGACAGAATATAGAAGGCTTTCAAATGAAAGCATTGATGAATTTGGCATAAGACTTGCCGTAAATAAAGAAATATATGGTCTTACTTGGGAAGACATTGCGGAAATTTTAAATAAAGAAAATAATGAAAATTTTACTGAAAGTAAATATCGTAAATATCTTTCACCATTTATAGAGGGCTATGAATACGCTCTTGGTAAAAAGCTTGAAGATAAAGAAATATTAGATGAATTAGAATTAAAAAAATTAGAAGCTCAAAGAGAGCTTCAAAAAATGAGGACTGTTCGCTCTGAAGTAGTGAGGATGAATAGGGAGACCGCAAGGGCAGAGTTGTTTACTGAAGAAATGGTTGAAGCAGTAAAAAAAATGAAGCCAATAAATGTTCCAAAAGAAATTGTTAAATTTGGGACAGGCGAAAAGGGTCATATTTTATTTTTTGGTGATTCTCACTATGGCAAAGATATTGTCATTGAGGATATTTATGGAAATATTATGAATGAATATAATCCAGAAATATTTGAAGAAAGAATGTGGCGATTGTTAGAAGAGACAAAAGATATTATAAAAAAAGAGAATATAAAATATTTGAAAGTTGTTGACCTCGGAGACTCAATAGAGGGCATGATTAGAGTTTCGCAACTTGCAAATTTACGATATGGTGTTGCTGATAGTACAATAAATTATACAAATTTTCTTGTTCAATGGTTAAATAAATTAACACTTGATGCTAAAATTTATATAGATTTTTATTCTTGTTTCGGAAATCATGACGATTTGAGATTAATTTCTGGCAAAAAAGGTGATTTTCCACATGAAAATGTTGGTAAATTTATTACTTGGGGATTGGGATTAGCACTTAGTGACAATAAAAATATAAACATTAATGATGCACATAAAGATGGTTTTGCTTATTTTGAATGTGCTGGATTTGATATTTTTGCAACTCATGGGGCAGATGATAAGAATTTTGAATCTGCAATTAAAGATTATATGATGTTTTATGATGCAAATATTGACTATTTGGTCGGAGGTCATAAGCATACTAGTGATTATTCGGACGTAGCTATAATGAAGGGTGTAATTAGAGTTCGCTCTGTTATGGGCGTTGAAGATTTTGCTAAAAAAATTAAAAAATGCTCTAGTGCTGGTGCAAGTTTGATTATATTTGAGGAAGGTTATGGTAAGAAAGTTACTTATGATATTGTTTTAAATTGAGGGTGGTATGAGTGGGGAGAAAGAAAATCGGAGTAGTTGAAATTGATGTAAAAAATGAAAAAAGTTATTCTAAAAGATGCAGTAATTGTCATAAATGGAAAAAATATGATAATTTCTTTTCGTCAAATCATTATTTAAATGCAGATAGTGGTAGGCATCATATGTGCAAAGATTGTATGGCTATGATGATTGACGAAGGAAAAACTTATGCTGAAAAAATAGAAATATTAAAAGATGTTTGTAGTAAAGTCAATGTTTATTGTGATACGAGTTTGTTTGAAAATTTATTAAAGAAAAATGTTGATGATAAAAATACAGTTAGAAAATCACTTGGTGAATTTTTTAGATTAGTTAGTTTAAATCATAAAGATAAGGTTTATACAGATAGTCCTTTTTATCGCAAAGACGATAAGAGGGCTATTTCTTATGATAAAGTTGAGCAACATCTTATTGATAAGTGGGGAGATAATTTTGAGCCACATGAATATAGATTGCTTGAAAAAACATATGATGAATTATCTTCTGATAAAATGATGAAATATAAATCATCTAAGCATTATCTTGTACTTGCTTCTGGTTTTTATGTTAGGGCATTAACTGCTATGCAAAATAATAATTCACAAGAAGCAGAAAAATATACGAAGCAATTTAACGAAGCTATGAAAAATGGTGAATTTACACCATCTGCATTAGCAAAAAATAGTACAGCAGAAAAGCTCGGAAGTTTTTCTGAATTTGCAAAAATGGTAGAAGAAACTAAGGATATTTCTGAACTTAAAAAAATATTGCCAGAATATATAAATGAACCATATGATATGCCAGATAAAGTAATTTGGTTTATAGTCCAATCTATAGAGAAAATATTAAATCTTCCAATATCTTCATATGAAAAAATATATAATTTCATAGAAGAAAGAAAAAAGGTATCAAAAGATGGGAAATAAAAAAATAATTATAAATGATATTGAATATGATTATGAAGATTGGATGGATGGTAGAAGCGAAGAAGAAATAATTTCTTTGCAAAAATGGATTTTTCTTTTGGCATATTTTAGATGGTATCCAGATAAATTTTACGATATAATATCACCAAAAAAAGGTGGTATAAAATTAAATTTATATCAAAGAGTTATGCTTAGAGTGTTCGCAAGATTTCCGAATGCTTATTTTATTTTGCCTAGGGGTAGCGCTAAAACTCATGGTAATATAATGGGTGAAATTCATGAAGCAATATTTTATCCAAATATAGATACTACTTTAACGGCAGAAACAAAAGAGCAGGGTGCTAAAATTCTTAAAGATAAATTTGTAAATGAAATTTTACGACAATATCCTGCAATAAAAAATGAATTAGTTGATGGTAAAAAGGGTACTTCATTCGGTAAAGATTATGCTGAAATAAATTTTAAAGGTGGGGGTAGAATTGATACTCTTGCAAATAATCAAAGTTCAAAGGGGCTTAGACGGCATAAACTTAGGATAGAAGAAGCCGCAAGACTTAATAACGAACTTTATGAAGATGTTTTGCAACCTATACCTAAAACTACAACAAGAAGAACTGCTGGCAAAAGTGAAGTGAATCCAGAAGAAAATCATGGTGGAATTCATTTTTTTACAACTTCAACATTTAGGGGTTGCGATGAACATAAAAGAGTAATACAAATGGTAAGAGAAATGGCAGAAAATAAAGGTTCTTTTGTTTTTAGCGCTGATTATAGATTGCCAGTACAATTTAAATTGCTTACTCAAGCCGCAGTAGATGATGCAGAAAAAAATAGTAATTATATAAATTTTGCAATGAACTATTTGTCAGAATGGGTTGGGGCGGCTGAAAATGCTTTAATTGATATGCAACTTTTATTAGAAGCTAGAAAATTAAAATATGCAAGTTTAGAACCTCAAAAAGATAGAGATTATATAATTGCTGTTGACGTTGCTCAATCACAAAATAAAGATAATAATAAAACTATGTTTGTTGTATTAGGTTTTGACAAAGACAAAGACAATACAATAAAAAAAGTTTGTTTAGAAATGATTATTTCACCTAAAAATGGGCAAACTTATGAGGCTCAAAGTTTGGAATTGAAAAGATTAGCAGATATATATAATCCTAAAATGGTAGTAATAGATGCTCAGTCATATGGACAAGCTTTAATAGAAGCTTTAACAAAGCCAATAGTTGACCCATATACAAATAGGAAAACTGATAGATGGTGTACTGTTCAATATGGTACAGGTTATGATATGAATAATATATCAGAAGGTAAACCATTAATATATGCATTAAAAGCTACTAGCAAAAATCAAACTAATATAATAACAAATTTTCAAGGTTATTTTATGGCTAGAAAAGTAGATTTATTATGCGATACTAATGAAATAGATTTCCCAAAAGATATATTAAAAGACAATAAAAAAAGAAATATGATAGAGCAAGCACATCTTAGCACATCTGTTTTGATAGAAGAAATAGCGAATTTAAAAATTATTCATAATTCAAATGGTACTTTGAAAATAGAGCAAATGACAAGAGGTGTTGATAAAGACCGATTTAGTGCTTTGGCTTATGGGCTTTATTATTTGAATACAGAAGAAGATAATTTTAGAAACGAAGAGGAAGATTATGATTGCGTATTTTATTCTTAAATAGGAGGTGAAGAGTTGAACGTAGTAGAAAATGGACAAGATAATTTTAAGATAGTTGATGAAGAAAAAGGAATAGATTGTGTTTATAATAGTGGTAAGATAACTGGAAAAGGTTCTAGAAAATATAAAGACGAAATATCTCGCCAAGTAGAAATAGCATATAATGATGGTGTAGTTAATGCAATATCTGATTCTGCTAAAAAACAAAAATATACTGAAATGTTTGCTTTATCTGAATTGATAAATGATTGGGGAACTTCAACATCATTAAATGATGTCAGTATAAGAGATTTACATAAATGGCAAAAAAATCCAATTCAGTATAATGAGCAATTAAGAAAACTTGCATTGTATTATTATGGTCAAAAAGGTGTTATAACAGAAACTTATGAAATGTACAAAACACTTCCTAATTTGAATAGTTCAATCTTCTGTAATAATCCAAATGGAGAAAAATATACAGAAAATTTAGTAAAAATAAATGAATATGATTTAAATATAAATAAGCCTACCATTATAAGGGGTCTTATTTTTGATTCATTATTTGGAACTGTTGTTGGGTATATTAGAAACCGTAAACAAATTCAAACCTTGGATTTAAACATATATAAGCCTGCCCGAAAGATAAATAACAGATGGCAAGTCGATTGTGATTTAACGTGCTTTGAGAAATCTAGCAATGTTATAGAGTCCCAGCCAATAGAAGTGCAAAATGCTTATAGAAAATACAAAGATTCTAATGGCAAAATAGATTCTAAATATAGTTTGAATATTAAAAATACATTTGTTATAAAGATTAGGTCTAAAAACAATGAAATACTTGGTAGACCAGTTGCAATGTCTGCTTTTGATGATTTGCTTCATAAAGAATTATTAAAAGAAGCTGAAAAGGCTATAGTCGATAGGATAGTTGCACAACTTATATATTTAAAGCTTGGTGAAAGTGGCGAAAAGGGATTTCATCCTACAAAAAGCCAATCACAAAAAGTATATAATGCAGTAAAAACTATTTTGGATGACAAAGATAAAGGTAAAATTAAATTTGCAGGTATCCCATTTTGGGCAGAGATAGATAAACTTGATGTTGATTTAGGAATATTTGATGATAAAAAATATACTCAAATAGATAAAGATATTATGATAGATTTGGGAGTTTCTGGTATTTTATCTACAGGCGATGGTGGAAGTTATTCTAGTGGAAGTATGAATGTTCAAATTTTCTTTCAAAAAATATTTGAAATTATAGAGCAAATAGAAGAAGAAGTTTTTAATGTTCAATATAGACAAATTGTAAAAGATAAAGATTATATTTTTTATAAGAAATTTACTAGAGCCGTAACATTAAATAATGATACTAGAATTGAAACGCTTAAAGACTTGGTTGATATGGGCGGAAGTATTAAATTCTTAACTGATGAACTTGGAATTGATTTTGAACAATATAGAAAACAAGTTGAAAGAGAAAATGCTTTGGGTATGCATGATATACTTACACCGTATATGAAATCTTATACTATGACTGATAGTGCTGATACTGAAAACCCAGATAAAAATTCTGGGATAAATAAAGAAAAAGACCAAGAAAAGGAGGTGTAATTGTTGCCGAATAAATTAAGGATTAACTCAAAAATACTCTCCTTGCAAGATTCTAATGATGTATTTATGACATTAAAGATGATAGTATGTACTAGTGATGTTAATTTAAATAAAGCTAGATTTACAGAGGATTTTATCACAAATTATGGTTCAACACTAAAAGACCAACCGCTTACAGTTGATAGAGAAGAATTGGAAGCTGGTAATTATGATAGTTTGACTCATTTGTTTGACCCTTATTCAAATGAGCTTAAAACAGACCCAATAGGTGTTATTGTTGAAACATGGAGCGAAAAAGATGACGATGGTATTTTCGTCCTTTATGCTACCGCTAAAATATGGAAAAGATTTCCAGAAACATGTATGGCTATAATGGGATTGCATTCATCTGAGAACCTACGTTTTTCATGTGAGGTTCTTGTTGAAGATGAAATAAAAAATAATGATGGCACTTACGATATTACAAAGGGTGCTTTTATTGGACATACAATAGTTTCTTTCCCTGCTGAAGTAAGAGCAAAATCGCAACTTTTGGTTGCAGAAGCATTGAATAGTGATATAAAGAAGGAGGCGAGTAATTTGAGTGACGAGGTAAAAGTTGAAGAGGTTGTTGAAACCGAAGAAGAAATAGTTGAAGAAAAAGTAGAAAAATCAGAACTTAGTTTTGAGCAAATTACTGAAATGATTTGGAATAAACTTAATGCAGATGATAAATATAAATATTGGATTATGAGAGTTTATGAAAATTATGTGATTGTTCAATCTAACGAAGATGGAAAACTTTATAAATTAACGTATTCTATAGAAGAGTCAGAAATAATGCTCGATATGGAAAATATGGTAGAAGTTATGATTGAATTTGTAGAAATGGCAGAAGTTAAAATGTTTGAATCTGAAAAATATATTAAACCAGATGAAAATATTACAAAACTTAATGAATTGCAAGAAAAATATGATTCTGCTATTAAAGCAAACGAAACTTTTGAAGTAAAAGTGAACGAACTTAATGATAGTATAGTTTCTATAAATGAAAAAATTGTAGAAAAAGATACCATAATTGAAGAACTTAATATTTTTAAAGTAGAACTTGAACAAATTAAAGAATCTCAAATACAAGAAGAGGTTAAAGCAAAACAATCTAAACTTTCAGAAATGGTAGCAAAGACAGGCTTGTTTACCGAAGAAGAAGTTCAAATTGAAATTGCTGAATTAATTGAATCTTGTAACGAGATTGAAATAAAAGCTAAAATAGCTGATAAAGTTATTGCTAATTTAGTTGAACAAGAAATAGAAGATGTTATAATAGTTAACGAAAATGTCAAAGGCGAACAGCTTATTGACGAAAAAGATGAAATTACTTTTAAAGTAATGAAATAAGGAGGAAAACAAATAATGGCTAATTATGGTAATGTTGTAATGGACGATAATAAATATGTTGGTATTTTGAAAAGTGCTTCCGATGATGTACAAAACGGTGACTTTGTAGTTCCCGATTGGTCTGCTGGAACTGCCGCAGTAACTGCTGGTGACAATATAGGTGAAGTTATGTTTGTAAGAAATGAACTTAATGAGCCTGCTGAAAGAGCTATTTCTGATGGTGATTTCGACATGGACACTGGTGATTATCTTAGACTTAAAACTCTTCATAATGGTATGATTCTAGAAACTACTGCAATTGCTTCTACATATGCTAACGTTTCTGTTGATGATGAAATGGGTTGTGTTGCTGGTGAATTGGCTCTTGCGGCTGATACTACTTTGACTTCACTTGCTACTTTTAAATACACATTTGTTGTAATGGAAAAATTCTCAATGTATGGAACTGACGCAGTTAGAGTATGGGTACGAGTTAAATAATTAAACGAATAATCTTATAAAAGTTGTATTTTATGAAAATTAAAGGAGGAAATATATAATGGCTGAAATTAATGAAATAAAAGTTTTTTCTAATCAATATCTCAAAAAGGAATATAATGTCGAGGATTATGATTTGGCTATTGCTAAAATAACTGAATTTTCCAAAGACCCGAATCCTATGAATAGATATGCTATTGCTCAAGTAGTAGCAAGAGTTGTAGACACTGTAATTAAAGATAGGCTTGACTATCTTGACAAAATAGCTGACGTTCAAAGGGTTGCTCTTGGTGATGCTCTTCAATTTAGTGTCAAATTGGAAGGTGTAAAGGCTTATATCCAAGCAGTAGGCTCAACTACTTTTAAAAGCCAAGTTGCTAACAAACAAGTAACTTTGACTCCTGTTGAAGTTGCCGCAAGACCTGTTATTAACTTTGCAAAACTTGCTAATGGACAACAAACTATGGCTGACGTAATTGAAGATGCTATTGTTGCAATAGAAGATGAGATTGCAGTTTACGCACAAACAGTTATGTATGCAACTTATTCTGGACTTTCTACACCTTTCTACGCTTCTGGTTCTGGATTTGTAACTGCTACATTTGACCCAATGCTTTATGCTATTTCTAGATTTGGTACTCCTGTTATAATTGGGGATATCCAACTTCTTGGAAAAGTATTACCGTCAAGCGTTTCCGATAACATGATTGATGCTTATAATTCG
>Ga0102926_1001814_pt1 | contig 12527 bp, 15 predicted proteins | sample SalPonR1_A_D2_MG_FD_78173 | JGI IMG/M metagenome (GOLD analysis project Ga0102926, IMG submission 78173) | Salt pond soil microbial communities from South San Francisco under conditions of wetland restoration - Salt Pond MetaG R1_A_D2_MG | ecosystem: Environmental > Aquatic > Marine > Intertidal...
CCCAACGGCAGACCCAAAGGCTCAAAGAACAGAAGCACCATTGCTAAAAAATGGCTCGAAGCTCAAGACACTATCAAAAACCCTATCACAGGAAAAAATGAAAAGCTGAGCCAAGAGGACGTGATGACACTAGCAATGATCAAAGAAGCCAGAAAAGGAAACGTAAACGCATATTCAAAGTTGATGGATTCAGCCTATGGACAAGCTCAACAAAGCAAAGATTTAACTAGCAATGGAGAGTCGATACAAACTATCATTAACTTGGGTGTGGGAAAACCTGAAAAATGAAACTTCTTGAAAAACAAGAAAACGCAATCTTTTACTTAAAGGATAAGACCACAAATGAGTTAATTTACGGGGGTGCGGCAGGTGGTGGAAAGTCAGCTATTGGTTGCCTATGGCTTATTGAGAATTGTCAAAAATATGTTGGGTCAAGGTGGGTTATGGGAAGGAGTAAGTTAAAAACATTAAAAGAAACTACCCTTAACACTTTTTTTGAACTATCGACAAAATTAGGAATTTCAAACCAATTCGTATATAACTCACAAATTGGAATTATTAAGTTTCACAATGGTAGTCAAATAATACTTAAAGACTTATTTTTATACCCTAGCGACCCAGAATTTGACTCTCTAGGATCATTAGAAATAACAGGTGCCTTTATAGATGAGTGCAATCAAATTGTTTACAAGGCTTGGCAGGTTGTAAAGTCTAGGATTAGATATAAGCTAAAAGAGTTTAACCTAACACCTAAAATATTTGGAACCTGCAACCCAGCAAAAAACTGGGTTTACAAAGAGTTTTATCTTAAAAGAAACAATTCAAAACAAAGCAGAAAATTTATACAAGCATTACCAACTGATAATCCATATTTACCAAAATCATATTTGGCAAGTTTGCTTGATCTTGATGAAAACAGCAAGCAAAGACTTTATTATGGCAACTGGGAGTATGACGATGATCCATCTGCATTAATTGAATTAGACGCTATTCATGACTATTTTAACCCTAACCATCTTAAGTCTGAAGGAGATAAATACATGACTATAGATGTTGCAAGGAAAGGGAAAGACAAAACAGTTTTTAGAGTTTGGCATGGTTGGTTGTGTATTTATAGATTTTCAATACAGTCAAGTGGATTAAAAGAAGTAGTTGAAAAAGCAAAAAAATTACAACAAAAATATTTCATACCTTTATCAAATGTAATAGCAGACGAGGATGGGGTTGGCGGAGGTGTGGTTGATTTTTTACAATGCAAAGGGTTTGTCAATAATTCAAAACCGTTAAACAATGAGAATTATTCTAACTTGAAGTCTCAATGCTCTTTTAGAATGGCTCAAAAAATAATGAAACGTGAGGTCGGGGAAATTACAGAAGATATAAATGTAATTGAAATAACCAGCGAGGAGATGGAGCAAGTCAAACAAAAAGACATTGACAAAGATGGTAAAATAGCAGTTATTGGCAAAGACGTTGTAAAAGAAAATATAGGTAGATCACCAGATGAATGGGATTCTATTATGATGCGTTACTATTTTGAATTAGCACCTAAAATGATTATATTTTAATGAATCTATTTAGCAGATTTTTTAAAGGACAAAATAAGTTCAATAGAGCTTTTTTAAGTAGATTTGGAGCAGAAGCATCAAACTACGATCAAAACAATATAAATTATTTAGAAAAAGGATATAATATTAATTCTTTTATCTACTCAATTATATCAAAACAATCAACAAAAACAAGCTCAATACCTTACTACGTTAAATCTATTATTGATGATAATAATAAAAAGAAACTAGATAATATTTTTTATTCAACAAAACAAGATTTAACACCACTACAAAGATTGCAATGTAAAAAACTTGAAAGTAAAGCATATTCAGAAGATTACATGAATTTGCCACTTGAAAGACCGAACGCTACTCAAACATGGAGGGAGTTTCATTATTTATACAAAACATTTTTGAAAATAACAGGTAATGTTTTTATTTATGAGGTTAGCCCCGACGAGGGTTTGAACGCAAAAGTGCCCAAGGGGGTTTATATATTGCCTAGCCAATACATTGAAATAATTACAAAGAAAAACCCTGAAAAATTAATGCCGTATGAAAACCCAATAGATCATTATGAGCTTTGGTATGGTAGCGAAAATATTAAATTTTCAGCAGAAAAGGTTTACCACATAAAATACTCAAACCCTAATTTTGATGAGCAAGGGAAAAGCCTTTATGGTTTTAGCCCTTTAAGAGCGTGTCTGCGTAATATTTATAGCTCAAATAGTGCTATTGATAGTAATATTAAAACATTACTAAATAACGGTGCATTTGGATTTATCTTTGGTAAAAATGCAGACTTTAAAGAAAACCAAGCAAAGGAGTTAAGAGAAAGATTGATTGAAATGGACGACAGCCCAGAAAGACTTGCTAAAATAACTACTTTAAGTTCTGAAATAGGTTTTCAAAGGATAAATTTGACAACAGATGAACTCAAACCGTTTGAATATTTAGATTTTGATCAAAAACAAATAGCAAGTTGTTTAAACTACCCTAACGTATTACTAAACAATGATAAGGGTGCTAAATACGACAATGTTAAGCAATTCAGAAAGCAAGTAATAACAGATGATATAAAACCTGATTTAATGTTGCTTGAGGAGGGTTTTTGGGGTATGTTTCTGAAAAAATTCAAAGGTTATGACAAAACGTGTATTGTTTATGACGTTTCTGAACTTCCAGAAATGCAAGAAGATACTGAAAAACTTGTTGAATGGTCTGCAAAATTATTAGATAGAGGTGTGATAAATAGAAACGATTTAAGGGAATTGGTTCATTTTGAGAAGTTAGATGATGATAGTATGAATGAATACACTGTAAATAATGATTTACTAACATTGGAAGAGTCGGTTGAATCAACTTTTAGCGTAAATGGCGAGTAGAGAAAAATATAGACAAAAATGGCTTAAATACCACTCTACCTACGAAAAAAGGTCGTTTAATGAGTTTTACAAGATATTTAAGAAGTGGAATAAGGACATACAAAGTATTGAATTTTCTAAAGACACAATACTTTCGCAAATTTCTCTAAATACCGACACAAGACTGTTAGAAATAGCTTACTTTAATGTTTACAATGAGATAGGAAAAAAACATGGAAAAAGAATAGGTAAATTTATAAATGAAGGTTTAAAATTTTTCAGATTAGAGGATTTTCTAATATTTTTTAAAGAGCAATTGCCTTTGTTTATGGCAGAATTTGGCTTAAATAGGATTCAACAAATAAAAACTTCGTATATTAACGAAATTTTTGAGCTTTTTAATAAAAGATTACTAGCTGGTTACACCTTGGATGAAACAACAGAAGAGGTTTTTAAGATTATGAAGGGGCGTGATTTTTACCGTTGGCAAGCGGAAAGAATAGCTAGAACAGAAACAACAGGGGCGGCGAATTATTCAGCATTGATGGCGGGTAAACAAACGGGTTTTGTAATGGTAAAAGAATGGATAAGTGCAACAGATGCAAGGGTAAGAAGGATTCCAAAAGACAAGTTTGATCATTTTGAAATGAATGGAAAAACAGCTGAGTTAAACGATAACTTTATTTTCAACTTAGGTCTTCCGAACACAGATTTTTTACTATACCCTGGAGACCCGAAAGGCAGAGCTGGAAATACAATAAATTGCAGGTGCACAGTTGCTATTGTGCCAAAAAAAGATAAAAACGGTAATTTAATAAGATCAATACAAAATGTGTAATTGTTTAAAAAATAAAATAGGAACGTTAATTTTAGATAAATCAACGTGGAATACAAATGTTTCAGATTTAAAAAAGTTATACTCTAAAATAGTTCCTTTAGAAATTAATAACGCATTAGATTGCATGGAAATTATATGTTATTCTGAATATTTTGAACTTTCATCTATAATTCATCAAAAGAAATATAAATTCGACTTTGAAACACAAACTTTTAAAAAAATAGATTTTGGAATTTAAACAACATAGCTACGATCTAAAAGATTTAGACGAAGCAAAAGGGATTGTGGTAGCTTATGCCAATGCTTATGATTTTAAGGATTCAGATGGAGACATAAGTGCAAAGGGGTCTTTTGATAAAACAATAACAGAAAACTACAAAAGAATAAGGGTTTTAAAAGATCACAACCCTACTGTTGCACTTGGAGTGCCTTTGAATATTGATACTAAAGATCAATATGGATTACTTACAACAACTAAATTTAACCTTGGTAAAGAAGTGTCGCGTGATATGTTCTCCGATATTAAGTTAATGCATGAGACAGGTTTAAATGCTGAATTAAGCATAGGATATCAAGTAATAAAAAGAGATCAAAAAAATAAATCAGTAATAACTGAATACAAATTGATGGAGTATTCGTTTTTATCTAGTTGGGCTGCTAATGAGCTTAGCACCGTTCAAGATATAAAAAATATTAAATCTCATTATGGTGTAATTGAACTCATTACAAAAATGTATGATTTAAATTATTCCGATCAAAGACTAAAGCAAATTGAAAAAATATTAAAATCACTTACAAATAAAGAGCCAGACCTTCAAGGGTCTACTCCTAATGATGAGCCGATTAGGGTAATAGATAGTTTTATAAACAAAAAATTTAATTAAAATGGAAGGCTTAGAACAAAAGCTAAATGAACTTACCGACAAATTAATTGGTAAGTCAAAAGAGCAATCAGAAGCTCTAATCAAAGAATTCAAATCTGAAAACGAAACAGCAATTAAAGAAGCTGTTGAAAGCGGTGTTAAATCTGTTAAGGATTCAATCGAAACGATTGAAGCGAAAGTAAAATCAGTGCAAGAACACACTGATAAACTTGATATTAAAATGCAAGAAAGAAAATCAGAAAAATCTCTAAAAGAGGGGTATTTCAAGTCTTTAATCCGTGATAACATCAAAGAGATTAAAGAGGTAGGCGGTAAAAAAGAGTTCTCTTTGCAAGTTAAAGATATGACTTTGGCAAATGCTCTGACTGGTGATCAACCTAGAGACTATAACTTTGATGTAGTTAGAAGACCAGCTCAAATGGTAAACGTAGAAGATTTAGCAACTTCTATTCAAATTTCAGGTGGAACTTACACTTTCTCGAGATCAACACTTGCAAGTGGATCTGTTGCTTCTCAAACAGAAGGCAATGCAAAAGCTCAATTGGAGTATGATTATGCAATGATTGATGCAAACACTGATTTTATTGCAGGTTTTGCTGTTTACTCTAAAAAAATGAGAAACAACTTGCCATTCTTAGAGAGTACACTTTCTTTGGATTTACGTAATGATTATTATAGAGGTGAAAACTCTGCTTTTCAAACTATATTAGCATCAGAGGCTACTACATCAACACAATCTAATGCAGGTCAAAACAAAGCAGAAGCTATTTTGCAAGAGATTGGAACGTTAGCAGGACTAGATTTTGTTTCCAATGGTGTTGTTTTAACCCCAGCAGATTATTTTTCTATTCTAACAATAGAAAAATCAACAGGTGCAGGTTATGGGTTGCCCTTAGGATGGACCTTTGATGGTGGTGTTCTTAGAGTAATGGGAAGCCCAGTATTTATGGCTACTTGGGTGCCAGCTGACAAATATTATGTTGGTGATTGGTCAAGAGTTCGCAAAATAGTAACTGAAGGATTCTCTTTTGCTGTTAGTGAGGATGATTCTGATAACTTCAGAAAAAACAACATTACTGCAAGAGTAGAAGCTCAAGTAACTTTAACAGTTGAACAACCAACTGCTTTAAGATACGGAGATTTCACAACTGCGTAAGTATTTAATTTTAGACCACCTCGATGATCTTAACGGGGTGGTTTATGCGATGTTGGTCTAGTGGTAAGATAGTAATCTATGATTGCTGACACAGGTTCGATTCCTGTACATCGCTCTAATATTTTTAAAATGAAAGTGATAAAAACATTTTTTTGCTCAAAAGAATTAAAAAAGTATTTTAAAGGAGATGTATATAATGGCAAAAGAAAAGATTTAAAAGGCTATTTAGAGACCTCAAAACCTCAAAAGAAAAGTAAATAATGTACACTGATATAATTAGTTTGGAGCAAGCTAAAATCTATTTAAGAATAGATGATACGCTTACTGAAGATGACCTTCAAATTACCAGAATGATAAAAGGTGCTTTGTCTTTTATTGAGCAGTACACTAATTATATTTTTTTTCCCAGAGACAAAGATTACAGGTTGATAAACGGTTGCGTTCGTGTTTATGACTACCCTATTAATTCGGAAGTAACAACAGAGCTAGAAGTAACTAATAAAACCTTATACAATATATACAAAAAGGGATATAACAACGATATTATTACTTTGAATGTAGGTTATTCAGATCCAGCGAACATACCGCAGGAACTTATTGAAGTAGCTTATGTAATGATTAAGAATATGTATTATGAAAAAGAAAATAATAAGACGTTGATAGATCGATTAGATACATTAAGCAAAATAACACTTGAAAACTATAAAAGATTTATTCTTTGAAGTCAAGAGCCTATAATAAAAGAGTAGAGGTTTGGATAACAACAGCAACACCAGACGGGTTTGGTGGGTACACAGTTATTTCTCAATTATTAACTGGAAGCTGGGCAAAACTTGAAACTGTTGATCTATTTAGCCAAAATGTACTAAACACACAATATGGGTTGAATGATTCAGCTAACTCAATAAAAGTAACGGTACGAAAAAGAAATGATTTAATTTATGATTTACAAAGGATTTTTTTAGTTTATAGAGGTCAAAAATATATTATTAAGTCTTTTGCTACAAACACTAATTTTGAAGATAATACTATTACTTTTGTAGCTACTAAAGAGCCTAATAAAGAAATTGAGCAACCGTTAGAAAATTTATTAAATTATGATTTAAATTTTGATTTGTCATGATTTCTATAAACAAGGTAAACACAAAGAAAATAGAAAAAGCAATCAAAGAGTATAAAAAAAATGCTATTGTTGAGATTCAAGGCGTAAACTTAAACACTGCGAGCAATATTTCAGAAATTGCCAAAAAAAATGTTAATGTTGATCGAGGAACTTTAAGAAACTCAATCAGAGTTGATAACTTTGAAGAAATTAACTACAATGTAGGCACTTCTTTGCCTTATGCTCCTTATATTGAATTCGGAACTGGCAGAAAAGTAAAAATACCTTCAGAATTTAAGGATTTAGCAAACAAAGCTAGAAAAAACAAAGGGCAAAGCTTTGACAAAGGGTTAGAAAACATAAAAAGATGGTGTAAAAGAAAAGGAATAGATGTTAAATTTGCTTATGTCATATTTGTCAATCTGTTAACAAACGGAATGGAGGCAAAGCCTTTTTTTTACCCTGCTTTTGTTCAAGGTCGTAAATCGTATAACAAAGATATAAAAAACGCACTTGAAAGGCTATCTAAAAAATTTAACAAATGATTAAATTACTTCCTGACAAATGGATTAGAAAAGCTATCTTTGATGCTGTAAACGATATTGTTGTAGATGGTGAGACTATAAAATGTTTTGAATCAAGAGTGAGCGGTAGTAATTTAGATAATTACATTTTGCTAACAGTTCAATCAAACGAAGTTGATAAATCAATAAAGTGTGGAGACCGATGGGAATCATCTATTCTGATTGAGATATACACAAGATATTTATTGACAGGTAACACAGGTTCTAGGTTGTTTGCAGATAATATTACAGATGAAGTGAGGTCTTTAACTGATAATCTTGTTTTAGATACTGCAAGTGGATTGACTATAGTTACACAAAATCAAAGTTTTCCTGATGACATTGTAGATACTGATGATAGCTACATGTTTTACAGAAAGTTTATAAGAAAAGAATTTTTAATAGAATAAATAATGGCAACAAAAATCAAAGGAGAGGATTTAATCCTATACGTTCATGACAGCTCAGCTTACAGACCCGTAGCTTGTTTAACTCAAAATTCATTGAGTGAAACTACAAACATTATTGAAAGTCAAACAAAATGCGATCCGGGAGTCGTTACTAGAGACTTTGGCACTAGCAGTTATGAACTTTCTTTGGAAGGTGAGTATATTGATACTACTTCTGCAACTGGCGACACCTCAAGTGCATCTCATGACTATTTGAGAACAATACAAAGACAAAAAATAACTTGGAGAATGGACACTGGTTTAGCAGATACTCCATATTATTATGGCACTGGTATTATTAGTGAACTTAGTTTAGAAGCTCCAGCAGGCGATGAGCTTTCTACATTTTCTGCATCTATAACTGGTGATGGTGCTATTGTAACTGTTGATCCAGTAGTATAAAAAATAAATCTAAGCAAATATGAAAAATCAAATATCCATTGAGTTAGATGGAAATGCTTACTTATGTAAATTTGGATTAGAGTTCTTGGGGGAATTATTGGACTCATTAGACATGAGTGTCAATGAAATAGGTGATAAGCTGGATAAAAACCCATTTAAGTGGGCTCCTGCGTTAATGCATAAATGTTTGGAGTTCTCAAATGAGAATTTAGGTTTTACAAAATCTGAGTTGCTTGAGTTACTTGATAAAGATTATAAAAACCAACTCCAACTGAAAAAATTTATGAAAAGTTTTGTTGAAAGTCTTAGCCCTAATTTGCCAGAAATAGATTCTGAAGAAATCGAATCAAAAAAAAAATAAACTGGTCTGCGGACGTCATCTCATTCGCATTAGTGGAACTTGAGTGCCCTAGCTTTGAATATGTAAACCAAATGACTTGGGCGGAGTTTCAAATCAGGGCTTATGGATGGATGAGGAAAGACAAAAGAGAAAGCTGGAAGCTTAGACAGGTTGCTTATGCCTCGTTAATTTCCATGGGCGTTGACCCTAAAAAAGTAAATATCAATAATTTTTGGCGTATTGATGATAATTTAAACAACAATAAGCAGGCTAAGGAAAGAAGGAGGCAACGAATACTCAAGGCTGTTATTCAATACCAAATAGACCTACAAAAAGCAAAAAATGGCTGACAATACTTTAAATATTGAAATTAAAGCCGAGGTTGATAATCTAACCAAAGGTCTCGGGAAAGCGGATAGAAAAATTAGAGGTTTTGAAAAATCTGTTGACAAAACTATACAACCCATTAATAAAATGGGTAAGGAAGTTAAGGTAAATGCGGTTCCAGCAGTTACAGAATTTTCTCGTGTTATACAAGATGCACCTTTTGGAATTATAGGTGTAGCAAACAACATTCAACAACTTACCTCTAATTTTGGAGATTTAAGTAGAAATGCTGGTGGCTCAAAGAATGCTTTAAAAGCTATGCTAGCTACTTCAGCTGGTCCATCTGGTATATTATTAGCGGTTTCAGCGATTACTACTTTATTAGTTTCTTACAGAAAAGAAATAGCGGCGTTTGGTGATGATACTTTAAAAGCTTCACTTGCACAAGATAAAATAAACAAAAGCTTTGATGATTATGTAAGTAAATTAGTAGGTGTAAAAAAAGCAAGGGCAGACGGAGCGTTGGGGGCTCAAAAAGAATTACTTAATCTAAAGCTACTTAAAAAACAATTAGATAACACTTCATTATCTCAAGAAGATAGATTAAAGGCTTATAATGAGCTTATAAAAAGATATCCCTCATATTTTAAAGAAATAACAGCCGAAGATGCATTGGTAGGTGGTTTATCTAAAAAATACAATACACTTGCAACAGAAATACTTAAAAGTGCAAAAGCAAAAGCAGCTTCTGAACAATTATCTAAAAACCTAGGTCAGCAGTTATTGTTAGAGCAGAAACTTACTGAGGCAAAAGAAAAAGCATTAAAAGTAGAGGCGGAAGTAAAAAAAGCACGAGAAGATGATAGTTTTTTTAAAAATACTTCGAAAGGTTCTGAATTTAGAAATGTTGCAGAGGAATCCAAGATAAATGAAATAGCCAATCAGCTTAATAATCTAAAAAGACAATCAAAAGGGTTAACTGATTTTATATCAAAACAAGGAGGGATTATTCCTTTAGATTTTGGTACTGGAAAGGGTTCTTCTGAAAAGGTAAAAAAAGACTTAGGAATATTTGCAGACACTTTTAAAAATGAATTATCAAACACTAGTTTTAAAGCAAAGAGTGCAATTTTAGAGTTTCAAAATAGTTTTGATGAAAATCTTTCAGGTAAAAAATCTTTTTTTTCTGGCAAGGACTTAATTAACTTTTCTGAAACAGGAAACGAATTAAAACAGGGCTTTTCAACTTTTTTACCTGTAATAAAAGATGGGATAACTGGTTTAACTGAAACAATTACGCCAGACGCTAAAAAGCTAATTGATACAATAATACCCCCCAAGAAAGATATAGAGTCAAGAAGCGAAGAGTTAAAACAGGCATTACTAAAATTAAATGAAGGGGCTAGCGAAATTATAAATGGAGGTCTTGCTCAAACTTTTGCAGGTTTAGGTTCTGCAATAGGTCAAGGTTTAGCTAGCGGTGGTAATGTTTTAGAATCATTAGGAGCGTCTTTGCTTGGTTCTTTAGGTAGTATTCTAGTTCAGTTAGGTAAACTAGCTATTGCAACAGGTATTGGATTAAAGAAAATAAAACTTTCGTTAGCTAGTTTAAACCCAGCGGTTGCTATTGGTGCTGGTATTGCCCTTGTTGCTTTAGGTTCTGCATTTAGTGCAAAGGCAAGTGCAATATCTAGTAATATTGGTGCTTCTGGAGGAGGTGGTGGAGGAGACTTTTCGAGTGCTGGCACAAATCAATCTTTTAGCTCAACACCAAACATAGCTAGTTCTGGAACGTCTGGCGGAAACTTTGTTTTTGAAATAGCTGGAACAAAACTCATAGGTGTTTTAAAAAATACTTTAGATAGAAACAAGGCATTGGGTGGGCAAAATAATCTATTATTTAACTAAATGGCTTTAAAGTATTTCATAAAATATAGAGATATAGTTCAAGTTGAACATATACTAAATATCTATGATGATAATTTTAGTGGCACACCTACAAGAGTTGGAGGTCGTGTATTTTTAGATCATGGAGAAGTTGACACCCCTATTGAGGCAATAAGGGGGCAAGGGTTAAGGGTGGAATTAGAGGCTAATGCAGGGTTGAACTTTAATGATCTATTTACTGAAGAGGAAAGAGTGATAAACTGCCAGTATTCTCGTGATGGAATCATTCTATTTAATGGATGGTTAAACCCCGAGGGGTTTTTTGAGGACTTTGTGCAAAGCAATTGGGTGGTTAGTTTTGATTGCGTTGATGGACTAAGTTATTTGAGTGATTTATCTTTTGTGGACAGTAATGGATTTGCAATAAAAGGAAGAAGAAAATACATTGAAATCCTAGCATTATCACTCAAGAGAACTGGTTTAAATCTAAAAATAAACACAGACGTAAGGATTAGGTATGATGGCTTAGATCCCTTGCTAGACCCCTTAGACAATGTGTACGCAAACACTGCAAGATACATAGAGGAAGACAACGACACTATAACCGACTGCGAAAAAGTTGTGCGTGATATTTTAGAGCCTTTTACTGCTTGTATTACTCTTTTCAACAATGAGTGGTATATTTTTAAACCCAATCAATTATTTGGAAACCAAACGGCAGACTTTTATAGCTATGATTCCGATGGTGTTTTTATAGAAAAGAAAACACTTGACACCGCTGTTTCAATAGGTTCTCAAATCAATGATTTTGCTATTTTTCATTGTGGAGCTAATCAATCAATAACAAACAAATCTAGTTTAGGAGCTTATAGGGTAAATTATAAGTATGGTTTGGTTCAAAGCCTTATCGATAATAATACCTTATTTTCTTTTGACGGGATTACAATAGAAGATTTCTTTATATACACACCCAATAATTTAAGACCCTTAATTGCAGGTGAATCTAGTATTTTTATAGAAGCATCAAAACTGCAAGGAACTTCAAATCCAATTCCAGATTTGAAAAATATCAGAAACTCCTCAGGTGTCAGGGTTTTAGAAGAGGTTCAAACTGATGTTGAGTTCACGGTATTTATTAAGAACAATGAAACTGATTTTCCTTTTGGTGCTTTTCAAGACAATAACAGTTTTAGGTATCAAATAATATTATCAGAAAACAATGACCCCGATATTGCAACAGGGGCTAAATATTATTTAAATAGTTCTAATCTTAGTAATTGGGAAACCACACCACAAACTATAAAAACAAATGTTGGAAAAGTTTATCATCAAGAAACAAAAGAGTTATCTATTAAGATAACAACGCCAAAAATTCCATTAGGATTTACAGAATTAAATTTATTTATAGTTGTAAAAACACCAACTTATGGTCCGACAACTGCAAATCCAGATGATATTACTCACAACGTAACTATCATAAATGTAAAGCCCTCTCAAAGTCAAGATGGTTCAGAAGTTGTTGTTGGCGAATTTCACACAGTACAAAGAACAGACCGCCCAAGTGCCAAGGTAGATGAGGTGAAAAAAGTATTAACAGGAGACAATCCATCTGATTTTTATGAGGGTACTATTTATAAATCAGATTCAACAACTCCAACTTCAACG
>Ga0102926_1001818_pt1 | contig 12516 bp, 10 predicted proteins | sample SalPonR1_A_D2_MG_FD_78173 | JGI IMG/M metagenome (GOLD analysis project Ga0102926, IMG submission 78173) | Salt pond soil microbial communities from South San Francisco under conditions of wetland restoration - Salt Pond MetaG R1_A_D2_MG | ecosystem: Environmental > Aquatic > Marine > Intertidal...
AAGTTTCAACTCCATTTTCTTCACCTAATCTAACATCTAATAAAATTAAATTGATTATTTCATTTTTCAATACACTAAAAGCATTTTTGGTGTTTTTAGCATAGAAAAGATAATGACCTACAAAAGAAAAATTATCTTGTAGAACTTCGTAATGTTGTTGGTTGTCGTCTATTAATAAAATATGCACATAAGCTCCTAATTTGTATTGTTACAGTGTTAAATATAGGACACATTTGAACAACTGCTGTACTAATTTAGGACAATTGTAAATCATGTTTTTTAAAATAACAATAAAAAAAATAAAATAATTTATTGCCCTATAAATAAATGTTGAATAATGGTGTTTTTTGGCACGATAATTGCTTAATAGATAATTGTATAAGAAGTTATTTGAGTAGGCCTATATCAAATATTATAATTTTCTTTTATATAATTAATATTATTAAGATTGATTTAGTTATATAATAGATTAAGAGTTTTCAAAGAGGAGAGAATAATGAAAAAAATTTTAACATTATTATTAATTTCAAGTTTAGCATTAACAACAATTTTTGCTCAAGGAAGTAATGAAGAAAAGGAAAGTTCAGGTGAAAAAGGTATTGGGGCTTTAAAAATAGTATTAGTTCTTCCTGGACCAATTAATGACCAATCTTGGAATGCTACAAACTATGCTGGTTTAGTTGCTTGTAATGAACAATTAGGTACTAATATGGAATATTTAGAAAATGTTCAAGCTTCAGATTATGAATCAACATTTAGAAATTATGCTGAAAGAGGTTATGATTTAATTATGGCAGCTGGAACTCAATTTGATGATGCTGCAAATAAAATTGCAAGTGAATATCCAGATTCAAATTTTTGTGTAGTTAATGGATTTAGAGCTGATTATGCAAATGTATCTCCTATATTTCCAAAAGAATATGAAGCAAGTTTTGTTGCTGCATTAATTGCTGGTGAAGTATCTGAAAATGGTAATTTTGCAACAATTGGTGGTTTCCCAAATGAAGCAATGGAAAAATTATTAGATGTTTATGAAGCTGTTTCTGTAGATCTTGCCAAAGAAAGAGGTCTAAGTGATGCAAAAGCAACTCGTTCTTACGCTAATAGCTGGTCTGATATAGCATTAGGTAAACAAATGGCTGAAACAATGATTGATAATGGTGCTGATACTTTATTTGTTTATGCTAACCAAGTTGGTTTAGGTGCTATTCAAGCTGCAAAAGAAAAAGGTGTTAAATTTGTTGGATTCTCATCAAATCAAAATGATACAGCTCCTGGTACTGTAGTAGCTTCTGTATTATTTGATTTTAAAACATTTTATACTTGGGCTGTTGAAAAATATTATAATGGTACTTTAGATGGTGGAAAAGTTCATGAAGCTGGTATTAAAGAAGGTATCTTTAAACCTGTTTATACTGATCTAATTTCAGATCAAGTTAGAGCTAAAGTTGAAGAAGGTATGGCTAAAGCTGAAGCTGGTGAAATTGATTTTGCTTCTATGTTTAAATAAAAAAATATCACACAATATCCATTAGGGTATTGTGTGAAAAAAAAGTGATAATTAAAAGATATTTAAAATCTGATTGTTTATAATTATTAATTTAATTATAAACAATTTATAACAAAACTAAAAAATTGATTGAATAAATAAAAAAGGAATAGAAAATGGATAAACCTTTTTTTGAACTTAAAGGTATTTCAAAATATTTTGCAAAAGTAATTGCTAATAAAGATGTTTCTTTTTCTGTTAATAGGGGCGAAGTCTTAGCACTATTAGGAGAAAATGGTGCAGGTAAAAGTACTTGCATGAAAATTCTTTATGGCTTATATGGTGCTGATGAAGGTGAAATATATAAAAACGGTGAGCAAATAATAATAAAATCTCCTAAAGATGCAATGAAACATAAGATCTCAATGATTCAACAACATTTTTCTTTAGTTTCTGCTCATACAGTTACTGAAAACATAATATTAGGAAACATTAAGGGAAAAATAAACTGGGCTTATGAAGAGCAAAAAATACAGGATCTTGCTAACAAATATGAACTTAAAGTAGATGCACAGAAAAAGATAAAAGATTTAACTGTTGGAGAACAACAAAAAGTAGAAATCTTAAAAGCTTTATATCTTGAAGCAAATTTATTAATAATGGATGAGCCAACTGCAGTATTAACACCTCAAGAAATAGATAATTTAATGAAATTTGTAAAAGATTATTCTAAGCAAGGGAATGCTGTAATTTTTATTACTCATAAATTAAAAGAGGTAATGTCTGTTGCAAATAGAATAATTGTTATGAGATCAGGTATGGTTTATGGCAATGTAAAAAAAGATAAAACAGATGAATATCAATTATCAAAAATGATGATTGAAGGTTCTTTTGAGCAAGTAGAGAGAGATGATTCACTCAATTATAGTGATGAAATTTGTTTAAGTATAAAAAATATGAGTCTTAAGAGTAAAAGTGGGATTCCTGTTATTAACGATGTTTCATTTGATATACATAAAGGTGAAATTTTTGGTGTTGCAGGAGTTTCAGGAAATGGTCAACTAGAATTATGTATGTCTATTTGCGGAGCAATGAAACCAGATGAAGGTTTTGTTTTATTAAATGATGTAGATATAACTAATTATTCTATTAAAGAAAGGATTGCTTTAGGTCTTGGCTATGTACCTTCTGACAGACATAGATATGGTATGGTAATGTCTATGACTCTTGCAGAAAATATTTTATTAAAAACAAGTTATTCTAAGTATTGGAAAAAGCATGGTTTAATAGATAGAAAGAAATTAAATGATAAAACTAATAAAATATTAACTAATTTTAATGTAAAAGCTCCAGGACCTGCTTCTTTGGCTCAAGAATTATCAGGAGGAAACCAACAAAAAGTAATAGTTGGTAGAGAAGTTGAGAATTGTGGTGATTTTATTATTTTTGATCAACCTACTAGAGGTTTAGATTTAGGAGCAATTAATAACGTTCACTCTTCAATATTAAATGAAAAAGAAAACGAAAAAGCTGTTATGCTAGTATCGACTGAATTATCTGAAATTTTTGCTTTGTGTGATCGAGTTGCTATTTTCTATAAAGGTGAAATACAAGGTATTTATAAGACATCAGATTTGGATAGTGAAAAAATTGGCTTGTTAATGGCTGGTTATAAAAAGCAGGGGGATAAATAGATGGATAAAAAGACTCGTGATATTCTGATTACAAGCTTCTTAGCTGTTATTATGGGTTTATTTTTAAGTGGAATAATGATTTTATTTTTAGGCAAAAATCCTATTTCAGTTTTTGCATTATTATTTTCCTCAATGTTCAGAGATGGTTATACAATTGGCGAAATATTTGTAAAAGCAACACCTTTAATTTTTACATCTTTGGCTTTTGCTTTTACTTTTAAAGCAAGTCTTTTTAATATAGGAGCTCAAGGTCAATTTTATATAGGAGCTCTAACAGCTGCATCAATATCATTGTTGATACCTCATCCTATTGCAATAGTTTTAGCTATTATATTTTCATTTCTTTTTAGTGGTATTTGGGGAGGCTTAATAGGCTTTTTTAAATCAAGGTTTAAAGCAAATGAATTCTTAATTAGTATGATGAGTACTTATGTTGCACTAAATTTTATGAATTATTTACTAAGAACTGTTTTAATAGAATCTAAGGGAGAATATCCTCAAACTGATTCACTAGCAAAAAGTACTTGGTTGTTTAAAATTGTACCACATACAAGACTTCATTTTGGCTTTATTTTAGCTATTGTTGTTGCTATTTTAATTTGGCTTTTGTTATATAGAACTACTTTAGGTTTTAGGATTAGAGCAGTTGGGCAAAATCAAGAAGCAGCAAGAATGAGTGGTGTAAATCCTGAACTTGTTTTTATTTTTGCTTTTTTTGTAAGTGGTGGTTTAGCCGGACTTGCTGGTGTTACAGAAGTAAATGGTGTTCAGCATATGTTGTTACAAGGTTTTAATCCTTCAATCGGGGCAATTGGTATTGGTATAGCAATTTTAGCAAATGCAAATCCTATTGGGATTATTTTTGCATCAATTCTTTTTGGTGCTTTACAAGTTGGGGGAACTATAATGGGCCAAATTTCAGGAGTGCCTTCAAGTATTATTGATTTAATGGAAGGCTTTGTAATGGTATTTGTTATTATTTCCTATTTTGTTAGAAATAAATTGGAAGTAAATAGAGAAAAAAAATTATTATTAGAGGGGGATAAGTAATGTTAGTTAATTTATTATCACGCGCAATAATGATGAGTACCCCTTTATTATTTGGAGCTATATCTGAAGTTTTTTCAGAACGTACTGGTATGATGGTAACCGCTATTGAAGGTATTTTCTTAATGGGTGCTTGGGCTGGTTTTACAACTGCATATATTTCAGGTAGTTTAGCTATGGGGCTTTTATTTGCATCGTTTGCTGGATTATTAGTTGCAATGTTATATGCATATTTATGTGTAACATTAAAACAACATCAAATTGTTACAGGAACTGCTATAAATATTTTAGTTGCTGGATTATGTGCATTTTTACATAGAGTAGTTTTTGGAGTTCCTTTATCTCCTTTAACAGTAGAACCTTTACAAAAAATTGCTCTACCATTGTTATCAAAAATACCATTTTTGGGTCCTATTTTCTTTAATCAAAATATATTGACATATATTATGTATATTTTAGTTCCTTTAGGCTTTTTTATAATGTACAAAACTTCTCTTGGTTTAGTGGTTAGATCGACAGGTGAAAATCCAGAAGCAGTTGATGTCTCTGGTATTAATGTTTCAAAAGTAAGATTTGTTACTGTTATGGTTTCAGGTTTAATGTGTGGAGTTGCCGGAGCGTTTTATTCAATAGGATATTTAGGAATGTTTACTACTAATATTATTGGAGGAAGAGGTTGGATTGCTTTTGCTATATGTTTCTTAGGTAACTGGAATCCAATTGGAGCTTTCATTGGTACAATAATATTTGGTTTAGCAGAGGCTTTTGCTATTTTAATGCAATCTGGAGCATCTACTTTCCTTCCAAATGAATTGTTTATTGCATTACCTTATATTTTAACAATTGTATTAACAATTAGTAGAAAATCATTTAATGTTCCTGCAAAACTTGGAACAGCTTATATTAAAGAAAACTAAAATATTTTGACTATTAGATTGTATCTATTACAATCTAGTAGTCTTTATATTATTAATAAACTTTAGAAAATTCTTTTAATATAAAATCATTTTCGTTTAAATCTTCTTTTTTTACTATTTCAACAGGTACCCATACTTTTTGAAGAGTTCCAGAATTTTCTGAATATATACATACTTTGTTATTTCTTTTATCAACTTTAATTATTTTGCCGTTAAAGGTAGCTAAAGGACCAGATATTACATTAACAAATTGACCTATTTCTAGTGTAATCTTTGAAGGTGTAATATTACCTTTATTTGAAAATATCCAAGATGCATATTCTAAATCTTCTTTTTGAAGTTTAAAAATTACATTTTTTTCTTTTTCATCATTTCTTTTACTTTGAACTAGTCCATAACAATCATTAATTGATCTAAATTCTCTAGAAAATTTATCTAATTCTATTTCTGATTTTATAAATAAATATCCTGGGGTTAAAGGTTTAGTTATTTTTTCTTTTTTATTACCTTTTTTTACTCTATATTGTTTTGTTGGGAATATAATTTCTACAATCGATTTAATTCCTAAAATTTTAGTTAAATAAAGTTTAATATCATTTATAACATTTTCTTCTTTTGATACTTTGCATGCAACGCAGTAATAATTCATATATTGAAAATACTTTATAAATTAGTAATTTTCAAGAAAAATTCGAGTTTATTTTTCTTTGAATTGTCTAAAATAGAATATTGTGCAAAAAAAATAGATATATAACTCTTAACAAAAAGAGAAATATACTAGACAATGTAAATAGATAAAATAAATTTACAAGGTGGTAGATATGAAAATTTTATTAACTGGTGGAGCAGGATATATTGCTTCTCATACTTGTATTGAATTGGTAAAAGCCAATCATGAACCAATTATTGTTGACAATTTTTATAATAGTCAAAAAGAAGCTATAAATAGAGTGGAGCAAATTGTTGGTAAAAAAATTCCTTTTTATGAAGTAGATGTATGTGATAAAGAGGCAACAAGAATTATTTTTGAAGAAAATAAAATAGATGCTGTAATTCATTTTGCTGGTTATAAAGCTGTTGGGGAATCGGTTTCAAAACCTTTAGCATATTATAGAAATAATATTGATTCAGCTTTAACTATTTGTGAGTTAATGATTGAGTATGATGTTAATAAATTTGTTTTTAGTTCTTCTGCTACAGTTTATGGTCTTTCAGAAACTGTACCTTTAAAAGAAGGCATGCCAACAGGATGTACAAATCCGTATGGTTGGACTAAGTATATGATTGAACAAATTTTAATTGATTTTGCAGCTGCAAATAAAAATATGGATGTTGTATTATTGAGATATTTTAATCCTATAGGTGCGCATGAATCTGGATTAATTGGTGAAGATCCTGTAGGTATTCCAAATAATTTGATGCCATATATTTGTCAAGTTGCTGTTGGTAAATTGGAAAAATTATCAGTTTTTGGTGATGATTATCCAACTCCTGATGGAACTGGTGTAAGGGATCATATTCATGTTGTGGATTTAGCAAGTGGTAATGTTGCTGCCTGTGAATATGAAAATAAGGGTACAGAAATAGTGAATTTAGGTACCGGTATTGGTTATAGTGTATTAGATATGGTTAAAGCTTTTGAAAAAGCTAATAGTATTAAAATTCCTTATACTATTGCACCAAGAAGAGCTGGTGATATAGCTACTTGCTATGCAGATGCAACAAAGGCAAAAAAATTATTAAATTGGGAAGCTCAATATGATTTGACAACTATGTGTCGTGATTCTTGGAATTGGCAAAGTAAAAACCCAAAAGGTTATAATTAAATATTAGAATAATAATCAATTTCATAATAAAAAAGGCTATTTTTATATATAATTTATATAAAAAATAGCCTTTTTATTTCAAAGTTTAAAAAATATATAATAATATTGTTTTAGTTGTTTTTTTTATGAAAAAAGTAGACAACTTTTTTTTTAAGCATAAAAACTAGACAATTTTTAGAAAAAAATAAAAATTTCTGTATTGCGTGCACTGAATTTGTCCCATATTATTCGGATATAAACAATAAAAGGAGAAAAATAAATGAAAAAAGTATTTTTAGTATTATTAATGTTTTTTGCAAGCTTTTCTGTAATATTTGCAAATGGTAGTGAAGAAATTAAAGAAGATGCACAAGAGTGGCCAACAGAGCCAATAACTGTTATTTGCCCATGGGCAGTAGGTGGCGTTGCAGATTTAGTAAATAGACAAGCTGCAGTATATGGTGAGGAATTATTAAATCAACCAGTTTTAGCTACTAATGAATTAGGTGCGGGTGGTAATGTTGCATTAACAAATTATTTAAAAAACGAGGCTAATACACACAATTTAATTTTTGGTGGAGAAGGTGGATTTTCTATTGCTCCAAATGTTGATGGTAAAGAAGCTATCATGTTTAAATATGATGATTTTATACCTGTTATGAATATGTATTCTGCAATATTTGTTATGACTGCAGATGCTAATTTAAATATTAATGATATAGATCAATTAAAAGAATATGGAAAATCAAATAATTGTAAAGTTGCTGTTAATGGTGTAGCTGGTTCAGAAGCTTTTTTAGCCAAAGCTTTATTTAAAGAATTAGGTTTAGAGTTAACACTAGTTAGTTATAATGGTGCAAATTTAGCATTAGATGCTGTAGCAAAAGGAGAAACTGATTTTGCAATTTCTCATCAATCTCAAGCAAAGGGTGCTGTAGAGGGTGGATTAATTACTCCTGTTACTGTATTTAGTAAAGATCCAGTATCTAGTGATTTGTTTAAAGATGTAAAACCAATAGGTGCTTATGGTATAAAAGCTTATTATCCTAATACATGTTTCTTATTAATAAGAAAAGGTACATCTAATGAAATTGTTCAAAAAGTAAGAGAGGCTTATTTAACAATTATGCAAAAAGATGAAGTTAAAGAATTATTCAAAAAACTAATGATTGAAGCTTCTGATTGGACACCTGAAGAAATGGATGATCACATAGAAAAAGTTATTCAAATAGTTAATAACAATAAATAATAAATTTTAATAAATTATGATGGCTTAATATTTTGAGCCATCTATTTTTAATGAACAAGGGAAGAAAATGAATAAATTTATTGAAAAAATTGATGATTTTATAGACAAAATTGGAAATAAATTAGAAAAGCATTCTATAAAAGTTCCAATAAATACTGTTGGAGCTATTCTTTTTATTTTAGTTTCTGCAATTTTATTATATCTAGTTCCTAGCCAAATAAAGTTGAATACTACATCTCAAATTACAGCAAGAACTTTTCCTGTATTGATGTTAAGAATTGTATTGATTTTTTCAATAGTTTTATTGATTAAAGAAATTATTGCAATTATTAGAAAAAAAGAAAGAGAATTTAAGGAAATTTCTTTATTAGTTGAAGTAAGGTTTTTGATTTTGTTTTGTTTATTAATATTGTTTTTATTAATGTTGTATTTTACAAATTTTATTTTAAGTTCAATAATTTTTGGAGTTTTAATGCTTGTTTATTTTAGATCTAAAAGAATATCTAGTTACATAATTATTATTATTGCTGCTATTTTAATTGGATTATTGTTTCAGAAAGTACTTCATGTACGCTTACCATAGGAGAGTTAAAAATGGATTTATTTTTTCAAGGATTTGAATTATTGTTTAATATTCCTAATTTATTGTACATGAATTTAGGTTTGCTATTAGGTGTGATTTTTGGGGCTATTCCTGGTTTAACAGTTATTTTATGTATCGTATTATTCTTACCATTTACCTATTCCTTAGGAGCTGTTGAATCATTTATGTTCTTGTTAGGAATGTATTGTTCAGGATCTTATGGTGGTTCTATATCAGCAATATTAATTAAAACTCCAGGAACTCCTCATGCTGCTGCAACTATGTTAGATGGTTATCCTCTAACAAAAAAAGGCCAAAGTATGAAAGCCTTAACTGTTGCTCTAAGAGCTTCAACTTTTGGAGGAATATTTTCTGCTGTAGTCTTATTATTCTTTGCTCCTAAAGTTGCGAAGTTTGCTCAAATGATGGGTACTCCTGAATATTTTTTGATATGTGCCTTTGGTTTAACAATTATAGCAGGAGTGTCGGGGAATAGTTTAGTGAAAGGGATAATTGCGGGTGCTTTTGGATTATTCTTATCAACAATTGGAATTGATGCAATGTCAGGTGGTACTAGATTTATATTTAATAATATTAATCTATATTCAGGTATTGCTTTAGTAATATCTTTGATAGGTTTATTTGCATTATCTGAAGTTTTAGCAAAAAGTGAAATACATAGTAAAAAAAATAGAGTAGATTCTTCTTCATTAGCTGAAAGAAATACTAAGCTATCGAAATCAGAGAAAAAGCAGACACGAAAACCAATGATTCTCTCTGGAATAATCGGAGTAATTATAGGTGTCATTCCAGGAACGGGAGCATCAATGGCAAGTTTTTTTAGTTATGATAGAGCTAAAAAAATTAGTAAAAAGCCCGAAGAATTTGGAAAGGGTTCTATTGAAGGAATAAGTGCTTGTGAAACAGCAAATAATGCAGTAACAGGAGCTACTTTAATACCTTTATTAACTTTAGGTATTCCTGGTGATGGATCTGTTGCAATAATGCTTGGAGCTTTAATGATAAATGGTTTAACTCCAGGTCCAAATCTTTTCGTTGAAAATGGTCCAATTATGTATGCTATTATGATTGGTTTAATTTTTGTAAATATTTTTATGTTTTTACAAGGAAAGTTTTTAACAAAATGGTTTGCACGTATTATATCAGTACCTGTAGAAGTCTTAACTCCTATTATTGTAATGTTCTGTTTTGCTGGAGCTTTCAGTGTTAATTCATCTCTTTTTGATATATCTGTAACATTGGTTTTTGCTCTAATCGCTTATATCGTTTCAAAGTTTGAATTTTCAACAATTCCAATTTTATTAGGTTTAGTTTTAGGAACATTAACTGAAGAAAACTTTCGAAGATCTTTAGTCTTAAGTGATGGTAGTTGGTCAATTTTTATATCAAGTCCAATTTGTATAGTTTTTTTAATATTTATTGTAATTACTATATTCTTGATTTTAAAAAGTCAAATTCAAAATAAAAAGAAGGGAGAATAAAATGGAGAAGACTAATATAGTTGTATATTTCTCAGATCAACAAAGAGCTGATACAATTGGCTGTTATGGGCAACCTTTAGATATAACTCCTAATTTAGATAAGTTAGCAAAAAATGGAGTAAAGTTTGAAAATGCTTTTTCTCCACAACCTGTATGTGGCCCATGTAGAGCTATTTTTCAAACTGGTAAACATGCTACAGACACTGGCTGTTTTAGAAATTCAATAGCTCTTCCAAAAAATGCAAAAACGATTGCTCATTATTTAGAAGATAATGATTATGAAACAGCTTATGTGGGAAAATGGCATTTAGCATCAACAGGAAATTTAGAAGAAAAGCCCTATCAAGATTATCAAACTAAAGCTATTCCAAAAGAATTAAGAGGTGGTTATTCTGGATATTGGAGAGCTAGTGATTTACTTGAATTTACATCTGATGGTTATGGTGGTTATGTATTTGATGAAAATAATGAAAAGTGTGAATTTGAAGGATATAGATGTGATTGTATAACTGATTATGCTTTAGATTTTATCAATAAGAGAGAAGATACAAAAAAACCTTTTATGCTATTTTTATCTCATATAGAGCCTCATCATCAAAATACGGCACATCATTATCAGGGTCCTATTGGAAGTAAAGAAAAATATAAAGACTTTGTTTTACCAAAAGATTTAGAATTACTTGGGGGTGGAGATGCTAGAGAAGAATATCCAGATTACTTAGGTCAATGTAATTCCTTAGATACTAATTTAGGAAGAATAATTGATACCTTAAAAGAAAAAAATATATATGAAAATACAGTCATAATATATGTTAGCGACCATGGTTCTCACTTTAACACTAGAAATAAAGATTCTCATCTTAATGGATATGATGATTATAAGAGAACAGCTCATGATGCTGCTCTAAAAGTTCCATTAATAATTAGTGGTGGAAAATATAATAAAGCAAAAGTTGTTAAAGATTTAGTTAGTACAGAATCATTAGCAAAAACTATTTTAGCTATTGCTAAGATAGATATAGAAGATCAAATGATTGGAGAAAATCTTCTTGACGTTGTAAATGGGGTCAATGATAATAGAGAAAATGAAGTATATGCTCAAATTTCTGAAAGTAGAGTTGGCCGATGTGTAAGGACTGAGAAGTATTTATATAGTATTTATGCTCCTGAAGTTAATGGAGGTGCTGTATCTTCATGCACAAAATATAGAGATGATTATTTGTATGATATGGAAAAAGATCCTTATCAATTGAATAATCTAGTTGATAATGATGAATATTTATTGATTAAAGAGGAATTGAAAAATAAAATTAAAACTTGGATTAAACAAAATGAAAGGATAGATATAACAATTGAATAGAGATAATTATGGCTAAAAAATTTAAGAAAGATTTGATATATGATTTTATAAAAGTTTATATCGAACAAAATAAATATAATTCAATTAATAAAATACCTTCTGAACCTTATTTATGTACTAAATTTTCAGCTAGCAGAGAAACTGTTAGAAGTGCAATAAAGATGCTAAAAAATGAGAATATAGTGTTTTCTGTAAAAGGTTCAGGAACGTATTTTAAACCTGTTACTATTCAAGATAATATAATTGGAAACAATTGTAGATATAGAATAGCAACAATTATTCAAGGTCAAGATAAGTTGGCTAATAAATTGTTTTTAAAAGGAATTCAAAATGAAATTAAAGACAAAAATATTGAACTGCGAATATTTTATACAGATAATAAATTTTCAAATGAAAGAGCTTGTTTAGAAGCTTGTTCAAAAGGATTTGATGCTTTAGTTATTGATGGAGTAAAAGCTAGTTTAATGAATCCCAATTTAGATATTTATCAAAAAATTGAACAAAAAGATATTAAATGTATTTTTTATAATAATTATTACCCTGAAACTAATTTTCCAAAAATAATAATTGATGATAAAAAATGTGCTCATTTATTAGTAAAAAGAATTGTTGAAGAAGGCCATCGAGATATTGCTGGTATTTTTTATTGTGATAATTATCAAGGAACTGAAAAATATAGAGGTTTTATTGAAGCTTTAAATTATTATAAAATTGAGATAAAGGATGAAAATATTAAATGGTTAATTAGTGATAATATCTCACAAGAAAAAGAATTTGATAGAATTATTTCTAACTTTTTAAAGAATAATAAAAGTACAGCAATTGTGTGTTGTAATTTTATGATATTAAAACATATTCAAGAAAAAACAA
>Ga0102926_1001822_pt1 | contig 12489 bp, 13 predicted proteins | sample SalPonR1_A_D2_MG_FD_78173 | JGI IMG/M metagenome (GOLD analysis project Ga0102926, IMG submission 78173) | Salt pond soil microbial communities from South San Francisco under conditions of wetland restoration - Salt Pond MetaG R1_A_D2_MG | ecosystem: Environmental > Aquatic > Marine > Intertidal...
CTCGTGCCGCTCATGTAATTGGTCATGAAGGCGGGCTCGCCCATCTTGCGCAGCAGATCAAGCTGCAGGTCGAGCCATTCCCAGTGCCCCTCCTCGTCCTGCACGATCCGCTCGAAGAGGGCGCGGGTGCCGATATCGTCGCTCTCGAAGGCCTGCCGCGCGGCCCTGGTGTAGAATTCGATGGCCCCCGCCTCCTCGGTCTTGTCGGCCTCGAACAGCGCCTTGAGGCTCTCGGCCTTCTGCGGCGTCTTGGCGGCCTCCAGCTTCGGCGTGCCGCCCAGGAACATGATCCGGTCGATGAACGCCCCGGCATGGCCCAGTTCCTCCTGCATCTCCTCGCGCATCTTCACGGCCAGCTTGTCGATGCCCCAATCCTCCAGCGTGTGGGCGTGCAGCAGGTATTGATGCACCGCCGTCAGTTCCATCGACAGGGCGGTCTGCAGGTTCTCGATACTTGTCGTACGGTCGGCCATGCGGCCCTCCTTCGGTCTGTTTTCGGGTCACTGAGGGACGTATTCACGAAACCGCATTTTGCAACCGCGCGCACCGACGCGATACCGACGCAATACCGACGCGATACCGACAGCGGATTCGGGACGCCTCAGTAGAAACTCTGCGGGTCGATATCCACCGCCAGCCGCACCCGCGCGGGCAGCTTCACCGGGGCAAGCCAGCGCGCGATCGCCTCCTGCAGGGGCGCGCCCTTTGGGGCCTTGACCAGCAGCCGCACCCGGTGCCGCCCGCGGATGCGGGCAACCGGCGCGGGCGCGGGGCCGAACACCTCGGCCCCGGCCTCTGCGAGGGGGGCGGAATTACGCGCAAGTGTCTGCCCTATATCGAAAATCTCGCGTGCGTCCGGCGCGCTCAGGATGATCCCCGCCATCCGCCCGTAGGGTGGCACCCCCGCCTGCCGCCGCGCCCCCGCCTCGGCGCGCCAGAAGCCCTCCTCGTCCCCGCCGAGGATCGCGCGGATCACCGGGTGCTCGGGCTGATGCGTCTGCAACAGCGCCACCCCCGCCCGCTCGGCGCGCCCCGCCCGCCCCGCCACCTGCCGGATGAGCTGAAACGTCCGCTCCGCCGCCCGCAGGTCCGAGCCCTGCAGCCCAAGGTCGGAATCGATCACGCCGACCAGCGTAAGTAGCGGAAAATTATGTCCTTTTGCAACGAGCTGCGTGCCGATCACGATGTCCGCCGCCCCCTCTGCGATCCCGGCGATCTGCTCTTTGAGGGCCCGCGCCGAACCGAAGAGGTCCGACGACAGCACCGCGATCCGCGCCTGCGGGAAAAGCGCCGCCGCCTCCTCGGCCAGCCGCTCCACCCCCGGCCCCACGGCGGCGAGCCGCCCCTCGACGCCGCAGGACGGGCAGGCCGCCGGGATGGGCGCGCTCTCGCCGCATTGGTGACAGACCAGCCGGTTCCGGAACCGGTGCTCGACCATGCGCGCGTCGCACTGCTCGCAGCCGATCTGATGCCCGCAGGCCCGGCACACGGTGACCGGCGCATAGCCGCGCCGGTTGAGGAACAGCATCGCCTGCTCGCCCGCCGCCAGCCGTGCGTTCACCGCCGCCTGAAGCGTGGGCGAGACCCAGCGGCTCGCCGGCAGCACCTCGGCACGCATGTCGATGGCGCGCATTTCCGGCAGCGCCGCAGCCCCGAATCGTGCTGACAGATCAAGCCGTTGGTATTTCCCGGCCTCGGCGTTGGCCCAGCTTTCCAGCGATGGCGTGGCCGAGGCCAGCACCACCTGCGCCCCGCAGATCGAGGCCCGCAGCACGGCCATGTCGCGGGCGTGGTAGAGCACGCCGTCCTCCTGCTTGTAGGAGGGGTCGTGCTCTTCATCCACCACGATCAGCCCCAGGTCGCGGAACGGCAGGAAGAGCGCCGAGCGCGCCCCCACGACAAGCTGCACGCCGCCCTCCCCGGCCATCTTCCAGACGCGCCGCCGCCCGGCCTGTCCGGCGCCGGAATGCCACTCGGCGGGCTTCGCGCCGAACCGCGCCTCGACCCGGTCGATGAATTCCGCCGTCAGCGCGATTTCCGGCAACAGCACCAGCGCCTGCCGCCCGCCTGCAAGGCACGCCGCCACCGCCTCGAGATAGACCTCGGTCTTGCCCGAGCCGGTCACGCCGCGCAGCAGCGTCGTGCCGTAGCCGCCGGCGCGCACCCCTTCGCTGAGCGCCGCCGCGGCACGCGCCTGATCCTCGGTGAGCACCTTGGCCGGACGGCCGGGGTCGAGCCGCGGATAGGGCGTGTCGCGCGGGGCCTCGGCCTCGATCAGCGCGCCCTGCGCCACCAACCCCTTGATGACGCTGCCCGAAACCCCAGCGAGATCGCACAGGTCGCCCAACCCGAACCCCATCCCGCCATGCGCGCGCAGCACCTCCAGCACGCGGGCGCGGGCATCGGTCATGCGCTCGGGTGTGGCCGCGCCGGGGCGGTAGACCTTTTGCGCACCGGGCGGGTCCGTCAGGCGCGGCACGCGCGTCGCCAGCCGCAGCATCGCGGGCAGCGGCGTCAGCGTATAGGCGGCCGCCCGCTCCAGGAACCCGCGCATCCCGGCATCCATCGGCGCGAGGTCCAGCACCCGCTGCACGGATTTGGCGCGGGCCAGGTCAAAGCCTCCCGCGCCCGGCCCCCAGACCACGCCCAGCACCCGGCGCGGCCCAAGCGGCACCTCGACGAAATCGCCAAGGTCACAGCCGCCCGGGGGCGCGAGATAGTCGAGCGCGGCCTTGAGCGGCTGCGCCGTCAGCACCGCCACCAGCGTCCCCTCGTCGAAATGGCAGGTCCGGGCCACGCGCGATGGGCTCCTTTTATCGGCTGTGCAGGGTTTCGGCCCTCCCGTCTATGCGGTAAAGCCGTGGACGAGACAACCCAAGCCGCCAGAGAGGGCCGCCCCATGAAGTTCTTCGTCGATACCGCAGACACCGTCCAGATCGCCGAACTCAACGACCTCGGCATGGTCGACGGCGTCACCACCAACCCCTCGCTGATCCTGAAATCGGGGCGCGACATCCTCGAGGTGACGCAGGAAATCGCCACGATGGTCGAGGGGCCGGTCAGTGCCGAGGTGGTGGCGCTCGAGGCCGGGGCGATGATCGAAGAGGGCCGCAAACTCGCCGCCATCGCCCCCAACATCGCCGTCAAGGTGCCGCTCACATGGGACGGGCTCAAGGCGTGCAAGGTTCTCTCGGGCGAGGGCAACATGGTCAACGTGACGCTGTGCTTCTCGGCCAACCAGGCGCTTCTGGCGGCCAAGGCGGGGGCCACGTTCATCTCGCCCTTCATCGGGCGGCTCGACGACATCAATCTCGACGGGATGGAACTCATTGCCGATATTCGCCGCATCTACGACAATTACGGCTACGAGACGCAGATCCTCGCCGCCTCGATCCGCACGGTGAACCACGCCCATCAATCGGCCATGATCGGTGCCGACGTGATGACCGCGCCGCCCGCCGTGATCAAGGCGATGGCCAGTCACCCGCTGACCGACAAGGGCCTCGACGCCTTCATGACCGATTGGGAAAAGACCGGACAGAAGATCCTCTGATCCGCGCCCGCCGTCATCCCCGGGCACGCGGACGACCGGGCGCAGGGCCGCGCGCGCCCGCCATTTTGTTGCGGCATTCCGCGCAGGCATCTGCTAGAGTGCGGGAAAATCAAACGAACGAGGCCGCGATGAGCAGCAAGCCCCGCATCGACGAGACATTGCGCGAGCGTATCATATCCGAACCGGACGTGATCCTCGACGATACGGACCTGATGCGCGCGCTCATCGCCGCCAACGAACGCGCGATGGGGACCAATATCGTCGACATGCGCGGCATCGCCATGGACCGGCTCGAGACACGGCTCGACCGCCTGGAAGAAACCCACCGCGCGGTGATCGCCGCCGCCTACGAGAACCTCGCCGGCACCAATCAGGTGCATCGCGCCATCCTGCGGATGCTCGATCCGGTCGAGTTCGAGGGATTCCTGCGCGATCTCGACGGCGAGGTTGCGCATATCCTGCGGGTGGATGCGGTGCGCCTCGTGCTCGAATCGGTGCAGAACGACAGCGACCCGGCGGTGCGCCGCCTCGGCGACGTGCTGTCAGTGGCCGAGCCGGGCTTCATCCGCACTTATCTCGCCGGCGGGCACGATAGCCCCGCCCGGCAGGTGACGCTGCGCCAGATCGACGGGGGCGATGCCCGCGTCTATGGCCAGAGCGCACAGCATGTCCGCTCCGAGGCCTGCCTGCTCCTTGATTTCGGTGCCGACAAGCTGCCGGGGATGCTGGTGATGGGGGCCGAGGACCCGCACCAGTTCAGCCCGCAGCAGGGCACCGACCTTCTGGCCTTCTTTGCCGGCGTGTTCGAGAGGGTGATGCGCCGCTGGCTGTCATGATCTCCGACGCGGCGCGCGCCGCGATGGCCGACTGGCTCGCGGCGGCCAAGGCGCTCGACGGGGCCGCGGATCACACGCTCGACGCCTACGCGCGCGACCTGCGCGCCTTTCTCACCTTCATGACCGCCCATCATGGCGCGCCACAGGGCCTCGGGGCGCTCTCGCGCATCACCACCGCCGACATGCGCGCCTTCATGGCGCACGAACGCGCGGCGGGGCTTCGCCCGCGCTCGCTCGCCCGCCGCCTCTCGGCGGTCAAGGGCTTCTACCGCTGGCTGTCCGAACGCGAAGGGTTCGAACCCACCGCCGTGCTGTCGGCACGGGCACCGAAATACCTGCGCAAACTGCCCCGCCCGCTCTCGGAAGATGCGGCGCGGGACGTGCTGGACACGCTCGGAGCGGACGCGCCCGAGCCATGGGTCGCCGCGCGCGACGTGGCGGTGGTGACGTTGCTTTATGGCTGCGGATTGCGCATCTCCGAAGCGCTGGGCCTGAGCGGCGCGGCGCAGCCCATGGGCGAGACGCTGCGCGTCACCGGCAAGGGCGGCAAGGAGCGGCTCGTGCCGGTGATCGCCCCCGCGCGCGAGGCGGTGGCAGCCTATGCGCGCGTCTGTCCGTTCGCGATCACGCCGCGCGGCCCGCTCTTCTTTGGCGTGCGCGGGCGGCAACTCGGCGCGCGGGCGGTGCAGATGGCGATGGCGCGCACCCGCGCGCAGCTTGGGCTGCCTGCCTCGGCCACGCCGCACGCCCTGCGCCACAGCTTCGCCACGCATCTGCTGAACGCCGGGAGCGACCTGCGCGCCATTCAGGAATTGCTGGGCCACGCCTCGCTTTCGACCACCGAGGCCTATACCGGCGTCGATACCGCACGGCTGATGGAGGTCTACGCCCGCGCCCACCCGCAGGGCCGCGGCTGAGACATGCGCCCTCACGGATAAGTGACGCCCCATTTCGGGCGATTCATGCGAGGTTCGCCGCGATGACGCCCTAACGCCAAACAGTCAAAGGAGATTTTCCGATGAAATACGCACTCGTCACCGCGGCCGGTTTTGCCGCGGCGTTCATGATGGCGGGGAATGCCGCGCAGGCCCAACAGCAGGATCCCAACTGCACCTCCGACGCCGAAAGTGTCTGGGACATGAGCGCGGAAGAAGTCGAGTCGTTCTACGCCTGCATGGAAGACTGGATGAAGCAGTGCTACGCACAGAACGGGCATGATGTCGGCTCGGTCTACCGCGACTGGACCGTGACTTCGACGCGGCCCGCTGTCGCGGGCGCGCACAGCAACCGCCTGCTTCAGACCTTCGCAAACGATATCGCGGCCGAGCAATACCTCAAGTTCGAGACCGAAGGGGTCGAGATGCCCGCCGGGTCGGTGCTCGCCAAGGAGAGCTTCGCGCTCAAGGACGGCAAGGGGGTGATCGGCCCGCTCTTCATCATGACCAAGCTCGAGGAAGGCGCCTCGCCCGAGACCGACGACTGGAAATACAGCGGGCTGACCAATACCGGTGACGAGATGCGCGTGAGCCAGAGCTTCTGTCATGACTGCCACGTCTCGTGGGAGGCGCAGGACATGATGGCCTACCCGCTCGAAGAGGTCCGGGTCTCGAACTGAGCGGCGCGTCCGCGCAAAATCCGGCCCGGCCCCGCGAGGGGCCGGGTTTCGCTTTGCAAAACCCCTGCGGTTGCGGCATGACGAGCGCATGACACCTCACCTGCGCGGCCTGCTTGTCCACCTTCTCACCGCCACCGGCGCGGTCTTCGCGATGCTGGCGATGCTGGCCGCGATCGACCGCGAATGGGAGTTGATGTTCCTGTGGCTGGTCGTGGCCTTCGCCGTCGATGGCATCGACGGGCCGCTGGCGCGCAAATATCATGTGCAGACGACCGCTCCGGAATTCGACGGTGTGCTTCTCGATCTCATCATCGATTACCTTACCTACGTCTTCATTCCCGCCTTCGCGCTGTTCAGCTCGGACCTGTTGCCGGGATGGACGGGGTGGGTGGCGATCATCGTCATCACCTATGCCAGCGCCATGTATTTCGCCGATACGCGGATGAAGACGACGGATAATTCCTTTTCCGGCTTTCCCGGCTGCTGGAACATGCTGGTGCTCGTGCTCTTCGCGATCGAGCCGCCGACATGGATCATCCTGGCGCTCGTGACGGTGCTGGCGGTGTCGATGTTCCTGCCTCTGAAGTTCATCCACCCGATGCGCACGGCGCGCTGGCGCTGGCTGTCGCTGCCGATGGCGCTGGCATGGACGTTTTTCGCAGGCTGGGCGGCGTGGGTCCATTTCGACCCCGAGAGCTGGGCGCACTGGGGCCTCGTGGTGACCAGCGTCTACCTCCTGCTCGCCGGCATCGTGCAGCAGATCGTGCCGTTGCGCGACGATATCTGACACGCCGCGCCACCGCCGGCCGGGCCGAACCGTCGTCCCGCGCCTCAGCTTTCCTGCCGCGGCCGGAGCGGATGCGGCACCGGGTCCTTGGCCCGCCACAGGTGATCACGGAAAATCGCACCATAGGACCGGTAGACATAGCCGTCGTTGCGCCGCCGGTAATGGTCGCGCCGCGCGGCGTAGAGCGCGGGCAGCCGGTACCATGGCACCTCGGGGTGCATGTGGTGAACCACGTGCAGGTTGTTGTTGAGAAACAAGAGCGCGAGCGGCCCCCGGTCTTCGACGATGACGGTGCGCCCGCTTGCCCGCTCGTGCGCGCGGTGTTCGAGGAAGGTCCGTATTTTCAGGAGCGCGATCCCGATCCATACCGCCAGCAGGTAGGCCCAGAGCGGCATCGGCGCGAGCCAGACCCAGGTCAGCACCACCGCCACCTGCGGCACGTGCCACGCCCATGCCCGCAGCACCGCGCGGTCGCCCGCACGCAGGGCCCGCCAATCGGCCCGCAGGAACGCCCATTGCGCGATGAACGGCCCCAGGAGCATCCGCCCCGCCATCGTGTTGTTGGCCCGCAGCACCGCGCGTGCCCAACGCGGCAACCGGCCCCACACACCCGGATCGAGATAGTTCGATTCGGGGTCGTCATAGGGATCGGTCAGGTGCTCGTCGCGGTGATGGGCAAGGTGGGTGTCGCGGAACCGGCCATAGGGGATCAGCAGGCACAGGCAGGGAAACACCACCGCCTCGTTCCAGGACCGCGACCGGAACGGGTGGCCGTGCAGCGCCTCGTGGCACAGCGAGGAATGCAGCGCGATGGCCATGCCCGTGATCACCACCCCGAGCGGCAGCCACAATGCCGCCGCCCATGTCGTGCCGGTGATCCAGGCCGCGTAGCAGGCGATCAGCAGCGCCAGGGTCGGCCACTCCACGGCGGGCGGGCGCGCGTCATCCATGGCGGCGCCCCCAGTGGATGCAGGACCAGACGCGCTCGTAGATCACGTAGGTGGCAAAGCCGATTGCGGTGTTGATCGCCGCCATCACCCCGCCCGCGGTGAGCGATCCGGTGACGATCAGGCCGACAACCGCCATCACCGAGAGCCCGATCAGGTTCCAGATCACCGCCTTCACGATGCTGCGCATCCGCGTCTCCATGATACCTCCATTTCACTGAACGATGGCGGGAGAATGCTTTCGATTTGATTGACCGGCCATTTCGGAAATGGTTAACATTTTTCCGCAACCGTGATTTAAATCACATTATGAATGAAAAAATCGACAAGCGTTTGCGCGCCACACTGTTCCGCGCCCGGCTGGCCGAGGCGATGCGCCTGCGCAGCACCAATCAGAGCGCGCTGGCGCGCGCCATCGGGGTGGATCGCTCGACCGTGTCGCAACTGCTTACCGGCTCCGGCGCACGGCTGCCCAATGCGCAGGTGGTGGGCGAATGCGCGGGCGCGCTCGGGGTCTCGGCCGACTGGCTTCTGGGCCTCACCGACCGGCCCGAGACCGCCGCCGACATGCTCGCCAACACCCTGTCGCTCACCGAGGCCCCCCGCGCGCTGGTCGATGAGCAGATTTTCCAGTGGCACAAGGAGGCGGCGGGCTACAAGATCCGCCACGTCCCCGCCGGCCTGCCCGACATGCTCAAGACCCGCGCCATGCTGGAATGGGAATACGCGCCGCATCTGGGGCGCTCCACCGACCAGGCGATCGGTGCGTCCGAGGATCGCATGGCCTGGATGCGCGCCGCGCGCTCGGATTACGAGATCGCCCTGCCGCTCTTCGAGATCGAGAGCTTCGCGCGCGGCGAGGGCTATTACCGCGACTTGCCGGACGATATTCGCCGCGCACAGCTCGACCATTTCATCGACGTGACGTCACAGCTCTATCCCGGCCTGCGGCTCTATCTGTTCGATGCGCGCCGTCTGTATTCGGCCCCGGTCACGATCTTCGGCCCGCTGCTGGCGGTGCTCTACCTCGGGCGCAATTACCTGGTGTTCCGCGATACCGAGCGGGTGCAGGCGATGACCCGGCATTTCGACGGGCTCCTGCGCGAGGCCGCCGTGACCGCGCGCATGCTGCCCGAACACCTGCGCGGCTTGCGGGATGCGTACCGATAGCACCGAGGCTCATGCCGGGGGCACCCTTTCGGCATGACCGCGACACCTGCAGCAGCGCGAATCCGCAACGGAACGGCCCGGAGCCCGGTGCACGGTCAACAGCCTGTCCGCAGCACCGCCCTATTGCAGCAGCACCGCCTCGACCCGGCGGTTGGTCTCGCGGCCCTCGGGCGTATCGTTGGCCGTCACCGGCGCGAGATAACCAACACCGCGCGCCTCGATCCGCGCGGGTGTGACCCCGTGTTTGGTAACGAGGCGGTCGCGCACCGCCTCGGCGCGGGCCTGTGAAAGCGCGATGTTGGCATCGAGCGCCCCCACGTTGTCGGTATGGCCCACCAGCGCGATCCGCGCCTCCGGTGTCCGGCCGAGGAACGCTGCCAGCGCCGCGAGGTCGGCGTGCGGCCCCGGCCCGAGCACCGCCTCGCCCGACGCGAAATCGAGCCCGCGCAGGATGAAACGCCCCGCCTCGCGCAACGCCGGCCCCAGCGAATCTGCAGTGTCCGGAGGCGCCGGGTTCCCGGCCTCGGGCCGCCCGTCTTCCGCCATGTCCGCAGGCCCGACATGGGTCAGTTGCACATACCCCCTCTCGCCCGCGCGGCTGACGAAAAGCATGACGTGCTCGGCCTTCTCTCCCGCGCCGCGCCGCGCCAGCAGGTAGCGATAATCGAACAGGTTCACGAACATCGCGGGTGCGGGCAGCACCGGCACGGCAAAGCGAAAGCCGAAGCCGCCGCAGCCCTCTGCCGCGCAGGCGAACACCACCTGCCACCCGCCCTGCTCCAGCGCCGCGCGCAGCGGGGCCATCCGCTCCAGCGTGCCCTGCCCGCGACCGGGCAGTCGCCACGCCCGGCTGGTGATCGCACCGTCGAGCCGAAGACGCGGCACCGTATCCCCCTGCAGCGCACCCTGCGGCAGGTGAACCGTGTCGGCGGGGCGGACAACCTTTGCCGTCTGTTCCGCCTCTTCGGGCAGTGGCAGATCCTGGGCCTGCCCCGGCCCCGACAGGAGCAGCAGAACCGCAAGACACGCCGCGCCGGGCCCGCGCATCTCAGCGCGCCTGCGAATGATAGTCGGGGTTGGGCTCCATTCCGGTGGCCGAAGCGACGCGGTTCGACATGTTGAAGAACCCCGCCACGTTGGCGATGTCCCAGATGTCGCGGTCGGTGAACCCGTGATCGCGCAGCGCCTGCCGGTCGGCCTCTTCGATGGTCGCGCTGGCCGTCGTGACCTTGGCCGCGAAATCCAGCATCGCGCGCTGGCGCGGGGGAATGTCGGCCACGCGGTAGTTCATCACCATCGCCTCGCCAAGCGCCGGATCGCCCGACAGCTGCCGCACCGCCGCGCCATGCGCGACCTGGCAATACCAGCAGCGGTTGATCGCGCTCACGACCACCGCGATCATCTCGCGCTCCAGCTTCGACAGGCCCGAGGGGGCCAGCATCAGCGTGTTGTAGAGCGCGGTGAAGGCGTCGAGTTTCTCGATATCGAAGGCATGTGCGCGCAGCACGTTGGGCACGAGGCCCAGCTTCTCCTCGCAGATCTCGAAATAGCGCGCGGTGGCCTCGGGCAGCGGATCGACCGCGGGCAGGTCGAGCGCGGTGGGGGTGTCATCCTTGCGGGTCATGGGGCCTCCTTTTGCCGGTAATGATACGCACCGGCACAGGAGAATCCCATCGCCGAATAGAGACCGTTGGCCGCGTCATTGCCCTGCGTGCAGATGACGGCAAGATGTTGCGCACCCTGATCCGCGGCCCAGTGCGCCGCCTGCAGCATCATCAGCCGTCCGAGCCCGGCGCGGCGGTGCCGGGGGCGCACCTCGAGCGCGTGCACCATCGCCACGCCGTCGTGAACGGCCACGAAGCCTGCGGCGGCGGGCTGATCGCTGAGCCGCCCGAACAGGCCCGTCTTCGGCCCCCTGGCCCGCTCCATCACCGCCACGCGCGCGGGCCCGATGCCGCCCCCGGCCCAGATGTCGCGCATGATCTCCAGCGGCTCCCATACGGTAAAGGTGGTGACGCGCGGCAAGCTCTCACCGATGAACATGTCCAACGGCGCTACATGGAGGTTCACCGGATCGACCATGCGGTAGCCGCGCGCCGCCAGCATCGCGTCGAGCGCATCATCGCCCTCGCGCAACTGGAAAAGCGGAACCTGCCCCAGCGCCCGCATGGCCGCCTCGGCGCGGTCGAGGTCGTCCTCCGTCACCGCCCCCGCCGCCGTCGCCGCCGACACGCGATTGCCGCCGCCCTGCCCGTCGCGGATCGTGACCGGGCCGAGCGTCTCGGTGCCGGCGGCTGGCCATGTCGCCTCGGTGACGGCGTAGAGCGTGTGAACCGACGGCATCATGCCTCGAACATCCCCGCAAGTTCGGCCATCGCGGCATCGAGCCGCGCACCATCCTGACCGCGGATCACGATCTGCGCCCCGTGACAGCCGTCGCGTATGAACGGGTAGGAGCCCACCGACAGGTCGGGATAGCGCGCCGCAAGCTCCGAGAGCGGCCCGGCGATATCGCCCTCGCCGCGCTGCACCTCCCATGTCTGCGACAGAAGCGGCGCCCCACCGGTGAGCGTTGGCAACACCGAGGCGAGCATCGCCTCGAAGATCGAGGGCACGCCCGCCATGACATGCACGTTGCGCAGGATGAAGCCCGGCGCGGCGCTTACGGGATTGTCGATCAGCGTGGCCCCGTCGGGGATGCGCGCCATGCGCAGCCTTGCCTCGTTGAGGTCCTGCCCGCGCGCCTCGTAATGCGCGGCGAGGATGGCGCGGGCATCGTCGCGGATGCCTATGGGGGTATCAAAGGCACGGGCCACTGCCTCGGCGGTGATGTCGTCATGGGTGGGGCCGATCCCGCCCGAGGTGAAAAGCATGTCGAACGCCCCGCTCAGCGCCCGCACCGCGGCCACGATCGCCGCCTCATCATCATGCACGACGCGCACCTCGGCAAGGTCGATGCCCGTTCGGGTCAGTTCGCGCGCGAGATGATGCGTGTTGGCGTCACGGGTGCGCCCCGAGAGAATCTCGTCCCCGATGACGAGCATGGCGGCGGTCGGGTTGGGCATGGCGGCCTCCTTGCAGATGATCCGGCCCCGGTATAGGCCCCGCCCATGCGGTTTCAAAGCCCCCTGCTGCGCGCCACGCTCCTGCGCCGCTACAAGCGGTTCCTCTCCGATATCCGGCTCGAGGACGGCACCGAGGCGACCGCCCATGTCGCCAACCCGGGCGCGATGACCGGCCTCGCCGGGCCCGGCACCACGATATGGGTCGAGCGCAACGACGATCCGCGCCGCAAGCTGCGCTACGCCTGGCGGCTGGCCGAGACGGCGGCGGGCGCGCTGCTGTGCGTCGATACCGGCGCGGCCAACCGGGTGCTGCGCGCGGCGCTTGAGGCCCGCGCGCTGCCCGCCTTCGCCGCCTATGACGAGGTGCGCCCCGAACAGCGCATCGGCGCGGCAAGCCGCGCCGATTTCATCCTGCGCGGCCCCGGCCTGCCCGAGGCGGTGATCGAGGTCAAATCGGTGACACTGTCGCGTGCGCCGGGCCTCGCGGAGTTTCCCGATACCGTCACGGCACGCGGC
>Ga0102926_1001828_pt1 | contig 12449 bp, 11 predicted proteins | sample SalPonR1_A_D2_MG_FD_78173 | JGI IMG/M metagenome (GOLD analysis project Ga0102926, IMG submission 78173) | Salt pond soil microbial communities from South San Francisco under conditions of wetland restoration - Salt Pond MetaG R1_A_D2_MG | ecosystem: Environmental > Aquatic > Marine > Intertidal...
AAACCCTCCGGGATTTCCAATTTTGCCGCATCTACTTTGTCAGCGGATGTCTCGCATAGCCCGCTATAGCTCAACATCCGCTTCCTTGTATCTGCAGCAAACTTGAAAATCGCTCAGTTTAGGTTTTACTTTTCCGCCATGGCATGCGAAATGCGCTGAGTAAAGATAAATCGGCAGAAATATATATTTTAAACGTTTGTATGAAACGAACGTTTGAATGTCAAGTAAAAGATTTTCTATTTTTTTTGTCGTTGAAAAGGTTTTTTGGGTTACATGGCCAAAAATTTTTTGCGGCTTTTTTTGTTTGGGCGCAATTGCGAGGCATGTTAAAAAAACAGGGTTTATGACTTTTATCCTATTTATGGATGGACACTATTTAAATAATTGGGGCAATTAAATGGCGGCTGGTTTTATTCGGCTCATAGGCAATCTTCTGGTTCCGGACGGCATCCTTTTTTTCATCATCGTATGCATGCCCGCATTTTTCCCCCTGCATCAGAAGCTATGGCCCTATGCGCCATACTATCCGTATTTTTTTTATATAATCGCGGCAGCGCTTTGCTGGCGGTTTCACAAGGACCGCGCTTTTTTTGCCCTTATATGTATCGCAATAGCCGAAAGGGCCATCTATTATCTGCTGGCCGCAAAAGGCGGCCGGATACAGACGGATGCCCTTTTATACGACGCCATCGGGGTCGTTTTGCCGCTTAGCCTGGTTGTTTTTGAGTTTGTCAAGGATCGGGGGGTGTTTACATTTTGGGGCGTTTTGCGCTGGATACTGATCCTTGCCGCGGTTTTTTTTCTGGGGTCCGTTTATCTGAAGCCGGAGGCCGCTTTGACGATCGCTGCCAGGGATTGTCTAAGCGCGCTTGAAACCGATATCCAGTGCGTCCTGCCGGATCCGGTGGCCGGGGTTTTCTTTTTATCACTGCTGGCTCTTGCCGTTCGGTTCCTGGTAAGGCGCCTAGCCTTTGAAAGCGCCGCCATCTGGGTGCTGATCCTGCTTTTTCTCGGCCTGCGCCGCACCGAAAATGCTGCGATAACGGCTTACTATGCATCATCTGCGGCGGTGATTTTTATCGCGGCCATACTTGAGACCTCATACCGTCTGGCCTATTACGACGATTTGACCGGCCTTCCGGCAAGGCGGGCCTTAAATGACCAGCTCATGCGCCTTGGGTCCAGATATACGATTGCCATGGCGGATATCGACCATTTTAAAAAATTCAATGACCGATACGGCCATGATGTAGGCGATCAGGTGTTGAAAATGGTGGCCGCAAAGTTAAAGGCCGTCTCCGGCGGCGGCAAACCCTTCAGATACGGCGGGGAGGAATTCGCCATTATATTTTCCGGCGAAACATTGGCGCCGGCGAAAGCCTGCCTCGAATCCCTGCGCAAAGCCATCGAAACGACAAAATTCACACTGCGGGGGTTTGGCAGGGCGTTTAAAAGAAAAAAACCGCCAACAAAGAAGACGCCGCCGCGCAAAACCGTCAAAATAACGGTAAGCATCGGGGTGGCTGAAAAGACCGACCGGCATGCGGACGCCCACGCGGTAATCAAGGCGGCCGATAAAGCCCTTTACCGGGCGAAGCGGGCGGGCAGGAACAGGGTCGCCACCTGAACCGCCGGCCCCGAAGATTTTCCGGAGGGGCGGCCGTTGGCCGCCCCTTTTTTTTGCTGTTATTCCCTGCCGACAATGGCGACGGCGGCTACGTTTCTCGCCGGCGTGCCGCCGAGGTTGTGGGTAAGGCCATTTTTCAGCCGTTTGACCCTTCTTTCTTCCGGTACCCGCTCCAGCAGCTGTTCATACATGGCATAGATCATTCGAAGCCCGGAGGCGCCGATCGGATGGCCGAAGCACTTCAACCCGCCGTCTATCTGGCAGGGGACATAGCCGTCCAGATCGTAGAATCCTTCCATGACATCGTCATATGCGCCGCCCTTGGGTGAAATATGAAGATCCTCCATGGTGACAAACTCGGTAATGGAAAAACAGTCATGAACATCCATCATGCTGATTTCCTCCCGGGGATCCTTAATCCCAGCCTCTTCATAGGCTTTTGTCGCCGCCCGCCGCGTGGTTGCGAAATGGGCGCCGTCCCATTCCGTGAAGGCTTCCTCTTCTCCGGAGCTGACAGCAATCTGCAGCGCCTTGACCGTGACGATGCCCTGGTTTTTCTTAATGCTCTTGGCAATTTCGGGTGTCGTCACAATTGCCGCCGCCGAGCCGTCGCTAACCCCGCAGCAATCAAAGAGGCCCAATGGATAAGCGATCATGGGGGCGGCCTTGATTTTATCCGCGGATACCGCCCGGCGCAGATGGGCCTTGGGATTTAAGGCCCCGTTGGCGTGGCTTTTTTCCGACACGTGGGCAATGCCGTCCTTGATTTTTTCCATGGAAATATTGTGCTTCGCGGCATAGGCGGTTGCCAGCTGGGCAAACAGCCCGGGTGCCGTGGCGTTGGATCCGCGCAAAAGCATCTCCGTTCCGAAGGCGGCCCCCTCCGGCAGTCCGCCGTAGCCCGTATCTTTGAGCTTCTCCATGCCCAATGCCAGCACGATGTCGTAGGCGCCGGCGGCAACCGCGTAACAGGCCGCCCGAATGGCTTCAGTGGCCGTTGCACAGTAATTTTCCGTCCGCGTAACGGGTAAATAGGGCATATGCAGCGTTTCCGCCAGAGGATTGCCGCCCTTGCCGACGTTGACCTCGTCAATATGGGTGCCGAAATAGGCGGCCTGTATATCCTTTTTGTCGATGCCTGCGTCTTCAATACACTCACTGAAGGATTCCAGGATCAAATCCTCACCGCTGCAGTCCCAGCGCTCCCCAAATTTTGTGCATCCCATTCCCAAAATGGCCACTTTATCTTTTATCCCATCAGCCATGGTTATACCTCCTCTCTAATAGGTACGGCTTTCCAGAAATAGCCGGCAATGTCTCTTTTCTGATCCCGATATTTTCTCCGAAAGCTCATTTCAACCGCCATCCCGGTTGAGAGGCTTTCCAGGTCACAGTCCGTGAAATCAAACATATATTTTCCGCCCTCTTCAAAAATAACCTGGCCGTAAATCGCCGGCGGGTTCAGCGATGCCGCCAGGTTATCGCCCGTAAAACTGGCGATTTTGCCCTTTTTATCGGAAAAGCAGTAGGGCTCCATTTCACCAACGGCGCCGCATTCGGGATTCACACAGACTCTTTGCGTCGGATACTGGGGCGTACCGCATTTTTTACATTTTGTGCCCCAGAGTCCTAAAACCTCCCGGCGCTTTCGCCAAAGCTGGGACCATCGGGTCCACATATCCTCTTCGGATCTCAGCCCCGCGTCTCCCGGCAGGATATCGCGCCAGACCAGATATTTGGTATAGTTGTCCAAATCCGCCTTGTTCGCCAGACTCCCTGACAGCCCATATCTTTTGGAAAGTTTCTTGATGTTGTCCGTTACTTCGAAAAACATGGCGTCGCAGCCGCTGCCGAAACTGACAAGAAGGATTTTATCGCCGGGATTGGCGTTTTCAAGGGCGCCGATCAGCATGAGCAGGCCGTGCGGGCTGCCGGTTTCGCCGACTTGATTCTGCAGGTTGTCCTGGTCTGCTTCCGGCGCAATCCCCAGCTTTTTGTTCAATCCCTTCCTGGCCGCCCCGTAGTGGCATGGATAGACGACTTTTGAGAAATCCGATATCGTCAACCCGGTTTTTTCCAGCAGCCCGTTAACCGCCTCTGGAAGAATCTGCATGAAGCCCAGGTCGCGGATCCACCGGTCCTCCCACTGTCTGTCAAACTGGGCGAATTCGCCGCGGTAGTGGTCCACGAAATCGTAGGTTACGGAATAGGCATCCTTGAACTCCGCGATGACGTCATCCGTACCCACCGTGACCGAGGCACCGGCGTCTCCGAAAATCAGCTCCTGGGGGGAGGCGGGTTTGCCCAGCCGATTATCGGCCGCTGTGACTAAAATGTTGTCTACCCGTTTGGTTTCCACCCCTTCCAGGGCCGCAAGGAGGGCCGTTGTTGCGCATTTGATGCCTCCGGAAAAGTCGGCCGCACGGATTTGATCGTTTAGTCCAAGGGCGGCGTTGACGATTCCCGCATTCAGCCGCTCCTTGTATGGCATGGTTGTGGAAGCAAAGTATACCCCGCCCACGGATGCCCGGTCTATCCCGCGAAGGGCATCCATACCGGCCGCCACAGCCATGGTGATGGAATCCTCGTCAAAGTTGGCCACGGATTTCTCCCCGCCGGCGTTGGCGATATTCGCCGGGTTCATCCAGCCCATGGCTTGATATATCAGGCCGCGATTGAGTCTGTACCGCGGCACATAGCCGCCATATGAACAAATTCCTGCCATAACGCGCACTCCTTTCATCTTTTAAAAAGGGTTAAAACCTAACGATTTCTAAGGAACTTCAGGTCTTAGGTTTTGGGTATTAGGTATCAGGTTAAAAAAATCATCCGCTTCGTGCCTCATTGCCTTTATTGGGTCGGATTTGGATAGGGGCCGACGTCCCCTTAGCCCGGCCGCGGGATCAACCGGTCTTTTTCTGAATGCCTGCAAAAATCAGGTTGCATAGCTGTTCTGCCACGGATTCCGAGGATACCGTATGGTCGAAAATCACCGGGGCCATACAAAAATGTTCGATGCCGCCCAGGATCAGGTCCCTGATCCGGCAAGATGAAATGTCGTTCCGGATTTCATTCTGTTCAATGCCCTCATCAATGATATCCAACACCAGCCTTCCGTAGGTTCTTACCAGCTGATAGGTCTCGCTTTCAAAATAGCCGGGAAAATTCCTGACTTCCAGAAGCAGAATCTTGGCGAAGACCCGGTTGCCGTCGTACATTTGGATGTGGGCCTGGATCAATGTTCGCAGTTTATCCAACGCCCCCCGCCTCTCCTTGAGCTCTTTCTGGACCTTTGTCAGGAAGTCAATCATATAGTCCTGTAAAACCTGGTGGAGCAGCCCCCGTTTATTGGTAAAATAGCGATAAATCAAAGATTCATTAACGCCCGCAATTGTGGAAATTTCCGCATTGGTGATGGAATTGAAATCCTTGTAGGCAAGGATCTGTCTCAGGGCATCGGCAAGCTTTTCTCGTGCCGGCGGTGAGGGGGTTTCGGCGATACTCTGGGGCTGCAGCGAGCTTACGGCGGGTTTAACCATACATTCAAACGCTCCAAAATAATATGCCCGGTCATCACGACGGGCTGGTGACCCCTTTTCCTCGGGGGGTCAAAACGTATTCTATGTAAGTAATTATTACTTACACTCACAATTGTCAAACCATTTTTGACGGGTTCGTAAAAAACGGTTTGTTCCGCGGGGCATTCGACCCCTTTCCACTTTCCCCTTTCCCCCACCCAAAACCGTTAAGTGGCCTGGAAGCGTTTAAAAATCAGACAGCCCCTGATAGAACATAACGGTCGCCGGGCTGGTGACGTTTGGGTCGGTGAGCACATTGATGCATGCCGGCTTTCCGGATTCAAGGGCGCGTTTTAAGGCGGGCTGGATCTCTTCGTCCTTGGTCACCAGCTCGCCGTATCCGCCGAGTCCCTCGACCATCTTTTCATAGTTCCGCATGCCGAGCTCGGCGCATGTACATCTGTCCTCCCCGATGCTCATCTCCTGTGAATGTTTGATCATGCCCCAGGCACAGTCATTGTTGACCACACAGATGAGGGGGATATTGTGGCGCAGGGCCGTGTCGAACTCCATGCTGTTAAAACCAAAGGAGCCGTCGCCGTTTAAGACGACCACGGGTTTATCCGGATGGATGAGCTTGGCTGATATGCCGAAGGGAATGCCCGTGCCCAGGCATCCGAGCAGGGCGCCGGCGGGAATTTGCACGCCGGCCTTGTTGGATGAGATGAATCCGGCGAGCCCATAGTAGCTCGTGTCTCCGCCGTCAGCGACGTAATAGGCGTCATCCCCGAAAACTTCCTGGATCTGGGCGACCAGTCGAATCGGATGGATTGGCTCAGAGGCCGTGGCGCGCTTCTCCAGCTCGGTGGTCATAAATGCCTTGTAGGCATTTCTAAGCCTGTCGATCCATTGCGTATGATCCGTCTTTTCCAGAAGCGGCGTCAACTTTTCAAAAACGCTTCCGCAGTCGCCCACAAGCCCCACATCCGAGCAACGGTTGCGGTCGATCTCATGGGGCTCGATATCGATGCGCACAACCTTGGCATCCGGAAACATCTTTCCGGACTGCAGCACCCAGTTAAACCGGATGCCGGCGGCAACAATCACGTCCGCCTGGGGCAGGCCGGTCATAATGCCGGTAAACCCGCCGTCATTGATCGACAGGGGATGATTGTCGGGCAGCGTCCCCCTGCCGGTGTTGGCCAGCGCAAAAGGCATGCCCGATTTTTCGATAAAAGCTTTCAGCGTATCCGAACAACCGCTCATCCCCACCCCGCTGCCGCCTAAGAACAGGGGCCTTTGGGCTTTGTTGATCGTATCGGCCGCCTCCCGAAGTTCGGCGTCGTCCGGAAAACTGCAGGTCTTATGCCTTCTGCGTTTCGGAAACGGGGCGGTTTCAGGATCAATTTCGACGTTCAGAATATCCGGCGGCAGTTCGAGAAAAACCGGTCCCGGCCGGCCCATGGTGGCCTGCCGGAAGGCGATGGAGAGGTATTCGGGAATCCGCCGCGTATCATAACAAGTGGCGCTCCACTTGGTGATCGGCTTGACCATGTCAATCTGGTTTAACTCCTGAAGGGCGCCGGTCAGATCATCCCGAAGGGGATGGCGGCCGCACAATACGATAATCGGGGCATTGTCCAGGTAGGCGTTGGCGACACCGGTTAACGAATTCGTGAAGCCCGGCCCTGCGGTTACCAGGCATACGCCGGGTTCATTTTTATAGATGGACCAGGCATGGGCCATCATGGCCGCGGCCTGTTCGTGCCTGACATCTATGGGGTCTATCTGGTAATTCGTGAATCCGTCCAATATGCTTTCAATATGACCGCCGGAGATAGTAAACACCGTGCTCACGTTTTCAACTGCCTTCATATATTTGGCCACCAGGTGCCCGCCAACGATTTTTGCCATGATTACCTCCTGTAGGGTTGTCTGGTTCGATGGATGAATCCGGGGGGATATATTTAAACGACCAGTTTCAGGCCGTCTTCAAACCACTGGGCATAGACGCCCATACCTTCAACGTGCAGTTTGCCTTCTGCGGCCGCATTAAAAGAGGCGTCCTTGTTTTTGTCCGTCATCACGGAAAACCCTGTTGCGGCGTCTTTCCAAACAAGGGCCACGTCAAAATCCTGGTGCCTGCCGCCGGACCTTGATGAGATTTTGCCTTTATCAAAAATAAGCATCCGGCCCCGCTGCCCGTCCTTGGTTTTAATCAGTACCCGGGCCTTGGCCTTGCTGATGTATTTTTTGAATGCGTCGTTTTTTTTTGCGGCGCGTTTTAAAATAAGGTCAAGGACAAAGAGAAGCATGGAGAATCTCATAGGCGGCCCCTTTTTACTTGGTTGGCATTTCTTGTGCGAGACAGAGCGTCGGATAATCATATTATGGTTCAATGCGCCCGTTGGAGTCAAGGGAAAGGATGCCGCCGGCCAATGCAGTTTGGCTTTTTGGGAAAAATGTCTTATTTTTACCTAAGCTGAGCGATTTTCAAGTTTGCTGCAGATACGAGGAAGCGGATGTTGAGCTATAGCGGGCTATGCGAAACATCCGCTGACAAAGTAGATGCGGCAAAATTGGAAATCCCGGAGGGTTTCGAATCTTTAAATGGGAAATTGATTTAAGCCCTTTAAAATAATATAGAAACAAAAAGTTTAAAAATTTGAAACGCTCAGTTTAGGTTTTAGTTTAAAAGGCCGGCGCAGAGACTTCACACGGTTTAAGGGGGCTTCCTATAGGATGAAAACAAAGCGCTTTAAACGAATCCTCCCGATTTTTATTCTGGCGGCCCATCTGACAGCCTGTTCAGTGGTTTCAAGAGACATTCGGGAAAAAGCGGTTCTAGATGTATCCTTCGGGGCGTTGACCCACCATACGGAGCAATATGTCGGCAAGACCGTTATTCTTGGCGGCTATATCGTAGAGGTCGCCAACCGGCCGGACCAAAGCCGGTTGATGATTTTGCAGGCGCCGCTTGATTCCCAGGATCATCCAAAATCCCGTAAAAAGTCGAAAGGGCGGTTTTTGGTGACAACCAATGAATTTCTCGACCCGATGCTCTATGAAAAGGGAAGGCGGGTAACCGTGGCCGGAAAAGTGGCCGGACAGGCAACGGAAAAAATCGGTGATTACGCGTATACGATGCCGAAAATCAAATCCAGTGAGCTGCATCTTTGGGATGAGCCAAAATATCGGCACTATCATTATCACTATTATGACCGCCATTACCCGTGGACGGACAATTATTATCATTTCTGGTGGCATTATCCCTACTGATATTGGAGTTCGACGTAACTTAGAAATATATATTATTATTCCAGAAGGTTAGCTCTCTGTCATTGCGAGGAGCGAAAGCGACCAGGAATCTTGTTTATTAAAAATTTTTCGCTGCCGCTCGTTACTTTTAAATCCGGTCCCGGCCCTCGGCCCGGCCGGGGTTACTTTCAAACGAATCCAACCTGATTCTTTACAACGCCTCCCATTTTATCGTATAAGAAATCTTTTATAAGTTTTCAAATTATCCTAGGCAACTGCTAAGATGCAAAAAAACGTAGCGAATCCGGTGAATTTAGGATATATGGGGTTAAATTTTTTTGCGTTCGCCATTGAGCAAACGCTCAATTTAGGGGGAAATATATGCATCACCTGGACGCGGAAGAATTAAAAAATTTAAAAATCTTCCGGGACTTGCTCCCGGATGAGTGGACCGAGGTCTATGCGCTCTTAAACCGTCAGAAGATCATCGAAGGCGAACAATTGATTCGGGAGGGGGAGCAGGCGCATACATTTTTTATTATTCTGCGCGGCCATTTCATGATTCATTACGGGGACGGCCGGGCGGTTACGCTAAACAAAAAAGGTGATATCATCGGCTGGTCCTCTGTTATCAGGCCGTTTCAATACACGGCCAATGTCACTGCCCTGACTGCCGGCGAGGTGCTTTCGATACCGGGCGATAGATTCCTGGAACTGCTTCAGAAAAACGCCGAACTCGGGGACAAGCTGGTCAAAAGAGTAAACGAGCTCGTCTCCAAACGCCAGGCGATCGATTGACAGCCCTATGTATAACCAGGTATTAGAGGGAATTTTTAAATGACGGGTATTGAAGCCATATTACATCACAATGGTTTCGGCATGGCGGCGGTGGGGGTTACCATCGTATTTACCGCCCTGGTCACGCTATCGTTGATTATCTCCCAGCTCCATAAACTACTGCTCGTATGGGAGGAACGGGAGACATATATCAATAAAGCCCGAAGGATGTTTTCTTTATTGGGGCCCAAAGAGGTGCGGCGGGCGAAAAACGGGGAAAAACAGGCGAAGGCAAAATATATTGCCAGTATCAAGGAATCCTCCCGGCAGTTCAATATCCTGATACAGGCGATGGGGGAGCCCTTTTCCCTGCCGGAGCTCATCCGGATTGCGGAATCATTGGGCATCGAATCCCCTTACGCAGCCGTTGCCCATTTGATCGAGGGCGATCTGATCATTCCGGATCAGAAGGGATTCTATCTCTGGAACCATGAAGCCTATAACAGCCTATCAAAACGGAGTTGATACTTAACCTATGGAAATGTTCTTAGATTTTTTCAGCAACACCGGTTTCGCGCTGGCGGACTATCGGAACCTGATTATGCTTGGTATCGGCATGTTGTTTATCTACCTGGGCATTGCCAAGGATTACGAACCCCTTTTATTGGTTCCCATCGGCTTCGGCATACTGCTTGGCAATATCCCGGTTTTCAAAGGCCTGGGATTAAGCATCTATGAATCCAACAGTGTCCTTCACTATTTATATTACGGCGTAACCCAGGGCATATATCCGCCGCTCATTTTTATGGGCATTGGTGCCATGACCGACTTTTCCACCCTGTTGGCGCGTCCGGTGCTCATGCTGCTGGGGGCCGCCGCGCAGACCGGAATATTTTTAACATTTTTGGGGGCCCTGGCATTGGGCTTTGCGCCGAATGAGGCCGCATCCATCGGAATTATAGGCGGCGCGGACGGGCCAACCGCCATCTTTCTGACGGCCAAACTGGCAAAAGAACTGATCGGTCCCATTGCCGTGGCCGCCTATTCCTATATGGCGCTGGTGCCGGTAATTCAGCCGCCCATTATGAGGCTCTTGACCACGCGTAAGGAACGCTTGATTAGAATGGAGGAGCCGCGGCAGGTATCCAAACGGGAGAAACTGATTTTCCCGATTATCGCTGTTTTGCTCTGCTGCTATACGGCGCCTGCGGCGCTTCCGTTGTTGGGACTTCTATTTTTGGGGAACCTGCTTAAAGAGGCCGTTGTTACGGAGAGGCTGGCTCAGGCGGCCCGAACTTCGGTCATCGATACGGTCACCATCCTGCTGGGGATGACGGTCGGGGCCAGCACCCAGGCGAATGTTTTTCTGACGAGCAAGTCGATCGGGATATTCGTGCTCGGCGCCATATCTTTCTGCATTGCGACAGCGGCGGGTCTATTATTCGCCAAAATTATGAACCTCTTTCTGAAACAAAAAATCAACCCTCTTCTGGGGGCGGCCGGCGTCTCCGCCGTGCCGGATTCGGCCCGGGTGGTTCAGATGGTGGGCCGGGCGGAGGATGACACCAATTTTCTGCTCATGCATGCCATGGCGCCCAATGTTTCCGGCGTGATTGGATCGGCGGTAGGCGCAGGGATCCTCTGGAGCTTCATCGTCGGATAATGGCCCTGATTTAGCCTTCCTCCCTTACCAGGGGGGCCTGAAAACCGGTAAAATCCCTTGACATGTTATTTTTCTCCGGTACTAATAGAGTTATGTAAAAGCCAAACCTATCGCAAGATAGGGACGGAAAGTTACGGGTCTTCAAAAGATGGCCGGACTGCCATGCGATTCAATGGCGGTTCGGCCTTTTTTTTTCATTCGCGGAAAAAGTCAATCCTAACGCGTCTCCGTCCATAAATGAGATAATTTGTTCAAGTTCAGGTTATGGATGGGCACTAACGAACAGGAGGAAGAAGCCATGAAATCATTAGTAAAAAGGTTCCAATGGGTTTCGGTGGTCAGCCTGCTTTTAGTCCTCTCCATGCTGATCATTCCATTTTCTTCGGCATTTGCCGCCGAAAAAGGCCCCAAAATTACTGTAATGACCCGTAACCTGTACCTGGGGGCGGATATTTTTAAAGTGGTCGAGGCGGCTCAGGAAAATCCGGACGATCCTTTGGCCGTTCCCATTGCGGTGGCTGAAGTATACAATACGATGCTTTATACGAATTTTTGGGCGCGGGCCGAGGCCATTGCCGATGAAATTGCCGAAAATAAACCTGATGTCGTCGGCCTGCAGGAAGTGTCAACCTTCTATAAACAGACGCCGGGAGACTTTCTTAACGGCAATCCGGAACAGGCAAGCTTTGTCGTCATTGATTTTTATAAGGCCTTAGAGGCGGCCTTGCGTGATCGCGACATGGAATACGAAAAGTTCGAGGTGACCAATGCGGATGTGGAACTCCCCATGCTGGATTTCAAGTCGGAAACGCTTCTTTCCGATGTCCGCATGGTGGACCATGATATGGTGCTGGTGCGAAAGGGGCATGCCGCAGCCACTTTGATTGCCGGTAACTATTCACAAAACCTGGGATTGACCTTGGGCGGGCGCTATGTGGAGTTCACCCGGGGGTTCCTCATCGTGGACGTCAATGTCAAGGCAGAGGCCTTTCGGTTCGTCAACACCCATTTGGAGGTCCGAAGTGAACCCGGCAGCGTTTTCAGGGTTATCCAGTCTGCTCAAATGATGGAGCTGTTGTACACTTTAAACTCCCTGGACGCCAAACCGGTCGTCATGGTCGGCGACTTTAACAGTTCTCCGGAGGATGTGCCGGGAACCGGCTATCTACCCTCAGGGGCCCCGGTGGATTACGTACCGCCCTATATGCAGGCAATTGAAGGCGGTTACCTGGATGCCTGGCTTCTTCAGAATGGATATGACGAGGGCTATACCAGCGGGTTCGGCGAATATATCAGCAACCCGTTTGACGAACTCACGACACGTATTGATCTGATCCTTACCGATCCGTGTGGACTAAGCATAGATAGGGTAAAGTGTGATGTGGTTGGCGATGAGATTTCCGATATGGTGCCCAATCCGCTTTTACCGAGGGTCCTTAGGCTTTGGCCGTCTGATCATGCGGGCGTCGTTGGAAAGATCAAATTTAACAATCTCGTAAAAAGTCGATTTTAGGATGGCAAAGTAAAAAGTTCAAGATCAAGGCGCGCAAAATCCCGAGGAATGCAGCGTACTTAGCTGTACGTGAAATTCCGAGGGATACAGCGC
>Ga0102926_1001829_pt1 | contig 12446 bp, 17 predicted proteins | sample SalPonR1_A_D2_MG_FD_78173 | JGI IMG/M metagenome (GOLD analysis project Ga0102926, IMG submission 78173) | Salt pond soil microbial communities from South San Francisco under conditions of wetland restoration - Salt Pond MetaG R1_A_D2_MG | ecosystem: Environmental > Aquatic > Marine > Intertidal...
ATAGAAAATGATGATAAATCATATAATATTGACGATGTATTATATATTTCATCAATAATTAACATTCCTGTAGTTTTTGATAACCTTCATCATAAATTAAATCATAATCAAAATAATACCTTAAAAGAATATGAACTTATAAAAAAATGCAGCGAAACATGGAAACCAGGAGATGGAAAACAAAAAATTCACTATTCACAAAGTGCAAATAATTATAAAAATGGAGCTCATTCAAAAACCATATATACAAAAGAATTTATTTCTTTTTATTTCAATTTAATTGATAAAAACATAGATATAATGTTAGAGGTAAAAGATAAAAATTTATCTGCTATAAAATGTATTTTATTAACAACCCAAAAAAGAAAAATAAAATACTTAGAAAAAGAATGGGCTAAATATAAATATTATGTATTAAGTAATTCCCATTACAACTACAATTTAATTAGAGAACTATTAAAAGATAAAACAAAATATGAAGTTGTAAATTTTTATGAAATAATTGAAGATACACTAAATATAGAATTGACTAAAAGCGCTCAAATTAATTCTTTAACTCATGTTTGGGGATATTTTAAAGATAAAACAAGTGAAAAAGAAAAAAAGAAATTCTTCTCTCTTCTAAATAGTTACAAAGCAGATAAAAAGACTCTAAATTCACTAAAAAATTTTTTATATAAACTAGCATTGAAATATAATGTTGAATATTTATTAAATTCTCTTTATTTTTACATCTAACGGAAAACAATTAATGAAAAAAAAACACACCCTATTTAATAAAATAATATTTGTACTATTTTTAATATCTATAATCTTTTTATCATTTTATTATAATTTAAATCTTCATATTGCAATGGCGATATTTACACTTGGAATTATTTTTATTGGTTTAATATTAATAATTCTTGATATAATTTTCTCTGATGGAACTATTGATGATTTAAATCGTTTTTTAACATCAATAAATCATATGGTGTTAACTAATTATTAATTAGTAAATAAATTATTATTTTTTTTAAAAATAATAATTAAATGAATATTAATAAAAACATAATTCTTATACTTCTATTTTTATTAGGAATTGGATTAATTGCTATTGCATATTATTTAATAAAAAATTCAATTATTTCAATAATTATAGGTATTATTGGATTCTCATTAATTATATTTGTACTTACTATTTTAGATTATGATAATGAAAAATATATTTATGATCAAAGAAAACAAGAAGAAGAAAAAGAACAAGAAGAAAAAGAACAAAAAGAACAAGAAGAACAAAAAAAACTACAATCAAGTTTAGATGAGTTTATAAAAGATTTACAAGAAAAAGGATATTTGTAAATTTAATTATTATAATATTTCATTTAATTTTTTTAATAATAATTAAATGAATACTATTATATTTATAATTCTTACACTTCTATTTCTATTAGGAATAATATTAGTTACTACATCATATTATTTAATAGAAAATTCTAATATTTCAATAATTATGAGTATTATTGGATATTTATTAATAATAATTACATTTTTTATTTTTATTACTGAATATTTTGTATTTGGAAATAATGATAATAATTATTCTCAAAATAAAATGAATGAATTAACAGGATTATCACCATCATAAATTAATATATTATTTTTGTAAATAATATATAATATATTAAAACATGAATTATATATTCGGATCAATCTTTTTTATATTTATAATATTTGCAGTAATTGTAATTTCATTATCATATTATTATGGTTTAGATATAATTGCTTTAATGTCAATAATTTTTACTGTAATAATTTTATTTACTTTTTTATCATTTCTTTTAAGTGAAAAAGAAATTAATATAACAAGTTTTAATTATCCTGGTAATGTAGGTTATTCGCAATATTATCCTAATTATTATCATTCGAATTTTATGTATAATCCTCATCCTCATACTATTCATAATCCTCATCGTTATCCTATTCATCATTCTAATTATCATCGTAGAATTTAAGATGATTTATTAATACATTGATTTTCAATACATATTTGATTTCTATTTTCAGTTAATAAAATATTTTTTAAAGGTCGACTATCGTTAAATTCTATATTTAAAAGATTTAAAAAATATGATATATCATATTTAAATTTTAATCCAACTTCAACCATTATTTTTAATATAATATTATTAGAATTAAGAATAGTAGTATTATTTATATTTCTATCCATTCTTAATAATTCGTATAATTTACCTTCTTGATATTTTTTCATAATTTTATTTATAACATTATTTATTCTCTTTCGATCATCATCCAACCATAATGTATTCCATAATTTATATAAAAATAAACTTTTATCATTAATTAAATTTTTATAAATATTAGGTTGAATAATTAAGGATAACATAAAATAATATAAGTCAAATGTATTTGGCAATAAGTAATCAAAATAATAAATATCTTCAATCTTTAAATTTTGTTTAAATTTAAATATTTTAAAAGTTTGTCCAGTTGTTCTATCTATTTCATCTTCAATATCAATTATATCTTTTTTTATATTCGTTCGATTGAATTTATTTTTAAATTGAACATTATTATAAAAAATATTGGAATTTTTAAAATTTAATATTTTAAAATTATTTTGAATTTCATTTTTTGAAAATTCAGTATTTGGAAATGAAAGTTTTAATGTTTCTTTAATTATTTCATAATTTGATTCATCAATAATATTAATTACACCAATATTTGATATTAATAAAGAATTATGAGAAAATCCATATAGTGGATCTTTCGTGACTGAAAAGAAATAAAAAAGATCAAAAATTAATTTTTTAAAGAAATTATCATTATATGAAAATGTTTTATCCATTATATAATTTAATAAATTCATATCAACTTTTTCATTAATTATATAACCAGTTCGTTGTTTTGAATTGATAATCTCATTTTCTTTTTTTATTTTAACTATTTTTTCACATAAAAATGTATCATATAAAGTTACATATGGTTTAAAAATAGATTCTAAATCTTCAAATAAAATTTTTAATATTATTTCAATACAAATAGTATTAATATAATCATCACCATTTACATATAAAATTTTACTTTCATTTCTTTTATTTGTTTTAAATTGATTCACTATATTTGACTTATTTATTTCAATAGCTTTATCACTAACTAAATATGAATCTAATAAAATAACATTTATATTATTTCTTGTATTTAATGAAATTATTTCAAAATTTTCAACATAACGATTATCATCTTCATTAAATATAGCTAATAATTCAATTGAATTTGCATCTTTTAATACTTTAAAATCTTTCATATCAAGATTACATAAACATTGATCATTAATCGATAAATTACTATAAAAATTTGTGAAAAATGAAAATTCATATTTTTCTGAATTTATTTTTAATAAATCTTTTATCAAAAATTCAATTGGTATTTTTTCATTTAATATAGAATTGATTATTTCTGTATTTATTTTAGTTGTACACCATTGTTTTGTGGTCATTTTAAAATGAAAAAAAATTGATATTTTAATAATTAATAATGATTGAAAAAAAGGATTATTAAAATATGAATAATATTGAAAATAAAAATAACGACGAAACTATTGAAAAATTAAATGAAGAATTATGCAATAAATATGATGATAAAACATTAAATGAAATTAAAATTTATTTAAAAACTCAAAATAGTAAAACTTATTTTTTAAATATCAATATAAAGAAAATTAATATTGAAGATATTCTTATAAAGAGTGATAAATTTAAAATGTATAAAACAACTTTAACAACAGCAAATGATAAGAAATATAATTTTAGTTTTCAAACACCAATATTAATTTCATATAGTGGTGTTAAAGTAAAAATTAATCAAAATCAAGAAGATAAAGAATTAAAATATAAAATATCATTTACTCCTTTAAATGACGATAAAGTAAAAGAATTTAATCTTAAATATTATGATGTAGAAATTATTCTATTTAAAATATTCTTATTAGAAATAATCGATATTATTACAGTTAAATTAGAAATGTTTAGATATTTTGGTCAAATTGAAATTTTTAAACCTAAATCAAGTGGTGATGAACGGATTAAAAGATTATCGAATTTTAAAATGGAAGATTTTAACAAACTTAATGAAAAAGATAAAATATTAGAAGAAAATAATTTATCAAAAATTAAATCAGTAAAACCATTTTTTTATTCTGAAGAAATGAAATCTACATTTTTCAAATCAAATATTATCAATCGTGATAAACTTAAAACAAAATTTATTTCATGTACATCAAAATTTAATGAATATAAATTAGATGAAATGAAAAGTTCAATTGTTGTTTCTTCGATGGTTGGAACTATCAATGTAACTGTTTTAAAAGAAAATATATTTATTTCGAATGAATGTTTTACATTAGTTGTTTTAAGTAAAAAACAACAAGAAAGATATTCTCCTGAAAATGATTTAATAAATAAAATATTTAGCAATAATAATACTCTTAAAAATCTTTGTGAAAGTAATAATTTTCTTGATAAAACAATTAAAGAAGATATAGATATTGATTCTGATGATTTTGAAGAGAAATCATCAACAATCTAAATATTATTTTTGAAAAATAATATTTTTATTTACATAACAATTTTTTAATTTTATTCATCATTATTATTTCGGTATTTGGATGAGTAAATATTTTTAATTGTTTCATTTTACAATAATTTTTAATAAAATAAATATTATCAATATATTTATTTTCATTTTCATTTTCATTATCATTATCAATTTCACTTTCTTCATCACAATGAAAATAATATTCTTCATCGCTAATATATTCTTCCATATTTTTAATAAAAAGAAATCAATTATTCTTTTTATTAATAAATAATTTCATGATTATTATCTTTTTCATAATATGTTAAATAAGATAATAATATAAAATCTTTAAAATTCATAATTTCATTAAATTGACTTTTATAATAAAGAAAATTTAGATCATTATTATATTTCTTTTTAATTTTTTCAATTTTAATATTTCTATTTTTAATATCTATTGAATCGAATATATCCATTTTATTCTTCTTTTAAATTATTAATTGAAGTTTCTTTATTATCATCAATATTTGAAAAAATACTTCCAAAATTTTGAAATAATTCATCCATATTAATTTTATCAATTACATTTTTTAATGTATTGGAAATATTTACATTTTCTTTATCTAAATTTTTACTTTCTTCCGTTAATACATTATAAATATTATTAAAATCGTTCTTCATTTTTTTATTATTTGCAACTTCATTAATTACATTATGTACATTAGATGTATCAAGATCAGGTTTTGGAAGATTAATACCCAATGAATTCATATAATCAAATCCTGTATTAAAAATATTATTTAACATTTGACTATTATTTTTATTTAAATCTTTTACTTTGAACATTCTGAATTTATTATCTAATTGTAAGAAATTTTCAATATTATGAATAATGGATTTTAATTTTTCTTTATCTTCATCAACATAATCAATATAATTATAATTTGCCATTATGATCAAATAAATAATTCTTGAAAGATACAAATACATATAATCAATTCCAAATAAACTATATTTATTTTCTTCACTCTTAATATAATCAATTTTCATCTGTTCTGAATATTTTTTGATTTGATTTTTAATAAAATCATATTCTTCTTTTGCAATTAAATAAAAAGATGAAAAATCAATATATGCTAATTTTTTTTCATCTTTATATTTTTCAGAATTTGATAAATCAATTACAAAATTATTAATTAATTTTTTCTTGGATGATAGAATTTCATTTTTATGTTTATTAAATAAAGATGATACACTTTGATAAAAATTTACTGAACCATTTGTCATTGAATTCTTATTAAACAATTTACGATATTTATCATATTTTAAATAAAATTCTCTATCATCATAATCAGATTTAAGTTGATAAATTTTATCAAGTGTATTGAATAAATTATAAAATTCTTTATTAATTTTCACTTCGTTATTCATTTTAATAAAAATAAACTATTTTGTTTTAAATGTTTCTTATATTTTTAATTTTAATTACTTTTGATCATCAAAAGTAATTTATATTATGTTCAATATCATCTTAAATTATTTTTTTATAATTTGAATTTATTTATTAATTTTTCAATTTCATTATCATATTAAATTAATTTTTTGTATTTTAAATATTCCAATAAATAATCTATTGCTTTTTCAATTACATCATCATATTCAATATCATATTTAAGTTTATAAATAATTAAATTTGCAATATTAATTGCTGATAATTTATTTATTGGATATTTTTCAAAAGATGTTAATCCATTTGCCAATTTTTCAATTAATTCATATTCTTCATTATTAATTAAATAAAGATTTGGGTATTCTTTAATATTCTGTAATACTAAAATATTTTTTAATTCCATTTTAATTAAAATATTATATAAATTAAAAATTCAATAAAATGAATATGGATAAATATATGGTTTTAAGTACTGCGAATGTTATTTATACTAGTGCTGTTGCTTATTATTTTTATAATAAAACAAAAGAATTTGAAGATATTTTAGTTCATCATGATAATAATATTAAATCATTGAATGAATCAGTAAATAAATTATCAACATTACATGTTAAAAATGAAAAAGAATCAATTAATTCTAAAAAACGATTAGAAACATTACAAAGTAAACTTGAAATATATGAAAAATCATTACCAGAAGAAAGTCAAAAAAGATTGAAAAAAATTAATAAAAAATCGAAAAAAGAAAATATTTCTGTAAGTGATGATGAAGATGATGATGATGATGAAATTCAACAACTTCAATCAAAAAGTAAATTATAAATTAAAATCTTTACCTACAATGTTGATAAGATTATCAGCATTGATCATTTTCCTTCTTAATATATTATTGGAACTAGGATAACTATGTGTATTTTCATTTTCATTAATAGAAACACTTTTTACATTCTTATTTTCATTAATAAAATCTTCAATAAATTTTAAATGATTTTCTGCTTGTAAAAAATTAACTCGTTTTGATGGATTATCTTCTAATTGAAAATTTTCTTTATAATTCAATAATTTAATTTTATCATTAAATACAATGGGATTTGATTTTGTTAAATTTGTATGTGCCGCTCTCCATAATTTTCCATCTACAACAATAAAACTTGGATATGCTTTAATAATTCTATTTAAATCTTTTGGATATTTTTTTTCATCAAATGGTTTTCCTAATTCATTTACTATTTCTTCGATAACAATATATGGATATTTTCTTTTTATAGTAGTTTTAATATCATTCCATTTTGTATCGAATGTATTACATGCACTACATCCAATTGCTTTAACGTAAACAAAAATAATATCTTTCATTTTAAAAAAGTACAATATCAAATGTTTAATTTATTCGAATTTAAAAATGAAAGAAATATTTGGTTGTATATAATTATTATATTTATATTTATAATAATTATGATAAATTATATTCAATCTATAATTTTATTTATTTTATTCATTATAATTTTTATCATTTTATTCATTATGTTAATTATAAATTCCAAAAAATTAAAATGTAATTATATTGATTTATGTATTTTGGATCCAATGGATAATAAAGTTCAAAATAAATTATGGTATTTTATCAATATATTATTCTTTGGAATTTTAATTTCATTATTTTTATGGTTTGTGTATTTTTATGATTGGAAAAGTATCATATTCAGTATAATTACATTATTTTTTTCATTATTATTTATTTATTTTATTTTCTTATATCCAGTGAATAATTCAATTATAATATTTGAATATATTCTTATTTTTTTATATTTTATCATTTTATTCGGATTATCTTATTATATTTTATTTTAATTGAAATGGTATAATTTGATTATTTTCTGAAAAATATAATTCTAATGTTTTATTTGCTTCAATTTTTAAATCTTGTATATCAATTTTTGGATCACAATCTTGTTTATCACAATTATTTGATATATTATCACTACAAATACTACAAATATTCAAAGTTTTATTCTTATCATTTATAATATATATAATATTACCCGATGTAATTTTATCACTTAAAATAATATTTTTTATTGTATCATCATTTGGAATATAATATGTTGTATTAAATTGAGATGATACAATTGAATTATTTTGAGTTACATCAAAGTTTTTATTAAAAAATGATAAAGGTACTTTTTCATTACTTCCTGTTGGCCCTTTATTTCCTTGTAATCCTTTTTCAATTTTAGTATTTCTTGCATATAAAATAGCAATTCCAATAAAACAACCAGAAATAATAAAAAATCCTATAACAAAACTTATAATAATAAAATTCATTTTAAAATAAAATAAATTTAAGAAATTAATTTAAGAAATTCTTTTTCAATTAAATTATACAATTCTAATTCATTTCTATATTTTAATTTTAAATATAGAAAAGGTAAAAAATCAAATTTATAATTTGGATATTTTTCTAATAATCTAATTATTTCATCTTTTTTTGAATTATAAATATGAAAATATTCATTTAATTTTTTTTCTTGATTTTCAATAATTCCATTATATTTAGAATATTGAAAAATACAATTTTTAAAATATTCTATATTATTTTCATCTTCTTCATTTTTAACTTCTTGTTCTAATTCTTCTTTTAAATTTTTATGTTTATTAAATTCTTTTAATTCTTTTTCATATAATTCATTTTCTGAATTCTCAATAATTTGATTATTCTTATTTAGAAATACATTTTCACTTTCTATTTTATCAATATCTTGTAATTGAATAGGTTGATAATTTGAAGAAGTGATAAAAATATAAGGAAAAGAAGTTTTTTGTATCACTTCATTTTTATATTCTTGTGCTTTACTTAATTCATCAAAAGAATTCAAATGGAAAAATAAAGATTTTACATTTTCATCATCAACAAAAATATAAGTATATACAATATATTTTATATTTTGTTTTTGAATAAAATGAATTAAATTTTTGATACTTGTTGTATATACTGGTTTTTGCATAAATATTATTAATTTAAATAATATTTTTATAACTTTTAATTTAATTAATAATTTGATCAATTACATTTATATTTTCTAAACCATTAAAAGTAAAATTATATAATTCTTTCAAATAAAATATTGCTGTAGAAGCAAATATAGAACTTGATATTTTCATACATAATTTATCTTGATCATATAAAGTTATAAATAATTGTCTGCCTAATGAATTTTGTAATTTATTATAATTATTATTGTATAATTGAAATGTATTTAAAGAATTTATAAATTCTTTTACTTTTATATTTTTATTAAAGTAATTATCAAATTCTACAAATATTTTCGAAACATTCATAAATACTTGTTCTTCAGTTAAAGTATTTATTGTATCTGTTATTAATATTGGATAATTATCTTTTCCATTCCATTTTCTCATATACATTGACATTAAAAATAATAATTGTAATGTTTTAAATGCTATATCTTTTCCATTATTATCTAAATTATTGAATTTTATTCGGTATTCATTATTTTGAATATAATGAATTTTTCTATTGATTAAATTATTAAAATTATAATTATCATTATAATGATTATATGTTATTATATTCATAATTATTATTTCATTCACCGTAAAAGTTTTTGTTTTATCATTTGGATGATAAAATGCATTTAACATATCAACATTATACATTGTATAAAATTCATCAATATTATAAGTATAAAATGAATTTAATGTTCCATAAGCTATAGGAAATTTTATATCTTCAACATCTTCTAAATACAAACTTTCTTTATTTGTACTATTTTCAAATTTTAGAGGTATAAAGAATGAAATTTCTATTTGTAATTTTAAACATTGAATTTCAAGATCATGTAAATAATTAAAATAAGGAATTCCTCCAAAATTATGAACAATTACATTATCTGAAAAAGAATAATCATTATATTTAATTACTTTTGTATATCTTTGAATTGAAATCATAATATAATCAATTAAATGATTAATATTTTCAATATTATTTAAATTATATGGTAATATGATACCATAATAATTTACAAATTGTTTAATATCTGTAAAACGTATCAATTTTGATAAATATTTATATTTATTACCATTGAATATATTAATTTTGTTTTCTTGAAAAATAAATTCTAATATTTCTTTCTTCGAATTTAAATAATTACTACTACCATATATCAATTTATCACTATCTATATCTTCTTGTAAAAAGAAATATTTCACAATTCTCTTTAAAAAATATTTTTCAATATAATTTTTTATAAAAAATAATTTCTTATTTGGATCATCTAAAATATAAAAATTATATTTTTCAATTTTAGCAGTATATGGAATATTAATATTAAATATTCGATTAATATGATACTTATATAATAAATTATATGATTTTTGTGTAATATTTCTAAAAAATTTATTAATATTTTCTGAACTTGAAAATCGATTATTGAAAAATAATTCTGTATAAAAAATATTTTTTATTTTTTGTAATGATTTTACTTCATTGAAAATATCTGAATAATTTATTTTATTTAAATAACAAAATGTAAAAATATCAATATCATTCGATTTATAATTATTGGAATATTTAAAATTTCTAATAATATATTGATTGAAATTTTTTGATAAATAAAGTTTTTCATCTAATGTTAATATCTTGTTTATTAACATTATCTTACTATTATTATTTTTAAAATTAATATTTTCATTTGGATAAATATTTTTATACAACTTTATTCGAGATTCCAATACATATTTTAATATTGGAATTGAATATTTTGTTAATTCTTCTAATGTTTGAAATTTATAATTTGGTTTATATGAATATTTCAAATTTATGATAGGATTAATATTTTTCAGTTCTAATTCCATTTAATTTGAATTATTAATATGAAATTCTTATTAAAAAATGTTGAAATTATTTAATCAACTGTTTTTTTATAGATTAATAAATTCAAATAATAAATCAAATTATTCGTTATTTGGTTATTATAATTCTTCAAAAATAAAAAATGGAATTATTATTCAATTAGAATTAGATAAATATAGATTATTTACTTTATTTAAAGATTATATTGAATTATTTCATTTTATTGAGAATTTAGATAAAGAAACTTGTTGTTTACATGAAGTTATTCATTCCAATAAACATCAAAAACCATATTTTGATATTGATGATTTATTTGATGTTGATATTGATGATATTAAAGAGAATTTTATTACTTCTATTATTTCGATATGTGATGAAGTGAATGTTAAAATTAATATAAAAAAAGATATATTAATTTTTAATAGTAATGGATTAATAGAAAATGATAAAATGAAATATAGTTATCATATTATTGTTGATAATTATTATTGTATTAATTCAGTTCAAAATAAAATATTTTGCATGAAAGTTATTGATAAATTTAATAAATTAACAAATTATCAATATGATAAATTTATTGATAAAGGTATTTATTCTTCAACTCATAATTTAAGAATATTTGGATTTCCAAAATTTAAAACATATCGATATAAGAAATTTGAATTATGTAACACATATAAAAATAAAAATTATATTCATTATTTTCCTGAAAATTGTTATGATAAAAATAATAATTTGGATGGAAATATTCAATATATGAATTTATTACAATCTTCATTAATTACATCTACTAATATTTCTCATTCTATTCCTACATTTCATATTGAAGAAAAGAAAGTGGAAGAAATAATTAATACTACTGATGAACAAATAAATTATTATATAAGTTTATTAAGGAATGAAATTAATGTAAAATTAAATATTTATCAAATACGAAATAATAAAGTTGAATTAATTTCAGAACCATATTTTTGTACTATATGTTGTAAAATTCACGAGAATCAAAATCCATTTATTAAATTTTATCATAATCATGTTTATTGGAATTGTAGACGATCTTCAACTTATAAAATACTTGGAGAATTTAAAAATATTGAAAAGGTTAAAAATTTAGATACATTACAATGTTCTATTATTATGAATAATAAAGTTGTGGATATTGATGAAAATAATGAAATTAATGAAATTGAAAATAATGAAATTGAAAATAAAGTAAATAATAATAATAATAATAATAATGAAATTGAAAATAATGAAATTAATGAAATTGAAAATAAAGTAAATAATAATAATAATGAAATTAATGAAATTGAAAATAAAATTAAAAATAATAAATGTAATTCAAATTCCAATTCATTAATAATTCTAAAAAATAAAATTAAAATTAATATTGTTAAGAAAGATAAAAATAAAAATAATTTATTATCCTTAGATAATAATATATCCAAAAAGAAAAATAATCCTTTACTTCCTAATGTAAAATATGGTGATAACCCAAAAAAGAAAAAGAATAATAATAGTATATCTAATATATAAAATAATTAA